>Ga0181421_1000120_pt1 | contig 20395 bp, 24 predicted proteins | sample 44SPOviralmetaG_FD_130146 | JGI IMG/M metagenome (GOLD analysis project Ga0181421, IMG submission 130146) | Marine viral communities from the oligotrophic San Pedro Time Series (SPOT) site, San Pedro Channel, CA, USA - 44 SPOT_SRF_2013-06-19 | ecosystem: Environmental > Aquatic > Marine > Strait...
ATGGACAATGACGTTGGTCGGGTGACCGTGATCCCTGGTCAGTGGATCGTGGACAAAAAAGAAATAACTTGAACATAGAAATACAAGAAACCTCAGCAGCTGTCGCTTGTAAACTAAACGAGGTATGGCACTCTCGATTACCTCAACTTCATCCAAGTAATGTGTGGCGATCTAAAAATTATATTTGTTTTTTATTTATTATAGACGAAGCAGTCGTCGGTGTTGGCATTTGGTCATCCCCTGTGGCTCGAATGTTAAGTAATAAAACACTACTAGAGCTGCGTCGGCTAGCTCTAAGTAAACATTGTCCTAAAAATACAGCAACATATGTTATCTCTAAAATGATTAAAACAATTAAAGAAAAATTTCCCGACATAGAAAAGGTAATATCCTATCAAGATACGGCAGTGCACTTAGGTACGATCTATAAAGCTGCTAATTGGACACAATCGAACATTAGTACTGGGGGCGAATGGGCAAGAAAATCCAGGTCTAGAAATAAAGTACAAACAGCAGTTCCAAAAGTGCGTTGGGAATATTCTATTTAAAAGTCAAGTAATTTATTTTAATTTTACAGTAGAAATTTTTCCACAAACTTTGATATACTAGAGGTTCGCATGAAACAATATAACCTAAACATAGACGCACTACTTCCTACAGAACTAAGAAATCTGTATATAGCATCATTACAAAATAAATTATCCAAGGGCGAGTGTCCTTGTGGCGAAGACTGTGCTTGCAAAAAAGCGAAAGATCAGGGCGTAAAACTAGGTCAGCGTTAGTCGAGCTGCGGTCGAGTAGCTTTCGGTTCAATAATAAAAGCCTTCTCTAACATTGAGTCTACTTGGCTCAACATACTATCCCACTCTTCAGCAAGATAACCATTCACATTCCCGTCGTTGAAAGTCACTAAGACTTTGTCAACTGTATCTTTCAATACCGGATCGTACATTCGTTGTCGTTGGACAGCGAGGACGATTTTTGTTTTTATCTCGTTCAACATAATGTTGTCCTTGTAAAAGCGGGAGATCGAAACAGGGAAATACTCCCGCTCTTATATAAAATTATATATATTTTTTAGATAAATTAATAGCGAAAAGTCAAGAGGAATTAAATAGATAATTAATTCCTATCGTCGACTTTTTTAATAGTTCTTCTGTCTATTTCTTTTTGAGCCAGCTTTACTATCTTCATTAACTCTTCAATTGTTAATTCTTTCATTGATTCTTGCATGTTTTTTCCTCTATTCTTGGACCAAGGGAGCACTTACTATGCGGAGACATTATGTTAAAACCCCCTTGGTCGGTCTTGCGAGAGCAAGTCAGATCTCATCCATCTGCTTGGGAGGTAGACGTTTGAGATAATTACCGATTCTCGCTATCAGTAATCAAGAGAGAGCGAACCCCCTCTCTTCATTACTGAGCACTTCTCTTGTGTTCTTTCTTCCATTCCTTATCAACAAGCTGAGAAACAATACCTGAAATTTTTTTATCTTTCCCTGCTAGCGATTTCAACTTAGCGTGTGTTTCTAATCTCACGATAATTGATTTATACTTAGTTATATCTGTCATTAGTATTCTCCTCGAATGTAATCATCAATCAAACTTAAAAATTCTTCTGTTTGTTTTTTAAGAAGATCAAAGTCTATTTCTTTGTGTTGTTTTCTAAGGAGTTGAAACCCCTCTAATTCTTCTACTTTGTCGATCGCTATGACCGCTTCTTCTACTTTAGAATACAACTCTTTTAGTTTATTATCATACTCTAAAGCATATTCGTTTGACTTACTCATTATCTTTCCTTTCTATTCTATAAAGTATTTAGCTTTATCTCTGTTTCTATAATTATGAACATGAAGAATACTTCTTAAATTGTCCATGGTTTGATATGCGTCTTTCCACTCATATGGAAATCTCTCAAAGTTTTCTATGAAACGATACGTATCAAACTCTTTTACTTTTCTAAGTTTCATCAAGGCTCTGATAAAGTATTGTTTGTTCCAGATCTTAGAATCCATCCCAGAACTTTTTAACATTTTAATCAAGCCTTTGATCATTTCATATACCTCAAGCGGTAAAGTAAAATTACCTGATTTAAAATCATTAGTAGTGCATTTAACATCAGGCTTACCTTTTGAAAATTCAGTGCAGGCATGTAAAACAAAAGAGTGAGACACTCCTAGGTTTACAAGATCCATATATCTTTTGTAGAACTCATTATCTTCGGATACTGCGTAAGAGTTTCCAATATTAACTGATGTCCAATTTTTTTGATTTTTGTTTATAGCTCTTATCAAATCTAAAACTCTATTATCAGATGAGTAGATTTGATCCACTACATACCTAACAGGTATTCCTAAATTTTCACAAGCTTCTAGCCTGTGACCACCATCTAGTACACCTTTATCTTGAGTGACTAAGATAGGGTTCTTCAAACCAAACTGTTTGATTTCTTTTTGAAGTCTTTTGACTCGATCCTTTTCAATCGGTCTGTTCCCGTTAATTAACGAAAACATATTGTAGTTTTGTGTTTCGTGTATTTGAGTTTTCATTTTTTGTCCTTTTTCATTCTGAGGTTATATATAATAATATAGGATGTTTTCTATATTAGTCAAGCCTCTGTGAAAATTTTACAGCTTCAACCAAATTATCTGTGGGTATATCGCAATCTATATAGCCTTTTATAATAGTTTCTAAATAGCTTTCAGAGGGAGGAAAAACTAATTGCTTATCTACCATGCTATAGAACATTATTTTTTTAGGCATATTTTCATCCTGTGCCATATGATATTTTTTTGTATAAAGATTAGGGTATCCCTCATATCTATCCAGAGATCTTTCACATTCATCTGTTATCTTAAACAAAGCTCCAACCACAGAGCTATCCTTAGATTGTTGCACATCTGCAACACTTCTAAATACAAGTTCGTGATCAGGTAGTTCATGAGGCCCTATATACTTTGATTTAGGGCATCTATATTTCATATGCTCATGATTCATATTGGAACCATAAGCAAAGTAATATGTCATTTCTTTTTTTTGCTTTCTATTAGCCATTCTTTTAGTGTTTCTCCTAACGATTGTGAGGCCAAGTCAATTTTGTTTCGTAAGCTATTTACGATATTTTCATCAACTGTTTTCTCACATATTATATCAATGTAAGTCACATTGTTCTTTTGACCGATTCTATGTGCTCTATCTTCTGATTGTATTCTTTTCTCTAAATCATAGTTATTAGAGTAGTACACAACAGTGTGAGCCTGTGTTAACGTTAGTCCGTAGCCACCGGTCTGTTGATTTGCTACGAAGAAACGAACAGGACTTTCTGGGTCCTGAAATCTTTTGACAATTTCTTGCCTATCTTTGTCTTTGGTGTCTCCAAAATATGTCACGACACTATCTTCTCCAAACTTCTTTTGTAGATTTTTTTCTATGTCAAAAATAGAATAGCGATAGTTCGCCCAAATAATAACCTTGCCATCTACTTCTTCCAAAACATCTAACAGTTCTGCCATACGATTATTCTTAATTGGAACATCCATTGTTTCGTCGTCCGTGGGCAGATAACCACACGTAATCTGATGAAGTCGAAGCAGCATGGTCATGGTATTATTAACCGATAATGTTTCTCCTTCTAACTGTGTGATCGCAAATGTCGCTAGATCATTATAAACTTTCTCTTGTTCCTTACTTAGTTCAATGTGTCGAGGAGAATAAATCTTTGCAGGTAAGTCCAGACAATCTTCTTTCAATACTCGAAAAGAAAAAGATCCTAGTTTTTGAGAAAGTTCTTCAAGGTTTCGAAAGCCTACAATATGGTTGAAAGAATGTGTTGAGGAATGTCTTTTAACCTCGATCGCATAGCGAGCCTTATAAGCATAGTAAGAACTAAAACCTAGTAGATCTTCATCTAAAAATTGACACTGAGAATAAAGATCTAAAGGATTTTTTGTGACAGGAGATCCTGTGAGTATTCGACGATATTTTGCAAAGCGAGAAGCCCTTACTAAATTTTTTGTACGACTAGCATTTTGTGTTTTAATCGTAGTGCTCTCATCTACTGATAACAAGCTATTAGTTGAGTTTAAATATCTTGCTAAAAATTCTGCAGCAGGTTTGTTGGACAACGCTTCTATGTTCATTAAAAAAATATCTAGACCTTGAAAACTTTTAGATAACTCCTCAATATTTTTTTTGTCTTCTTTTGTTCGAGAACTTGGTGCCACCCAGGTAGTGACTCTTGTTTCAATGTGATCGGGCAAGTGCGCAGGAATTTCTAATCGCTCCCAATTGCGATACACACCTTTGGGTGCAATAACAACTGCAGCATTGATCTGTCCTTGATCATAGAGCATAGCAATATTATCAATTAATACTTTTGATTTACCTGTTCCCATTTCCATGAAGTAGGCAAAGTTTGTTTTGTCCCAACTACAACCTAACGCTTGTAATTGATGATTAAACGGTTTCGTTTTAAAATTCGGATACATAGTTTTTTACTTTCTAATTTCTTTATATAGGATAACCTATATCGTTGTCAAGTTTTTTGAAGAACAAAAAGAAGTCATATATAAATCTGGGTTCTTTATATTGTTATAAATATAATTAGCTGCTACTCTGCACTCCTCTAAAGAATTAAAGGTACTTCCATATTGTTCTTGAATACAGGTCTTTTCCAAAGAAACAACAGGATCATTCAGGCATAGCCATATCAGCATAAAATATTTCATCATTGAAATTGTACCTGAAATATCTTAAAGTGAAAATAATAAACGAAAGAAAGAGAATGAATAAAGTATTTATAACAACGAACACTAAGTTGCCTAATGGTGGATATCGTGACGTTTCAGATTGTGAAAGATTCGGAACACCTATCATTATGTTTGAAAACCCTAAACAAATACAAGTAAACTCAACACGATTTGCTTTTGCAGTGGAGAAAAAATTAAAAGATTTCACATCAAAAGATTATTTATTATTGATGGGAGATCCTGTTTTAATAGGGATAGTTTGTGCTGTCGCTGGAAAAATTACAAATAATAATTTTAAAGTCTTGAAATGGGACAGAGAGAGTGCTATATATATTCCTATAACAATAGAATTAAAATAAGGAGTCTAAAATGGGTCTATTAGATAAAGCCTACGAGCAATCTAAACTTAATACGTTAGATAGTTCAGAAGTAAAAGATGTTGGTGAAGCATGTAATGAACTTGATGATGTTCGTCAAGCGATCACTAACAAAGAAGCAGAGATTAAACAACTCAAAGACAGAGAGTATCAATTAGAAAATGAAGTGATACCAAGTTTCTTTGAGACCGCCGGCGTCTCTTCTATTAGTTTGATGGATGGTAGTAAAGTTTCTATCAAAGATCAAACAAGAGCTAACATTACACAAGAGAACGAAGACTATTGTTTTGATTGGTTAAAACAATCAGGTCTTGATGATGTTATTAAAAATGAAGTGAAGTTGACATTCGGCCGTGGACAAGATTCCGATGCTCTAAATATTATGGGTGAACTACAAGATCGTGGTTTGTATCCTAGTAATAAAAAAGCAGTAGCATGGAATACCTTAGCTAAACTCGTAGAAGAACAGATTGGAAAAGGATCAATGCCGTCTGATGTTCAAGCTAAGTTCGGGGTTTATACCCAGAAAAAAGTAAAGATTGATCGTAAAAAATAACAAGGAAAAAACAAAAATGACAAACACAAAAGAAAATGGTGCGGTCGCCACAAAGACCGAAAAGCTACCTGCTATGAACTTCGACAGTCTTGAGAAGTTTGCAGGTACAGGACTTGATACCATCACCACTGATGATATCGCAACACCAAGACTTAAAGTCTTGGCACAAATGTCTCCAGAAGTTGAAGATATTGAAGGCGCAAAAGCTGGAATGATCTGCAATTCTGTGAGCAAAAAAGTATACTCAGGGCAAGACGGAATTAAAGTTGTTGTCTGTGGGTATGACAAAGTATGGTTGGAATGGACAGATAGAGGAAAAGGTTCCTCTGCTCCTGTTAATATCTTTTCTCCAAAAGAAAAGCCAGCTAACGCAGTACGTGGAGATGACGGAAAATTCCGTCTAGAGAACGGCAACTACTTAGAAGAGTGTGCAAACTTTTACGTGCTTCTTTTAAATGGTGGAGTAGCTCCAGAGCCTGCAATCATATCAATGAAAGCAACGCAGTTAAAAGCTGCAAGAAGTTGGGCCTATAGTTTGAAGAATGAGTTCATTCAAAATCCAAAAACTAAAAAGCTTTTCTTAGCTCCTTCTTGGTATCGTATTTACAACCTATCAACGATTAAGCAATCTAATGATAAAGGTACTTGGTATGGTTGGGTTGTAAACAAGGATGACTTCCTCGATAACGAAGGAACATTTGATATGGCTGCGAACTTCAACGAATCAGTCAGAGGCGGCAAGATCACACCGAAGTATGACGATGAAGCTGAAAGTTCAAATAGCTCTGAGGATACTCCATTTTAATGGACGAAAGGGTCTCTAAATTTAAAGAGATCTTTCTAGGGTTGGAGCGTGCATACGGTACGTTCCAACCTAAAGAAAGTCTCCGAGAAGACAATAAAGCAGAAGGCGAAACTTGGATTCGCAAGAAACCTTTAGAAGATTCTCTATGGCAAAATCACCTTTCAGGTGAATGGCCAAGCCTCGGTATTTTTCCCATTAATGATGAGGACAAATGTCGTTGGGGATGTATTGATGTAGATGAGTATCCTTTAGATCATGTATCTATTGCTAAAAAATTAGCAGAGAAAAAATTACCTTTTGTTGTATCTAAATCTAAAAGTGGAGGCGCACATATCTTTTTATTCTTTAAAGACTATGTCCCTGCAGGATTAGTACATAACAAGATAAAAGAATTAGCAGCCTTCATGGGTCTTGGGCACTGTGAAGTATTTCCTAAACAAGAAAAATTATTACGAGAAGGAAACCCTAATGATTGGGAAGTGGGAAGCTTTCTCAATATGCCTTATCATAATGGTCTTGAACACACTGAACGATATGCTTTTAGTGGAGAAGGAAACACTTTAAGCCTTGATGAATTTTTAAAAGAAGTAGAAGAAAAATCTATTACAGTTGATCAATTAAAAAAACTTTCTTTGAAAAAAGAAAACTCAGAATTTTCAGATGCCCCTTATTGTATTGAAGCTTACCTTACAGAAAATAAAACAGTGCAGCCAGGCAGTAGAGATAACTTTCTCTTTCAATATGCTGTGTATGCAAAGAAAAAATATGGGGAGACATATGAAGAAGAGGTTCATAAATTTCATCATAAGTATTTTGAGGATCCTCTTCGACCAAAAGAAATTGAAAAGATTATTAAGCAAGCAGATAAAAAAGATTGGGGATACAAATGTAAAGATCAACCGATGTGTTCCTTTTGTAATAAATCAAAATGTCGTATTAGAAAGTACGGTGTAGGAGATAGTAATATTGTTAGTGATATTGGAAATGTTATTCAATATGGAGACAATGAAGATACTATCTATCATGTCACTGTTAATCAGGAACAAACGATTGTTTGTGGTATAGAAGAGCTCTACGATCAACACAAGTTTAGAAAAAAATGTCTTGTAAAACTAGGTTCTATGCCTTCTATGATGAACAGGAATGACTGGGATTATTACATTACCGATATTGTATCTAAAGCAATTAAAGTTAAATCAGAATTTGAAATGACACCAGAGGGTGAATTTAGAAATGTTTTATCAAGATATATTTCTAATCAAGCAAACGCTATGGATATAGATGACATTCTTAATGGTCAGTGTTTCGTGGATGATGAAGAAAGCAAAGTGTATTTCCGTATGGATCAGCTTCAGGAATATATGCGTAATCGTCGATACATTGCTCTTAGTTCTAATCAAATGGGTATTTTTTTAAGGAATCTAGGTGGAGATTATTCAAAAAGAAAACTCAATGGTAAAGCAGCACAGCTTGTTTGGTGGGTACCTAGTGAAAAATTCGCTAATAAAAAAGTAGTAGAAACTCAAGAAGAAAAACAAGAAGAGGTAATTCCATTTTAGATAATGTTTGTAAAATAATTGGACCTCCAGGCACAGGTAAAACAACAACACTATTGCGTTTGGTAGAGGAGCAATTGTCCTTGGGCCGTGAGCCGGATAGGATTGGCTACTTTTCTTTTACCAAGAAAGCTACACAAGAAGCTATCGACAGAGCTTGTACTAAATTTAAAGTTCCTAGAAAAGATTTAAAATGGTTTCGAACATTACATAGTCTTGCCTATCAGTGGCTTGGTTGTACGTATACCGACATGATACAAAAACAAGACTATAAAGATTTTTATAATCAGCACGGTATTGATATTTCAAAGTCTATTAAAACAGATGATGTTCCTTTTGGAGAAGAAGACTCAGGACTATCTTTAATAGATCTGTATCGTGTAAAAAATACATCACTAGAAGAAGAGTTTAGAAATCATGGACACATTAAAGGTGGTCTTCAAAGACTACAAAGAATAGACAAGCTCTATCGCTTATTTAAAAATCAAAGAGGTGTTAAAGATTACACAGATTTAATTACAGAGTTTAATAAAGTAGCTCAGTCTCCTCGATTAGATATCGTCATTGTAGATGAAGTACAAGACTTGAAACCGAATGAATGGGAGATGGTTAATATTATGATGAAACAAGCAACAGCTACCTATCTAGCAGGGGATGATGATCAAGCTATTTATTCTTGGAGCGGCGCTGATGTTTCTAAATTAATTGATTTGGACTGTCATTTGCAAGTTTTAAATCAATCATATAGAATACCAAAAACAATATTCGCAAAGTCGAACAATCTTGTGTCTAGAATAAAAAAAAGAATTAACAAAGAATGGCAACCTCGAAAAGAAGAGGGAAAAATTCGCAATACAAATTTTGAAAGTATAGATCTTAATGACGGTCAGTGGTTAATCCTCGGTCGAACAAATTATTATATTGATGAAGTATCAAAAGAGTTGAAAAATAAGGGTTTTTTCTATGAGAAAAATAATAGATTGTCGATTAGTAATGACATTGCCACAGCTTATCGTTCGTGGATCGCATTACAGAACAAGGAAGAAATTCCCTACTCACATGTAAAGATCATGTATCAATTCATGTCAGTGGGTAATGACGGGGTGTCGAGAGGCAAGAAAGGGTTATTAGGTGCTGATACGGAATCACAATATTCTTATGAAACCTTATCAAAAGAATGGGGCCTCAATACACCTTTAAAATATTCTTGGGAGGTAGCTCTTATAAGAATTACAGAATCAGATAGAAATTATATTAAACATATACTTAGAAGCGGGCATGAGTTAGACGAGAAACCTAATATAAAACTTTCAACTATTCACGGAGCAAAGGGTGGAGAAAGTCAGAATGTTATTTTATTTTCAGATATCTCAAAAAGAATTAATGATAACATGTGGGCTAATAGAGATGATGAACGTCGTGTTTTTTATGTAGGTATGACACGAGCTAAAGAAAATTTGTACATTGTTCCTTCTACTTCGCCTTACGAATTTGAGGAGATATTAAGATGATATTTGAACAACAAATGGACTTATTGAAAAAAGATAATAAACCAGAATGGACACGACCAAGTTTTCCGGATGTCACAGGAATACAGCAAGTAGCAGTAGATCTAGAGACGTATGATCCTGAGATTAAAAATCTTGGTGGTGGATGGGCGACAAACAAAGGTTTTGTTGTTGGTGTTGCTGTTTCTTTTGATGGCTTTGATGGATACTTTCCTGTGCGTCATGAAAGGGGAGGAAACTTTTCAGAAGAAGAGGTAAAGAAGTGGCTTCGAAAATTATTTAAACAAGATCCTATTGTAATTTGTCATAACGCTGTCTACGATTTAGGTTGGCTTCGTCGTTGGGGTGTTGATTGCAATGTTACTAAAGTCTACGATACGTTGGTCGCAGCTCCTTTAGTTGATGAGAATAGATTTAGTTATAGCTTGAATAATTTATCTAAAGATTATTTAGGGGAAAGAAAACAAGGAAATATTTTAGAAGACTTTGGTAAAGAACATGGCTTCAAAGCGATTGAGAATATGCATTTAGTTCCTGTAGAATATGCGGGCATTTATGCAGAACAAGATACTAGACTTACACTAAAGCTTTGGGAAGTTCTACGGGTTGAAATACAAAAGCAAGGGCTTACTGATATATTCAATTTAGAAACAGATCTACTACGTTTGCTTTTGGAGATGCGTTGGAAAGGTGTTCGTGTTGATTTAGAGCAAGCAGAAAAGACAAAGAAGTTTTTTAAATCAGAAGAAGAAAAAATTTATAGCAATATTAAAAAAGAAACAGATATCAAAATTGATGCCTCAGATATTTATACCGCTGCGTCCCTACAAAAAATATTTGATAAGCTAGGGGAGAAGTACGAATACACTGAAAAAAATAAACAAGCTAAGATCAGTAATACAGCTATGAAAGAAAGTGAAAATCCTTTGATTCAATCTTTATCAGTGGCTAGAGAATATAATAAAGCACATACAACCTTTATTGATTCTATTTTAAAACATCAAGTTGATGGTCGTATTCATGCAGAAATTAATCAATTAAAAGGGGAGTTTGGGGGCACGGTCAGTGGGCGGTTGTCCATGAACAATCCTAATTTACAGCAGGTTCCAGCTAGAAACGAAGCGATTGGGCCTAAGATACGATCTCTTTTCTTACCAGAGGAGGGGGAGCAATGGGCTTCCTTAGATTATTCACAGCAAGAGCCTAGACTCCTCGTGCATTATGCCAAAAAACACGGTTTAGAGGGCGCTGACACCATGATTAAGTTCTTTCGTGATGGAGAGGACTTTCACCAAGTTACAGCAAATATGGCAGGAATTTCAAGGAAAGAAGCTAAAACAATTGGACTTGGTCTGATGTATGGTATGGGCATAGCTAAGTTAGCAGCTTCTCTGGACATCAGCCAAGAAGAGGCCAAATCTTTGAAGAAAAAATACAACGATAATGTTAGTTTTTTAAATAATATAATTGTTCGTGCTACGAGATACACAGAACAGAATGGATATATTAATACACTGCTCGGAAGGAGATGTCGTTTTGATTTGTGGGAAAACAAAGACTTTTACGATAAACGAATGATGTCTCATGAAAATGCCAAGAAAACTTGGCAATGGAATGAAATGAAAAGAGCAGGGACCTATCGTGCATTGAATAGGTTAATACAAGGTTCAGCAGCAGATCAAACCAAACAAGCCATGGTGAATCTGTGGAAGGATGTAGGGGTTATTCCTATGATTCAAATACATGACGAACTCAACGTCTCCGTAACCAGCGAGACCCAGGTAAAAGAGATTAAAGAGATGATGGAGTCTGCTGTTGAACTACATGTACCTGTCAAATGCGATGCAGAGATAGGGAAAAATTGGGGAAATATTAAATGAGAATAATGTATCAAAGTGGAGAACTTAAACTCAGCCTAACAAAAAAAGAAATAAAACATATTGTAGATAATTCTGGTAGTCCGGTGACTATGGACATTAAAATGCTGAAAGTTTTACATGAAGATATATCTGATTGTGTCAAAGCACATTGGTCTAACGTAGAAGTATGGCAAGCTATAGAAGAACATCTAGCGTCTCAAAAAAGCATAAGTAAAAAATAAGAATAAGTATTATATTCTCCTCGAAATAAACCGAGGAGATAATAATGTTTAACTTAACCAACAAAGCAAAAAATCATTTCTTAAACTTCTTCAAGCAAGAAGATAAAGATGAATCAATAAAAGAATTCTGCCAATCAGAATATAAAAAAGATTGGTACGCAGCTTACAAATTTTTTAAAGAAGAAGGTCAGTTCCCTAATTTTATAAGAAGAACTCTTTAAGAGTTTGCAACGATTTCAGCTAAGGCTTCGCATCTCACAGGAGTTTGCGAATGCCACCTGGAATCCTGCATTTCTAGTGACGCTTGTTTTCTATCACCATCAGATAATGCTCTCCACATTTTTTTAAACTTTGAGACACCTGTTTTTCCTAACTGAAAAACCATTTCGACTATCACATGTTCGATTGCCTGTGGTAATCGTTTATCCCCTTTATAGTTTTCTGATATTAGTTGCTCTGCTCCTGCACAAGCTCTATTCAAATCTATTAAAAATAGGTCTTCTATTTCATCTGTTGATATTTTAACACCTTCTTTAAATCTTTTTCTTTCATGTGCTTGTACTAGGTGCCCGATACCTATCGTGGCTTTTCCTAAGGTGTCTAGGTAAACAGTGTCTACACAACCTTCATGGTCTCGTATTCTCGCTTTTAATTCGTCAGTAATTTTAATTGTATTCATTATGATCCTATACCCCAATGCTTTTCATGAGGGTCTTCTTCCTTTCTTTTAAATATAAATGTACTTATTAAATTTCTAATGTGTGTAAATATTCTCATATTATCTGACAGATAATATACCAGTTCCATAAATGTTGTTAGTACTTTTTTGCATTTCTGCTAATCTACTATCAACGGAACCACCTTCAGCTCTAAAGATTGACTCTTCACCAAATATTTCATTTGATTTATTTAAAGCATCATCAAATTGTTGATTACTAATAGAACTTACTTGTCCGTTTTGAATTTGCATGTTGTTTTGATTGTTGTTACCAACATCTGATGCCATTATCTCTGCTAATAATTCTCTTTGATCAGGAGGCATTACTTTAAACCCAGGTGGTTGTTGAGGTAATCCATAGAGTGTTGAAGGTACCATTGTATCTAATTGTGTTATACCTTGTTTAATTAAATCTGCTTGTTGTTTAGCAGTCATTTGTTCTTTTTCAGTAAGAGAAATATCCTGTAGTTCAGGATCTTTTAGTATACTTAATTTATGTCTTGAGGGATTTGCAATTTTTTCTTTTTGAACATCTGTTAAAGCGCTTATCTTTTCACCAAGCTGTTGTCTTTTTTGATCAACAGTATCTGATAAACCTCTAAACGCATTGACAGCTAAACCAAATAATCCACCGGAACCTAAATACTGTTGTGCTGCTTGACCAACACCTTGTGCAAGACTACCTAATCCAAAACCAATATCTCCCATGACTTCTCTTGTCGTAGGACCATATTGCTGAACTAATCTTTGTCTTTCTTGCTCTAACGTTCTAGGAGCATCTAGCTTCATTTGAGTGACACCCGTAACACGACTTCCTGTATCTGTATAAACAGGCTTTGTGTATAGGTTTTTGAATCGCTGAAGTTCATCAGCTTGCTTCATTCTTCTAGCTGCTCTGTCGTCAGAGACATCTGGTCTGTTGGAAAAGAATTCTTTACGGCCTCTAGCAGCGTCTAAATCTCTAGCGATATCTGCTTTACTCGTTCTAGCTCTACTGATATTCGCTCTTGTTTGAGCCGCTCTACTAGTCGGTGCTGACCCTGGCGGGCCTCCTGACGGCCTAGAGGGTCTACTAATATTAGCTCTTCTTCTACGTGGTGGTGCCATTAACTTAATTTTCCTATAGCCCTATTAGTTAGGTCTGTTATTGTTCCTTGCCTAAATCTAACATCTACATTAGCGTTTGTCGAGCCTTGTCCTTGTCCGGTGACAATGGTTCCTGGACCAGTGTTCGTGGTTGGTGATTGAGGAGTAACCGGAGCGCTGGAATCAAATATAGGAAAGTCTAAGAAGCTTGTAATTTCCGGTAAAGTAAATTCAAAGTTTGGGTTGTCCGATAAACTTTTACCTGTATTAGCTTGTAAGTATTGTTTAATAGGAGAGAAAGCTTTTTGAAAAGGATTACTTAGGGGTTGTCCTGTCTCTCTTACCAAATCTAAAGCGTTTTGATAAAATAATCTTTGCACTTCGTCAGATGGTTGATAAGGAAGGTATCTATTTGTTAATAAAGCATTTTTGGTTTTCTTAGAAACTCTATCTAATTGTTTATTTAATTCTTTTTTATTTATTCCTAATCTTTCTGCTGCTTGAATGTCTTTTCTAAAATCTTGAAAAGCTTTAAATCTTTGAGCTTCTCCTCCATAGTACTGCTCTAAAACTTGTTCAGGAGTCATTTGTCCGCCTCTTAATACGTCTCCTAAAAATGTAGCTCTAGCAGAAGCAATTCTTTTATTAAAATCGGATACCATAAATTTAAAACTATCCTCTACATCTAATTCAATATTTCTAAATCCAAAAATACCAGGAAGTTCATCGGATAAATCATAAACTCTTCCATACTTATCTGGTTTAGACATCACGGAATCTTTTATTCTACCCGCTTGTTTAAGAGAACCTGGGGCAAAAGTTTCTACAATGTGCATAGTTCCTTTGTAAAGTTTTTCTCCGACAGGATCTTCTGGTCTAAAAATAGCACGTCCATCTCTTGACCTACCTTGTCTAATTAATAGATCAGTCATCGCTTCTGTATAAATAGCTTCAGATAAAAATGGTTTAACAAGTTCTTTCATTGCCATCACCCCGCCATCTAATAATCTTTTAGTCATTTGTTCGTTAGTTGATTCACCCTTTTGAAGTTCGTTAAACATTGTTTTGCCTGGTCGTAACAAAGCATCATAAGGGTAGATATAAGATAAATCTAAGTATTGAATTCTTCCTGTTCTTTCATCTTTGCCAGTTGGCACGAGTAGTCCGTTTTGAGACCATGAAGGAACAAATCTTCTTAAAGCTTCCATGTCTTCTGGTAAAAATCCAGATAATTGTTTTCCTAATTCTACAGCTCCCACAGGTAAAGCTGCACCTGTTCCTAAAACTCCTGCCATTCTTCTCATACCTTGAGCTCTAGTCTCTTGCATAGAAAGAAGTCTCATAGAACTCTGTAAAGTATTAAAACCTGTTCTAAGTATTTCAGCAGGGAAAGAAACGAACGTTCCAATAGGAAGTTTTCTCAAAGTTTTAATGCCTTGACCTACATATTCATAGTTAGGTATGTTATTTCTAGTAGAGTCTGCTGCTAAATTCTTAATCAAGGCACCTAAAGAGTCTTCTTCAATTGATTGCTTTGCATTTGATGGATCTATATCTTTCCCTACAAAATAAATAGGATCATTAATGTTAGTTTTTCTATCTATAATTTTTCCAACTCTATCGTTTAATCTATTAAATATATCTAAATCTCCGCTCTCTCTAAGTTCTTTTAACATAGCATCTTTTGTAGGGCCTGCTTCTAGATTTTCAGCAGTTCTTACTTTTTTAATTATCTCACTCAGCTTTCCATCTTCAATGTTTTGAGATCTAAGAAAGTTTTTAACAAAACCATCTTTAAAATTTCCCTGTTCAAATCTGTAATTATATATTTTCCAAAAGTCATCCTCTGCCAAGTAAGTATTCACTGTCCAATCTTTAACTCTTTTTAATCTCTGACCTAACATATCTAATGTTCCACCTGTTAAATCTTCTATCTTTTGTCCTAGATTTAAACTAGATACATCTTTACCTAAGTCAGCTAGTTCTCCTACTTGTAAGTTAGTTCCTCTAACCCCTCTTCTTCCATAATCTAAATATTCTTTTAATGCTTCAGGATCAAATCTCCTGTTTTTTCCGAAACCTCTTTGCCCTCTTCTAAAAGCTTCTAAACTTTTGGTGAAAGCCTCTATTGTTTTTTTAGGGTTGGTTAAAGAAATATTTCCATTCATCGTTACGAAAGCAGCAGCACTTAAAATGTTTCTAAAGTGAGTGAAAGGAGAAAAAAGAGTTTTGGCTGATTGAGAAAAAGATTTAGGCGCTAAAATAAAATACTTATATAGATTACTATTTAAAACTCCTTTAGCAGCATCTGTTTGCTCTGCAAAAGCCTCTGCCATTTCTCTACTGGTGTATGCTCCATCCAAAGCTGTTGGTAATCCTAATTTACTAAGTCCTCCTACTTGACCTAAATTTACGACTTCAGTGGTTCCAAAAGCTGCTTGCGCTGCTGATTGTCCTGATATTTTTTCTCCTGTTTTTGTGGCATCATCAAAGAAAAATATTTTTCCTTTTCCTAACTTTGCTAAATTTGTAAGCATAGATAGTTCTGTTATTAAAGCACCTTGTTTTGCTATAGTTGAAGATAAAACATAAGCAGGATCTTTTATTTCTCCTAAGATAGCTTTAATTTCAGGTGGAATTTTTTGTTTTGCTTTTAATATTCCTGTATCAACGTCTAACCCTAATCTCTGTAGAACACCTTTATTTAAAGGAGTTTCTAAATTTTTAATATTACCATCTAAAATATTTTCTAAAATTTCTCTAGCTTGAACATCAGCGTCAACTACTTTTACTCCTTGTCCCTCTGTATCTAATATCTGTCTTTTTATAAACTGAAAAGCATTTTCTAAAGATTCACTAGAGGGTTTATATTTTGCAAAAGCAGATCCAAACTTATTATTTTTTTCAATTAATTTATAAGTTGTGGTTAAATACTCTCCCAAATTTTTTTCTATTGTATCTCTTAAAGCTATCGCTCCTTCAGGCACTAAGTCTCTAATTTGATTTGATAAATTATCTACAAAGTCTCTAGCATTGTTTACAGTAGTAAAAATTTCATCTTGTTTTGTAGCATTAACTCCTAATTCATTTAAGACTGTTTTTAGTTCGTTCTTTTGTTCACTTTTTAAAGATTGAAGAATTGCTGCTGATAATTTATTTTTTTGTTCTGGCTTTAATTGTTGAGCAATATTTCCTGTTTCATCTAAAATATCTTCAAATACTTGTTGTAGATTAGCGCCAACAGCTTTACCTTGAAAACCAAACTTTTCTGATTCTCTTTGAAATTGTCTTAAAAGTTCTTCTGCTTCTTTAGGTTTTACTCCTTGAGCTGTTAATTTAGATAATAGTCTCTTTGATGAGTCAGCGATAGGATCTCTTGTAAATTTATATTTAACAGAATCTGCTCCTTTTTTTAAAAAGCTAAAAGCTCCTCCTATTCCAGCAGTCAGCAATGCTCCCTCTGAAGCAAATTTTAATCTATTTTCTATCTCTCTTAAAGCTTCTGACCTGCCTTCTCTCTCCTGCTCGTCTCTTTGAGTCGGACCAAAGCCTATGGCATCTCCAATCGTTCCAATTTCTTCATCGGCAAAAACAAAATCTGCCAATGCAGAACCACCTAGTCCGCCTCCAAATAGATAAGCTCTATCCGCTAAAGATCTTTTTAGCTTTTCACTTTTACCTAAAATTTCTTTTTCCGCTCCTCTAAGAGCTTTCTTTTTTTGAGCAAAATCTAGATCTTTAAATTTTTTAACTTGTCCTTTAGAAGTTAGATTAGCGTAGCGATTTGCTCTTTTTGCCTTTAACCCTTGCTTGGCTAATTGTGTTCCTAATTTAAATCCTGCTGTGGAGGGGACACCAAGACTAACTAATGTTTCAGTTAGTTTACCAACCATGGTTTCCTCAGCTAGTTCATCAAAAGGATTGATATTGTCGAAAAATAATTCTACTTCTGTGGCTGTATCTGTCCCTGCTCCAAGATCATAAAGTGTTGCGCCTAAAGAAAAAAATCCTTCTGGTATTTTCAAAGCACCAGATCCAATACCCGCTAAAAAACTTTTTACGCCTTGATATTTTTCTTCTTTATCGTTTGCTAATCCTGATGGATCGGGACGATCAATTAAATTTGGATCGACGATAGCCATGTTAGAAATTGAAGACGTCTATGTCCTCTAAAATTAAAAAATCATCTTCTATTGTTAATACTTTTTTCTTTTTATCCTGTAGAGAAGAATCTTTTGGTATACCCATAAAAATTTTACCTGTTTCATTATCTTGAAACTTAAATCCTTCTCCTTCAAAAAATTTCTGTTGTATCATTTTTTTATCATATCCCCCTTCTACTATAAATGGAGAGGTATCTAATAATAAAGTCGACGGAATAGCTCCTGCTGATCTGGCTGCAGCTACATTATTTGGGATGTTTTGTGAATCCTGTGCTGCTGTAAATCTTTCAAAGCTAGTTGCTGTTTTAGGATCATCTTTTAAAAGAGTTTCATAAACTCCATAAGCTTCATTTATAGGAATATTTTTTATCCTTGCAATATCTCTTACAGATTTACCAATCGTGGATAAATCAGCTTCACTTTCAATTTCTGTAAGCAATTGTTTTTCTCCAGATTCAATTGCTGCTAATTCAATCGCTCTTTCATCTTTTGAAGCATCTCTAGCTAAAGCTGCAAATGTTTGTAAAGGATCAGTCGCTGATTTTGCAATTTTCTCTGCTAAGTTTCCTCCTCTAGCTGCTGCTAAATTTAAACCAAACTGCGCTAATTGTAAGAAGCCTTGTTGTTTTAATTGTTCTTTTGGATCTCCTAATAATTTTTTATAAAGGTCGGATCTTTCTTTTATAATATCCTGTAATTTGGATAATCTATTATCTTCATCGACAACAGGATCTGGTAGAGGGTCTCCTTCTCCACTTGTTCCTTCTGTACCTGAAACTGTGTTATTGGCCTCAAAGAAAGATTTAGCCCCTGCTTGCATATTAGCAGCATCCTCTCTTGTAGCCATTGCTTTTTGTGACTCTAAAACTTCTTTCTTTTTTTCCTCTGCTCTTTTTTCTCGAGGAGTTTTCTTTTCGTCTTCTTCACCTAACTCTTTAATTACATCGGTAAAAGTTTTATTTTTTTCTTGTTCTCTTCGTTCTTTTCTTTTTTGAGTGGCGCTTTGAGCATCTTTAACATCAGCAAAACCCTTCAAAATATCCATACCTTCTGCGGCACTTTCCTGCATACCTTTTGCTACACCCATATTGTCTAAGCCAGCATAGGCTTTTAAAACTTCTTGAGGAGACATTCTCTCGTATTCTTCTAAGGTTAATCTTTTAAACATGTTAAAAGGAGGTTTACCAGAAATAGCACCTGACTCAGTGTATCCCAAATCAACGCCTCCACCATTATTCATCCTTACAACACCACCATTAGCAAAAGCCGGTAGACCATATCCCCGTAGCTGGTCCTTGGTCAATGGTCGTTGAAACATCGGTCTATCTAAAATAGCCATCTAACCTCCAAACAAGGAACTAATACCACCGAATGTTCCTCCCGCTGAACCATAAGCACCAAGTCCTGCGATGCCTAATCCTAAAGCTTGTTGAAGAGCAGAAGGAGTGGGTTGTTGTGTGTATGTAATTTGTGATGAGGGAACGCCTCGTAGAATATCAGAAGCAAAAGCTGTTCTTTCAAACGGTTCTTTTTGCTCTGCTAAAGTTGTTGCTCTTGCAGCTTCAATCTGTGCTTGACCAGGAACGAATGCTCCTCCTGGTCCTTCGAAACCAAACTGTTGTGTCAGTTGTCCAAGGCCCAATAACCTGTTGATATCTTCACCACCTAGCTGTTGTCCTAGTTGTCCTAAGCCTGCTTGTCCTTGAGCAGCTTGTAGTGTTTGTGTTCCAATTGTACCAAGTTGTTGTGCTGTTGCTCTTTGAGCTTGTTGTGCTTGTAAATAGTTTCGTGATAAATCTTCAAAAATTCTTTGTGATTGAACCTGAGCTAAGTTCCTAGCTTCTTCTGCTTCACGAACACCGAATCGTGATCCACCAAATGCACCTGCTGCCACGGCTTCGGCAGAAGTTCTTTGTCCTTGAATATCAGATTGTCTTTGTAATTCAGCTAAAGCTTCTTGTGTAACTTGTTGTTGATAAGGATCCATGTATGTAGAAATTTGTGATGGATCTAAAACTTCTTGAGCGGCACCAATTGCTTCTAAGCCTGTACCAATGGTTGTCCTTGCAGCCTCTAGGTCTGGTTGATAGGCACCAAGTCCTGCTTCTGCTCTTTGAATGGCAGCTTGTTGTTGGGGAGTTAAGCCTGCTACTTCATATGCAGGGATCTCTGAAGGTCTAGATGCTAGTCCTTGTGAACCAAACACAGACTCTAATAATTTTTCTGCTCTCTCTTCAATAAAGGGTGCTTGTCGTTGATATTGGTATATTGTTTCAGCCATTATGCTACCTTACTTTCAAATTTATCCATCATGTCATACATCATCTTAGCGCCCTTGCGACGTTGTTCTACTTTATCATCTTTATTTGCACCATTCAATGCCCCAAGTCCTCTAACTGCAGCAGCAGTCATAACAAACTCACCATCAGATAACATTGCAGGGATGTCATCAGATTTCTCTGTCCCTGGTCCGTCGATCTGTCCTGTTTTACGAGGGAAACCTCCCTCAGCAACTCTTGCAATGGGTTGCAATGTCGGAGCTGATGCTCCGTATCTACCTGTTGCAGTATCATAATACGTGGCCCTCGGCGCACTGACATCGAACATACCTTGGCTACCAGGTTCAATCTGTGCTGGTGGTGGCATACTTGTATCTTCTTCTTTAAAAGCCCCCATAGCACCTAAAGCACCAAGGCCTAAAGCACCTTTAGCTAAAGGACTCATGCCTTTAAATGCACCCATTGCTTTTTGACCTAAAGTTTGTTTTGCAGCTTGCTG
>Ga0181421_1000127_pt1 | contig 20003 bp, 29 predicted proteins | sample 44SPOviralmetaG_FD_130146 | JGI IMG/M metagenome (GOLD analysis project Ga0181421, IMG submission 130146) | Marine viral communities from the oligotrophic San Pedro Time Series (SPOT) site, San Pedro Channel, CA, USA - 44 SPOT_SRF_2013-06-19 | ecosystem: Environmental > Aquatic > Marine > Strait...
ACTTGAGTTTCGTCTTGTGAATGATTGGCGGGTTGAATGTGGCCTTAAAAGTTGGAACCTAAACCTTGACGCGCAAGAGCTGGATACCACTGGTCTCGGAGATAAATTCTTTGATGGCGTCAAATCAACCATTAAGGGCGGCGGAACATTTGATTTCATAGTTGAACGTGAAACAATCGACCCAAAAAACAGCACCATTATTAGCATCCCTAATTATCAAAATGCTGTTCTTTGGACAGGTTCAGCCGATGTGACGACGCTGGTTGATGCCAGCATCACAGATAACCCCAGCTCAACCGGGAATTACAACAATGCAAGCGTTACAGGAGTAGAGCCAGCGCCGAGGCAATACGCGCTGATGGCACGATCTGGCACAAGCAACTTGATGAGGCTTTTGCTTGAGACTCAAGATCAGGCGGAGGCCGATGCAGAGTTTTGGATGATCTCTGAGGAAGCAGCGCGATCAGACAGCGCAAGCGTTGTAAAAGAGCCTGGGGACTTGTTTTACCGAACAAAAATCATCATTACATCAAATGCTATTAGCACAAATGCAGTTGACATCATCACGGGATCAGCTGCATTCGTGACCGTGCGTGAGGTTGAACTGCTCGAAGGGTTGTGACGCTTATGATGAAGGTATTAAACGGCAGCGACTGGAGTAGGCATCGATGACCGACATCATTATCCATAAGCACTCGATCACCGAGAGCGACGTACCAGCAGCCTCTGAAATTGACATCGGTGAGCTGGCGATTCAAGCAGCTGACGGTCATATCTATCTAAAAAAAACCGATGGCACAATCAACCGTGTCACGATGCTGCCAGGTGGCACTCAGCAGCAGGTTCTGTATAAGGCTGGCGCAGGTGATTACGCACTGGGCTGGGGGACGATCAGCTCAACATCGATAGGTGGCACGCTATGGAGCGAGGTTGTTGCAGAAGTGCAGCGTGTTTTTGCGTTGGTTGAAGGCACCGCATCTGTTTTGCTATCGGCACCGGCAACGCTCACCGCCGGTAGCACTGGCCCGCTTACTGTCAGCGTTGCTGATTCGTCCTATTTGACAGACGGCACCAGCATCACGGGCGTGCTAGGTACGGTGTATGGAACGCTAAGCCGCAGCGGCACCACATATTCATTTGTTTCAAGTCAAAGTTATACAAGTGACGTTACTTTTGCAACTGGAACACGATTTGCAGCTGCATTTCTAAACGACACATTTAATCCGCTACGGATTGGCAGCGCCGAGGTTGAAGATAATAACAGCTATACGGAGGGCTCAGGATACAGCCATGCCGTTGTTGATTCTGCGGGGCGTGTTGGATATGGCCTTAAGCATGACGGCACTTTTGGTGTTCCAAGCGGCAACATTGACTTAGACAACGCAAAAGTTCAAGAAGATGTTAGTTTTGCAGATGGATCTGACTATGCGCGGGTTGAAGTTGATATTTCTGGGCGTATTGCCTGGGGCATTAAGAAGGATGGTACTGTTGCGATCAGAAAGGCTTTAGTCCAAGGCAATAACACTATTGAAGGCAACAGCACCGTTCAAGGCAACAGCACTGTTGAGGGCAATAGCACTGTTGAGGGCAATAGCACTGTTCAAGGCAACTTAACAGTTCAAGGCGAAACCGTCACCATTGACGTAACCAACCTAACTATTGAAGACAATACAATTCTCTTGAATAAGGGAGAATCAGGCAATGGAGTTTCATTAGGCAGCGCAGGCATTGAAGTTGATCGAGGTGCAGCAGATAACGTCAGATTTGAATGGAATGAAGCAGATCAGGCATGGGTTGCAGAAGAATCAATTAAGACTAATTCCTCTTTGTTTTTTAATGGCTCATCTTCAGAAGAAAATTTATCTTACACGGATGGATCGGGATATTATAAAGTAGTTTTAGATTCTGCGGGGCGTGTTGGATATGGCCTTAAGTCTGATGGATCGTTTGATATTAACGGAGCAGTTGCCACAAAAACAGAACTAGGCTATGAAGCTTATGCAAAAGTTGAGTTAGACAATAACAATCGAATTTCCCGCGCTATTCTTGCATCAGGCAAACAATATTTCCCCAAGGCTGATTTTGATGAATTGACGATTAGGGGGGAGCCGGTAGTTGTAACTTCTAACAGCATAGCGGGTGGGTCGCTAGGGTTGTTTGAGTCACGTTTTGACGGTACAAACAATCAAATTTATCGTCACTACAACGGCATTGAAAGCCAACTGACGAGCCAAGGAGACAACACTGGGATTTCGTTTACAGATGAAACTGAAAAGCGGATATTATTTTATACCACCCGAAATGAGGCATCAGAACCCTATGTGATGGATGCTGATGGGGACTATCAGTGCCCTGCAGTCAGCTCAACGGATATTGCCTGGTGGGGCGATTCAATGTCTTCTGGTCAAGAAGAAGGCATTGGAACGGCACTTACTGGGCTAAGTGACACCACATCTCGAACAATCAGAAACTTCGGCTACGGAGGGCAATCGTCGATTGTGGTCGCCATGAGGCAAGGCGCAACAGACTGGACAGGTGAAATCAGTCCGGGCAACACGACCGGCACGATCCCAGCGCTAAATTCCGATTATGTTTCTATCGGTAACTTTAGAAACTCAATCCTTACAGGTAACATTCAAAAACACGCTGCACTTATAGCTACACAAGGGTGGACCGTAGACGAGGATCCCCTGTCTTATGGAACGTGGCAGGCATCGGATCCCCCCAATGCGCAATACAATTCATACAAGTTGGTTGACGTATCTATCAACGGAGTGGAGGGCAATATCTGGCGTATCGGATCCAATCACGCAAGTGGTTACGTGTTCAAGCGCAAATCCAGCGGAACCTCCGTAACAGTGACTAATCCAGTCAAAATCGAAGTTCTTGGCAACGGTTACGACAACACACTAGGCAACGCTCTGACCAATCGAGAGCATGTGCAGTCCACTAGCATCCTGTGGCCCTTTGGAGCGCACACTCCAGGTGGCTTTGCGGCTGATAACTACGCCTTTTCGGTGGACATTGAGCGCGATGTACTTAACGCTATGCTGACGCAACTAAGGCCGATAAGCAAACGAGTAATCCTGCTTTATGAGCAAAGGTCAAACCCTACCAGCAGAAGCACGAATTACATTAGAGATATAATCTATAAAGACGAGTTTTCAGACATATATTATGACTATACCTCTCATTTTGCTAACGGCGCAGGCAGCATTCCATCATTCAAGGACTGGTTCAACACAAATCATCCAAGCGATTACGCCGACTCAGTGGTTGGATGGCAGGCTCCGTTTGAAACTTACAACGGCACGTCAATAGCCGTAATTCCAACGACTAACGCCGTTTCAACCATCTCATTAACCGCAGATGGATCAAGTGGGATTACAGACGGCACCTACCTGAGTGTAGATACAACGACGCCAGACCCTAACAACAACCCGTCGTCCAAAGCCCGATGCAGGCTAGGGATCGTAGCGTCTGGTGGAGTCGTCCAGAGCGCATGGGTTCGGGAGGGGGGCCTTGACTATGCCGTCAACGACGTACTCACGATACCGGTTGGAGCCATCGGCAACACAGCGAACATCACCGCGACAGTCAGCTCCATTAGCAACGAGGTCGTCGGAATTGTGCGCAGTCAAAACGGCAGCATCGACGCCTCTCTAAGCTATTCTGAGTTCGATGTAGACAATGGATACCTCCCGAGAAGTGCGCTACGCGATGGCGTTCACTTTAATAATTACGGAGAGGAATACCTGAATCTTCTCCTGGCCCATCGTATTCAGTCCTTCAATTGGTAACTTTCCATGACACTGATCACTCGCCTCAGCACAAACTTCACTGACACAACGCTTCCGGTTTTGGTAAAGGATCCTGTCATTCCGGCTGCCGGTAGCCGGTTCTTGTGGGACTTCAAGAACCCTGGCACTTGGAGCGGTGGCGCGACAATCACAGCTTCCGATCCCCTGTATTCTTTGGCTCGTATTGAAGGCGCAACCGGGCTAAATGTAGGCGACTCCTATATCACTAGCCAGACGACAGCGCGACCGGCTACAGATGCGCCAATAATCATGAATCATGACCAAGCTACTGGTCGAGTAACTTTTCCGGCTCAATCTGGGTCGGTTAGTGGTCGTTATGCGCGTTTCATGGAAAGCGCGACGGAGGGAAAATATATTTTCAACGACTTGTCAGATGGTTATTGCATGTCGATGTGGCTCTACTTTTCTAGCGGTATGGGCAGCACAAATCGTAGTTTTATGCTTCACAAGCCCTATCTAATCGGCAGGTTTGGGCTGTTTGTTTCAGTCAGGGAAGATCTTATTAGTTTTCAGAGGTCAACTGGAAGTGGTTTTCCGAAGGATCAAAGCACAACTATTTCCGCTGACGCTAAATACCAATCAAGCCATACTGGATTCGCAACCGATGCAATTCATCGCGTGGGCTTTGCTTGGTATAAAGACAGCAGCGGGGCTTGGCAGCAAAAAGCTGTCCTGGATGAAAGCTCTCTAACAGCTGAATTGCCTACTCCTAACTTTGGCACTGCTGGTCTGGATCTAGGCCAAACCACGCACGACGGTGCTCAAGACCCAAATCAGCTGCTTTCAGTCGGAATGGATACCTCATACACCGCTGACCTTTACGGCACGGGGTTTGGATTGTATCGGGTCTATGTCGAGAACATCACAGAATCAGGCCGCACTCCTGAACAAGTGTGGGCTGCCGACTGGGCACGCGGTAACGGGCGCTTTAGCTAACCAATGGATTCCCGCACACTTGAAAATTGGAGGGCTATTGAAAAAGCCCTTCGAGAGGCTGGTAAAACTGACTGCATGTTTTACCGGCGTGCGGTCGCAATTGTTGCTGGCAGGCCGGACCCTCTAAAATGACAAAGCCGGGAGTGCTTTAAGCCGTGGTTGATATTATTGCTCCGCTGGCTGCAGCGTCACTTGCGATTTTCGGGGATCGGGCTCTAAGCCGTCAAAACCGGGGGAAGGACAACGCTCAACGGTCTCGCGATGAGCTACGCGAGACGATGATCGCGCTGGCCAAACTAACGGGGGCAGTTGAACAGATCGGAAGCGCCCTGCAGGAACTTCACCTGGACATGAAGGCTGATCGTACCGCGATCTATAAATTATTGAACGAACAGGGAAACAGGATTACGGCTTTAGAAGCCGGGAAGGATTAGAATTCACTTGAACTGATGGAGTGGCCGATGAGTATTGAAGAAATCCTGGCGTCACCGATCACTTGGATTGTGATTGCTGCTGCTTCAGAGGTTATTGCTTTATCCCCGATGCGCGATAACAGCGTAATCCAGGTTATTTTTCATGCGCTCCGAGCGTTGAAGGGAAAAAGGGGTTAATCCCTGCTGACGGGCGGTGGATCATCCTATTTGACACACGTTCCATGTGGAGCAGGGTCAACAACATTATCCAACGCCGTAAGTTTTACGCAACGCTGCCCGAAAAACTAGACCAAGCTGAGGATGACTGGCACGCAACGCAACCTGCTGCAGTACCACCTCCACAGCGCCTTGACGACCTGCACCTTCGCGCACCATGGCATGAGCCCAAACACCTCGGTTCACCTGAATGACCTATTCCGTTACTACCGGAAATTGCCCCATCAGGGTGCTGCGCTAGTAGAGCTAGAAGCCGCAATTCTAAAAGTACAACCAGACATCCTCAACCGTGACCAGCCCTGGTACGAGACATGGATTTCAGCTGTAAACGACAAAAGTTACGGCGCGGCGGTGGAGCTTATAAAAAGCTTTGAAGGTTGTCATTTAACTTCATATTTGTGTCCTGCTGGTGTACCAACGATTGGCTACGGAAACACCCGGTATCCCGAAGGCCAAAACGTAAGGCTAGGCGAAAGGATTAGCCAGCAAAGGGCAGAAGAAATGTTGAACTTAGAGATACAACGCACCGCAGAAATTCTTGAAGCCGACGTACCATTTTGGAAAAGCATGAGTTCTAACCAAAAATCGGCCTTGATCAGTTTTGCCTTTAACCTTGGAGCGTACTTTTACGGTTTGCCGGGCTTTAGTACAATTAGCCACGTACTAAAGAACCGCGAATGGAGTCAAGTACCCGATGCTTTATTACTTTACCGAAACCCTGGATCGCATTTTGAGGAAGGATTACGCCGTCGTCGCATAGAAGAAGGCCGCGTTTGGTCAACACCGTAATTTTCCCGGCGTTACCATATAGACAGCTGCAAGTCAAATAGGTTGTTGCAGTCTATTGAGCGGTGGTAGTGGACCACCAGATTGACGGGACTGAGCTGGTATCCCGTAAAAAAGCCAAAGTGCGTTTTCGTGACCATATCTTGCAGCAATGGAACTACTGCTGCGCCTACTGCGCTGAACCGCTGGGAAAGAACGCAACGCTGGACCATGTAGTCCCAAAATGGAAAGGCGGTATAACAGAACAACGCAATTTAGTAGGCTGCTGTTTTTCCTGCAATAGCCACAAATCAGGCAACGACTGGCAGGAATGGTACAGAGAGCGTGACTACTGGAACGAAGCCCGCGAAGCCCGCATTTCTGAATGGACAGAACAGTGAAGCACTGATCAGTTAGACGAGTTGCGGTATATGTGTTCTAACTGGTTTACCACTGGATTACTATCGCCTATGGGCATTCCATCAAGAGGGTTATTGGCGATAAAAAGCAACGGACCATCCATCTCTTTAACGGCAAGCATACCAATGCGCGGACTGCGTACCAGTACGTGAAGAGCCATGCGCTCGAACCAGTTTAAAAAGATAACTTTCATAGGTTCAGTGTAGGAAAAACGGCCTCAGCCACGGTTGGAAAGCACTTCTTAAACACGGCTGCACACTGGAACGCGATCTGCCTGTGCTCTAGCTGTGTATCGGTATCAGCCCGCAACAGGATGTAATGCACCCAAGACCTTAGTGTCCCCTGCATGTAAAGGGTGGTAGGAGTACAGAGTGGCAGGATACGTCTAGCCGTCTCCTTGGCAACGCCCCGTTCCAATAGGGTGTCATAAAACAAAAAGGCATCAGCAATAATGCGACCAGCACCTGCTTGGAAGTCTTCCTGATGTTTTGGGTGTATGTCACTGATACTGTTCTGCCGATTTTTAGTGTCTTGGCGTCTGAAGTAGGGTATCTCAGCTGGTGCGGTCTTGCTGTAGCGAGTGGAATATTCTTGGAACGAAAAAGATCGGTGCCGCAGTATCTGAGCGGCAATGTCACGTTCTGTATCAATTTGAACGCACATATTGGCCATCTCAAATGGTGACCAATGCTTGTGCTTCACAAGGTATCTAAGCAGCCCTGGTCCGGTTTCCCAATTGTTTTCATTACTGGGATTACTAACCCGTGCCATGCGCACGATCAGCTTTTCAGCGTCTGGAGTTGCCCAGACCAATTCAACATTGCTCATGAATAAAGCGCAGAGATCAAACGTTGCAACGTATCTTTTTTAATGTGGTAATGCTTTCTGCAGGAGATGTGGTCTCTATCAACAGGAAGTTCCACCGAATAAAAATCTGTAGAACACACCGTACACTTTTTAACCCGTGTTACAGCTACTTCGTGCGAAGAACGAGTTCCACTGGTTGTTATGGCACCTTTACCTGAGGCACCGCAATTAGGGCACTCCATTATAAAGGCCCGCAAGTGCCGAGCTTTGCCAGCACATGAAGTTTTCTTAAGGCCCTATGGCACCTTTGCCTTACACGTTCTCTAGACATACCCAAGTCTTTTGAAACCTTTATGTAGGTCTGCGGCTCACCACCATCAAAAGCAAACACACGTTCCACGATGGTACGGTCCACGGGGTTTAGGGTCATCAATAATCTGTCAACGGTGTCACTGCAGAAAAGGTTGTCAAGCTTTTCCATGGGATGCTCACCATCAGTAATAAGCTCAACCAAGGTATGTTCTTGAGAATCCAGCCCGGTTCTAGGCTTATCCAAGCTAAGACAGTCTTCACTACGTTCCAGGTACTCCCGCAATCGCTTAGGGGGTGTAGCACAGTACTCTGCACTTTCCTCTAAGGTGGGCGGTCTACCATGTGACAACTCAAATTGAGGCGCCCACTGGCGCAGCTTTGCCAGTATTTCCCCGGCATGGGACGGAATGCGGATCATCCGGTCGTGGTAACTCAGGTAGCGACTAATCGACTGCCTGATCCACCAATAGACATACGTGGACAAGGCGTAACCACGCTCTGGGTCGAACTTTTTAATGCCGTGAGCAAGTCCGATGTTTCCTTCTTGTACAATGTCAAACATTTCTGTGCGCCTGGAACGTAATGTGTAACGTTTTGCAATAGAAACCACAAGCCTTAGGTTGCAGTTGATGAGCTTTTGATAGGCCCGCTTACCTGTCCTAATTTCCTTTTCGGTGGGATTTTCAGATGTAACCCAAACCTGTACCTGCCGCGCCAACAGTATTTCCTGCTCTTTATTTAAGAGCGGATACCGGACAATGTCCTTCAGATATTCACTAAAGCCGTCCATTAGTAAGAAACTTCTACAATGCTTGGCACGTAACCCATGCTGTCTTCGAGGCTACGTGCCACCTGACAAGCTTTTTCAATAGTCACATAGGAGCAGGCGTCTTCTGCTTTGTACGTTAAACAAACACCGTTGTTAGCTGGAAGTTTTTCGTAGTAGGCCGCAAGATACATGGTTTTACCTTGGCTTTTTGTTTTAAGTGCGTAGCGGGTCATCAGCTGGTAAGTAGTAGACTCAGGAAGAGTAGCACAGTACAAAGACTTTTACTCGCTGCCTTCAGGAGCTTTACGTGACTTAATACGGCCTTCCACCCGTTTACGCACAGAAGCCCGCCAAGCAGCTTCATCCTTAGCAACTGCCTCGTTGTAAACCGCAGCCGGGTATTCCCGTTCCAATGCTCTGTAGACCGCGTTACGAATCCAGGCGGTGGGGCGTGTACCAGCCTTTTCAGCTAGGTCAAACAGCAATTTTGCCCTATGCGGATCAAGAAGAATCTGCATATATGTTTTATTTCCGTGCCTAATCGCCATCAAGTAGTAGCCCAGTAGATTTTAGTCTAGCATTGTGCTACCAAAGAAGCGCATTATCAACATGCTTACGCCAGCCAGTCTGCTGATCCTTACGAGCTTTTGTGCGTTGTTTACGGCAGCCCCGCCTTATTTCCCTAGCACCTTCAAGGAAATTGGCTGCGCGGAGCAAATCTGCAGTGCTGGCACGCGCTATTTCGTACTGCAAGAACTTCATAACTATCTGCCGCCCTGTCTCCGGTGGCATAGGCAGCATCCATCACTTCCGCAAGACTACGGTAACAACCTGTTTCCTGAGGGCTACGGAAGAACCATCCGTTAAGCGTTCGATAGATGCTGACCATGCTGCGCTACTTATTAATGGATCTCGGACCAACGCTTTCCTACAGAAGGTTCAGCTAGAGGCGGAATATCTCCCAGCCACTTAGCTTCGGCGCTTTCCATTACTTGTTTTAGCTGGTCCGCCCACTGCTGCGCCTTATCTTCACGAACAAGTAAGAGAATTTCATCGTGGATACAAGCTGCAATTTTTACTTCCTGTTCACCAGCTTCAAGAACCTTTGGCCAGAGGTTTCCTAGAGCGCATTTAAGGATGGCCGCACCAGCACCTTGAATTGGAGTGTTGCACCTTACCGTAAGGCGGTTCATGTCACCTGGCAGAAAGCGCCGCATATCAGAGCCTGGGATACGAATTTCGGCCCACCGGTTACTTGCTGTCTTTGATGCGTCTGCAGCATTCTGGTTTTGCCACTGCCTCACACCTGCATAAGTGCTCAACCATTGGTTACGAATTGTTGCAGCGGCTTCAACCGTCATGGTGACACCAGAGCTAGCAGCGTAATCACGCAAGCCTTTAGCGCCTGACCCATACAGCAAACCAAAATTGGCGCTTTTCGCAATCTGGCGAGTGCAGCCAATTGCCTCAGCGGTAACCGTGTGGAGGTCTTCACCAGCCTGGAACGCCTTGGTCATCTTTTCATCCTGCGCCACTGCTGCAGCGAGCCGAAGTTCCATCTGCCCAAAATCCGCATCCACAAGCAGCCAACCATCAGGAGCTTCAACACATTGCCGAAACTCTGTATCACGGGGAATTTGCTGGTTGTTGGGCTTGATGCAGGACATACGGCCTGATTCCGCTCCAAGCTGGAGGTAGCTGGCACGTACAAAGCCACCTGGGTCCATTTTTTCAAGGATCCCTTCAGCCATTTGACGACGCTTTTCACTTTTCTTCCACGCCAAATAGGTCTGTATGACATGGTGATCCGCAGCGTAATCCTGAAGTGCTGCCCTACTAGCACTAGGCTTACCTGTTTTATTGTCCTTTGGCACTGTCCCCAGAAGTGCTGTGAACTTTTCTAACAATTGCTTGGGACTACTTAAGTTAAAGCCTGCTTCTAGCTTGGTCCCACGGCGAGCATCACCCGTAGCTTTTGGCCTGAGGTTAAACGCTTTCGGCGCCGTTTCAATCTGTTCAATTTCAGCGTACCACTTCTCGTAGTCTGAGTCTTCGTGCCCCATTTGCGTGACAAGGTCTCGAAGCTTTGAAAGTCTTTGAGTATTTGCTGCTTCTCTTGGCAGCTTATGTTCCGCTGGAAGCGCATTATCAAGTTCCCGTAAAAAGTCTCTACCGAGCGCATGAATGTCGTGTTGGTAATCAGTACAAAGCTGCTCAAGACTGGTACGGTTCCAAGGAAGCCCGGTACGCCACATCTGGGCCATAGCGGGAAGTGCTCTGCACTCTAATGTATAAGCTTCAGACAGCCGTGCATTTTGTAGTGCTGCTGTAAGTGGATAGTCCAGCTGCAGCAGCACCTCAACATCTTTAGCGGCATAGACCAACTGGTCTCGACTTAAGACTGGAACGCTCCAATCAGACCGCTGCTGTTCCTTGTCGAGTTCAATTTTGAGAACACGTTTGGCCACATGGGCCAGTCCGTGTCTGAGGTTAGGCGTTCCATTGTGGTGGAGCTTACTGGCAAGCATGGTGCAGCCAATCCGGCCACGCACATAGATGTTATGTTCCTGCAACCAACCAAGATCAAACACTGCATTGTGCGCTAACCAGTAACGCTCACCATTGGTAAAGAACAGTCGGAGTTTTTGCCAGCCATCTGCATCTAGTTCAAAGCAGTCAATGATGACGATAGTTTTACTAACTTCGCATCCCAGCTGGATTAAACGGAGTTTGCCTATTTCAGGCTGTAGCTGGAGCGTTTCAGTATCGAAGGCGATAGAAATGGATGTCGAGATCTTCTGCAGATGCTCGACACCGAAAAACAAGTTGTAGTCAGACATGGGTGGTCTTCAAAGAAGTGTGTATTCAGGAAGTGGGCCTGTCCATTCGGACTCGTGTTGGCCTTCGGGACTGTACCATCCGCTGTCGTCTATACGCCAGCCAGCTGTGCAACGCTTAAGCGCCTTGTAATTTTCCCAAACAGGTTCTTCAGGAAAAGGGTTTCCGTAGTCGTGTTCCCAGTCGTGTTCGCTGATGCCGGTGGGTGTATACCAGCCACCTTCGTCAGCTTCCCAACCTTCTGCAGTGCGCATTTTCCAGAGCTTGTCTTCGTCGGCCATAGCGCGATCAACTTGAGCAGCGTTCACAGCGTAGTTATCGAACCAGGCCGCAACCCGAAGGTTGTAATCTGCGGCATCGCTCTGTGCGCAGCTTGGAACGTTCTTAAGTTTTACGCTTGCAAAGGTGCTGGTGTCAAGTGGGTGTGTAGACATGATTAAAGAGGAAAAGTTTCGTAAGAGGTTTGCAAGAGGTTTTTGATGATTACCTCTAGCTCTGCAACCCTATCATTGGAGTCAAGGTCGCAGACAATTGGGACTTCAGCTGTAAACCATTTGTAACCACAGGCTGGGCATTTACGGCCCCGCACAATGCTGCTTTCAAAACGAGGTTTGGTTTGAGTGACCCACCGATCACCTTTTTGCGGTGACCGGTTGCAGTCTGGACAGTTCATGCGAGAGGATCAGTCATCAGTTGTCCTCCTTTTGGGTAATGGGAGCTTCAGAAATCAGCTGTAACAGCGTGTCACGCTGACGGAGGCGGGTGGCGGCTTTGGCGGCGGCGGTGGCGGCGGTGGACCAAGCGGCGTAGGCGGCGGACCAAGCGGCACTAACGGTGGCAGAGGCGGCGGCACTGGCGTCGGTGGCGTCGGTGGCGGCGGTGGTGGCGGCAGCCTCAGGCCATTCCTTACCATCTGCTAACAGATCCATCCCTTCAATGACTGGGCCAATAACCGCTTGAATATCATCAGGAACGGGCGGCAACGCTCGCAGCTCTGCAGCAAGAAACTTCCAGCCGACGGGGCTCAGATCTTTACCGTCACATGCGACCGCCTGGGGAATTGCAGCAAAGAACGAAAGTGCTTCATCCGCTGGCAACCCCTCAAAAATAGATTCGGCAATACGGGTGACCATCAGCGGAATACCGTATTCGTTCTCGATAAATTCAGGATCGTCGCGACCGTTGGCAAGACAGCCGATACAACAGGTCTTGTAAGAGCCTTGCGCAACGCGATCAGCTTTAACGTGAGCAACGACTTCGGATTGAAGCTTTTGAAAGTTTTTAGTAATCACTGGTTGTTCCCCTTTTGTTGTTGTTGTCGATGATCGTCCAAGTCGTCAACCAACTTGCTCATCTCTAAATACCACTGGAAGTTCACATCCCTGCCTGCGTCAATCAGCCTGCCAGCGGCTAACACAAGTTCATGCAACCGTTTGGTTTTCCAAATGTACTCTGGCTCGATTCCAATAGGCGGACGAGAGGGGTTGGATTCAGTCATTGTTGTTCTCCAGTTGGTTGATTAGTTTAAGAAGTTCTTCTTCACTAGCTCCACCAATCAGTCGTTCAAGTTTCTCTTTAGGTGTTTCAATAAACTTCCACCTACGATGGTTGATTTTGCCATAGATAGTCTCATAGACATCGCCACCCACAGCGCCATAGATATCGCCATTGATGTCGCCACTTACAGCGCCATAGATATCTCCATTGACATTGCCATAGATGTGGCCAAAGACAGAGCGGACTCTCCAGCCCAGGGCATCCCCGTGCTCAAAACTAACAAGCTTTAGGACTTCTTCAAGTGTGATTTGTTTGGTCATCAGTTGTTCTCCTGTGTGGTGGGGGTGGTTGAACGTGTCATTCAAGGGGGGATGCGATGCAGGTGTTTGCGTTTTCTTTGATCCATTCAATCGCTTCACTGATAGATAAATCAGGAAAGTCTCTGATGTCAAAATTTCCAGTGGCTAACCAGAAAACTTCATCGGGGTCACAAAATCCCGTCTCAACATCACGCCAGCCAAAGCCGGTCATTCGATCCACAACTGTGATGGATCCCCATGGTGCGTGATGAGCCTGTTGACTATCGCCGTCATACATTTGAACATCGTTAAAAACCAAGTCCTTAATCTTTTGTGTTAGGTCAGTCATCAGTTGTCCTCCTGTGTTGGGCGCATTGCTTCTCGAAGGTCTTTCAGAAGTTCGTCCTCTTTAATGTAAGCATTTGAAAAATCATCGTAGAGATAATCATAACTTTCATGAGAGTCATGATTCATTAGGTTTGCTTTCATCCACTCAATCACCTGCTCCAACTGTTCATCACGACCTAAATCGTAAGCGGCTCGCATGTCATCTTCGTCGTAGGGGTTGCTGTATCCAGGCTCGTCACCGTGGATTTTGTCCATCATCTCATCAGTCAGTGGGTGTTGGTCAGTCACTGTTTTCCTCCAGTTGATTGAATGCTTTGAGTAGTTGATCCTTGTCGGCACCTTCGTCGATCAGACGCTTAAGTTTGTCCTTTGGGTTTTCAACGAATTGCCATTCGCGTCCGTTGATGGTGCCACCGACGTTGCCGTAAACACTGCTCATAACATCGCCTATGACACTGCCCACACTGCCATCGATATCGCCTATGACATTGCACCACACACTGCCATAGACACTGGTTTTGACGTGCCTAACTCGCCATGCTCCCGCGACAAACTCAAACTCAACAAGCTTGAGGGCTTCTTCAAGTGTGATTTGTTTGGTCATTAGTTGTCCTCCTGCGTGGTGGTAGTGGTGGTTGAAGTTCGTCGATTGGTTGTTGGTTCTGAGTAGTTAGTGGGTGTTGGCTAGTCATCGTCAAAAGTAATTGGGGGAATAACGCACCAATCGGTGATCCAGGGCAACATGCGTAGCACCTGTTCCTGCGTTGGTGCGTTTGTGTGGTCTAGTGGTTCGTCCCAGAGAATGACTGCCTGACAATGGGCAGAGTCAAACTCAGGTGGATCTAGATGTGTTGCAGGTAAGACCTGAACAGCATCATCAACAATGGCCTGAACAAACAGGGCATCGGATCCTCTGGTGTAGCTGTAGCTGATTAGTTGAGCGTGGGCCATGGTGGGGCTCCGAACTACTTGCTTACAGTAGCACACTATGTCAGGTGCGCCGTAATGCTGGGGAAGAATTCATGCGCGTAGGTGCTCATGACACTGGCATCAATACCAGAATTGAGAGCAATGTCTATGTCGCGTTCCAGTCGGCAGAAGTCCTCGGGCGTGTCGTGGTACAAATCTTCACAAACACTGATAGGCAGCAAGTCCGTTACATACGCCGTATATCGCACAATTGCTAAATAGGGCGTCGGTCCTTTTAGCTCGTAGTACGTGATGGTGGCCCATTCTTGCATTGGACCGCAGTACCTGACACCAGTCTGGCTCAGGAACCAATCATTGAGCATAATGTAGTAGTGAGCATTTTTACAATGGATCCAAACCGTGAATTTGTCTACGAGCGGTACACCCGTAAAATTTCCAGCTGTGAAGACACGAAGGAACTGCAAGAGCTGGCCTGCAAGTTCTTTCGCCTTTACCTAACACAACAGGAAGTAGTGGAAAATCTGATCAAAAAGGGCTGGCTACCCGATTTACCCGATGACTCTGACATGCGCTGATCGTTCTCTACCGGCACGACTCGCATTTTTATTGGCCGCAACCTGCAAAGCCGTTTGCTTAAAGCAGGCCCGTTTTGTTTCTATAGGAATAGCTTTAAGGAGCTTTTGCACTTTAAAAACAAAAAACTCCTCGTCTTCACTGGCCTTTTCGTCGGTTATGTGGGACGACTGAACTCCGTTGCATAGAGAGCTAACCATCCAGTAAGAAAAAGCGGGTGATTCCAACAGATCCCTTAACAGGATGTTTTCAGAAGCTGCGAGGGCGTTTTCGGGCAGATCAAATGTAGGCATGAGTGTAAGTAGCTTTACTAGAGTAGTGGACCGTCAGAATCCTACACGAAGTCCTCGTCAAAGTCACCAGCCAAGAATTTATTTATCAATTTCTTCAAAAAATACGTCCTTTTTACATCAATATCATCCAATTTTGCATCCATACGCTCCACCAAATCTGAAGGCATGTTGCTCACGGTGAAGGTTTGTTTCTGTGCTGGTCCGGGCGTAAGTAACTGCAACTTTTTATTTTCGGACTTAAAAGTGTTGAAAGAACTAATGAGCGTACCAAACGCTTTGTTGTCGTACTTTGTAGACGGTTGCTGTGCAAGTACCCTAATCGTAGTGCCGGGCTCAATACTGGCAATAGTTTCCTGTTGCTGCTGAAGGGGCATATCGCTATGGCAGTAACACCGCATACTTGTAGCAGGGTTATTTAAGCGGTCATATATTTGAGCCGAAGGACTGGTAATTGTACCTTCAATAAACGGGCGCTTATTACTATCAGCAGCGGCAAAAGTTACACAAACTTCAACAGGCAGGCTGTCTGCATACCTCCCCACCTTAAAATTAAGTTCGGTTTCTTGCGACAGCATGTGAAGGCTTGTAAGGCCCTCACATACTACACAGACAAACCTAGATCAGTCGGACCACTTGTTCCAGGCCGCGTCCATCAGGGCGTCTGATTCCTCCTTGGTACGGTCCATCTCCTTCGCGCGGGGATATTGCCCTGAGTGTCCAGTATGGGCAGAACCCGCACCATCACAGGGTTGTGAGGCTGGACAGCCCCCTATATCAGCTGCAATGTGTCCAGGCTCAGTATCCGCACCTAAATCAAGGCTGGACACTTCTTCTTTTCCTGAGGTGCTGTCCACCCTGACATCCGCTCCAGTGGAAGGGGTTTCCTTGGGTGGACACACATACGCAACCTCTCCACACGCGAGTACAGCCTGGTACGTCTTTTTTCCGTACCTACCAACCCCTGGAATCTCAGAAATAAGACCGCGCTTTACCAACCGTTGGAGCGACTTCTGGATAGCAGCCGTTTTTCCGCCCACTACTGGATCGGAATTGAGGTCTGTATTGGAAAATGCACGAGGGTGCCCAATACGAAGCCTCTGGAGCACCTTGTCAGTGACGCTGGAAGGCGATGTATTGCTGTCATCGACCTCTGGTGTGAAATCAGCCACGGAGAAGCTCAGGTCGTCTTCTTGGCGCATGATGAGCGCCGTACCGGAACGACCAGACCTGGACTTCTCAATCGTGATGATTCGGCTGTGCGCTGGAGCGGAACCTTTTTCCACGTCGTCTTTGCTGGGTTTACGGAGTGACCATGTTTCATCGACAGCATCCCGAATGGCAGAGGTGCCACGAAATCCGCCCTGCTTATTGGCGTGGTGAATGATCAGGATGGTTGTTGCAGGGAACAGCACCCCGTTATTCCTAGTCAGCCAGTACAGCGGCGTCGCAAAGTCAGACTTGTTTTCATCGAATGCCCTACCACCAGAGCAACCGATCAACGAGTCAATAACAACAAGCTTTGGCTGGACCTTTTCCATCAGCTTGATGAACTGGGCATAACGCTGGAGCGACCAATCGGTAAGCAGCTTTGTATTGGAGTCCATCGGGTATTCAACTTCTTCCAGCTGCTCTTTGAGCTGGATAAGTGGCTGGTCACCATTCAGCAGCAGCACAGAGCCTTGCTGCACTGGAACGTGCTTCCCACGGACCACAAAGGGTGCTCCAGTAGCGATGTGCTTTGCCAGGGTCCAGGCAGACATGGATTTGCCGTCACCACCAGCGCCATAGATCAGAACAACTGAAGGATGCGGAAGCACATCAGGGATCAGATATTCACGCTGACCCTCTAAATCTTGGAGCGCGGCCACATCCATAAGCCCCTTAGCGCCTTCAAACTGAATCTGGTCAACGATTAGTTTTTCGAGTGCAAATTGGTCCCGATAACCAGCATCAAGGGCCAAACTATTCAGCTTGAAGTTCATTTCAGCGGGGTTATCCAGCTCCAGATAGGACCGCGCTTTTTCAATTACTTCCTCAAAGGACAGCGAAACACGCTGATAGAAAACAGGCTTGGCCTCAACTTCATCAACAACTGAGCCGCAGCCATCACGGGTGAACCTTGCCCGTTCTGGGTCGTAATGATCAGCTAGCCGGATAAGGCTTCCAAAGCCCAGACCACCCTGGGACTTAAAGCCATTTTCCCAGCGATTTAGGCAAGGATCTTTGCCATCAGCCCAGTCATCTTCGTATTCAGAATCCTGGAGCGACCATTCACGCCACAGGTTGAGACCTTCATCACCAGGCAGGTCGGACTGGAGCATCGCACCGATCTGCCACCACAGCTGCTCAGAGCCCCTGCCTTGTGGCTGGATGACAGACAGACAGGACTGAGCAATGGCAATCCGTTCTTCGGTGGAACGCATTGACCAGCGGCCATCACGGACTGATTTAGTAACTTTCTTGTCGTTCTTGGCCTTGAACGACTGCTTCATAAGCTCTAGAAGCCACCCGGGAGCCTCTGGAACAGCGTTTAGGTCACCTTCGAGCGTATATGTACCACCAGCGGGGTAAGCACCGTTTAGAAGCCCTTGACGGCCCCACAGAACTTCCCAGCCTTCACCGCTAGCAGCGAGGCTGATGTCTGAGACCTCAGTCCAAAGTTCGGATGGAACGGTAAACAGGAACTTTGCAGCCGCTTTCTTGGGCGATGTAATGCGTGGAGCGTCAGCTAGGGTTTTGCCCCACTTGGCCTCAACAGCGCCGAGGTTGGCATCAACGTCAAGGATGACCAGCCCTTCAGAGCGTGGTCCTGTAAAAACACCAACAGCCTGGAACTTTTCGGGTTCACGTTCAATGACCATCGCCGTGGCTTCGGGCGACATCTTGTCGTGGTGCGCCCTACCAAGCGGATTTTTGCCGCAGGCTTCACCGCCTTTCGGCATTGGAACGCCTTTTTTGTAGATAGGCGCTGTTGCCCACTGGTTCGGCAAAGACCGAACAAACGACAGCAGATTCATTTGCTAAACTCATACAGGGAGACATGGACATGCGCCCTAGAGTCTTACCAACTCTGGGGCGCTTTTCATTGTAGCGGAGCTGTCCACCCTCATCAATGTGCTATATTTGCCAAGCACCGGGCAGTTCTAGCCCACAGCTAAAGCCATTCAATGAGTTTCCTAAAGAACAAAGAGGCCGTTGCAGGCGGCGCAGGCGGCGGTTATCTAAACCCCAGCAAGATCCAGGCAGGCAGCCAGGTTCGCTTTGCGTTGCTCGCCGAAGAGCCACTGGAATTTTATGAGTGCTGGGGCGAAGCTACAGACGGCAGCGTCAGGCCATTCCGTTTTCTTGACGATCCATCACCTGCGGATGTTGAGCAAGAAATGGGACCAGGCTATTCACGCCGGATGAACCGGGAAGGCACTGGACCGGAGGCCGTCAAGTTTGCGATTGCTGTGCCCTGCTACAGCCACGACACAAAGATCATTCAGCTCTTGATCATCACCCAGAAGAGCATCATCAAGGAATTTGACAGCCTTTCCCAAATGGAAGACTACGAAAACCTGATGGAATGGGACTTTGTTTTGGGCAAGGAAGGCTCAGGACTGAACACGGAATACACGCTACGGCCTGTACCCCGTAAGTCCAGCCAAGCGGTGCTGGATAAGGCGTGGGACGCAGCATTAAAGGCTGGTTTTGACATCACCAGGCTGATTGCTGGCGGTAACCCATTCAAGGAAGCTGCCTAGCACTTAATAGAGCCCCGTGTTCCTATGGCACGGGGTTCACAACTTTTTAAATAAACCCATGAAAGTTTTAATTGCTTGCGAATACAGCGGGGTTGTCCGCGATGCTTTTATTGCTCAAGGGCATGAAGCTGTTAGCTGCGATTTGCTGCCAAGTGATGCCCCTGGCCCGCATTACCAGTGCCCTGTGGAAGAGATTCTTAATGACGGGTGGGACATGATGATTGCACACCCACCTTGCACCCACCTTGCAGTATCTGGAGCGCGATGGTTTAAGGACAAAAAGGAACAGCAGAAAGACGCGCTCAATTTTGTCCGTTTGCTATTAGATGCCTCTATTGACAGGATTGCGTTAGAAAACCCCGTATCAATTATTTCTAGCCGTATTCGTAAGCCCGACCAAGTAATTCAGCCGTGGCAATATGGCCATGGTGAAACAAAAAAAACGTGTTTGTGGTTAAAAAATCTGCCCAAACTATTGCCCACAGACATTGTTGAAGGGAGGGAAGCACGCATACACAAGATGCCTCCTAGTAAAGACCGCTGGAAGCTACGCAGCACGACCTACAAAGGGATTGCTGCGGCAATGGCAAGCCAATGGGGATAATCGTGTTATAGTAGATATGGGAAAGAGTATTTTATGACCTCTAGGGAACAAGTACAAGAACAACGAGAACGGCAGAATAGGCTGGAACGTATGTACATGGACGATGGCCGGGACGACCCTAAGCACCCCTACCACAGACTGTTCACCGGACTTAAGCAAGGTGCCGGAAACAAAGATTGAAACAGAATCCGACTCGATGGTACGTATCACGGTCGGCGATAAGGTCGGTTGGGTTAGTTCATATCACTTAATAGTCCCGAAGGAAAATCAGCTTATAAACGCATGGCTAGCCAAACACAGGAAAAGCTGAATAACCTAGGTAGAAATACCCTGGTACGTGATGATTCTGGCCCTTTCCGCGTGTATCGGGATGACGCTGGCAGCGTTTTTCACAG
>Ga0181421_1000128_pt1 | contig 19830 bp, 28 predicted proteins | sample 44SPOviralmetaG_FD_130146 | JGI IMG/M metagenome (GOLD analysis project Ga0181421, IMG submission 130146) | Marine viral communities from the oligotrophic San Pedro Time Series (SPOT) site, San Pedro Channel, CA, USA - 44 SPOT_SRF_2013-06-19 | ecosystem: Environmental > Aquatic > Marine > Strait...
AGAAGCAATGAACGCTGCTTACACTGGACGTCTAGAAGGTCTAGTAAAAGAAATGGACCAAGAAGCTCGTAACGAAGCTCGTTACACTGGTCAATCTTTCAAAGGTATTGCAATTCCTTCAAGTGTATTAACTCGTGCAGCAGTAGGTACTGATGCTGGTAACGCTACTGAAGTAATGGCTTGGACTGACCAACTAGAGGCTAACTTAGTTTTAGCTTCTGCTGGTGCAAACTTTTACTCTGGTGTGAACAATATGAAGTTCCCAGTATTTAGTGCAATCAACTCTGGATTCGTACCAGAAGCTGGTGGCTCTGCTCCAGCTGCTAACGGTACTGCTTCTAGCGTAACTTTAGAGCCACATAAATTAATTTCTATTGTAAATGTTTCTGCTGAGGCTTTAGCTCAAAACTCTGGTATTGAGGCTGCTTTAAGAAGAAATATGGCTGCATCTGTAGCTGCTACTTTAGAAGCTGCTTTATTAGGAACTGGCGACGTTACTAACGCTCCAACTTCTATCTTTGCTGACGCTGCAACTGGACCAACTACGGTTACTGCTGCTGATTGGTTTGAAATGGAAACTGACTTAATTGCTAACGGTGTACAGTTAGAAGGTGCAAGATTAGCTTACTTACTAGACCCATCTGCTTACGCTACAGTAAAAGGATTGGCTCAAGTAGCTTCTGTATCTCCTATCTATGATAACGCTAGAAAAGAACTTAACGGTTACTTCTCTTTCGTATCTCCAAACGTAGGAAACGGTGGAACTGCTGGTAAAGACCACGCTCTATTCGGAGACTTCTCTAAATGTCACATTGCTCAGTTTGGTGGACTAGATATTCTAGTAGACCCTTACACTGACGGTGGTATTGGACAAACAAGAATGATTGTTACTTCTTTAGTTGATGGAGACTGTGTACAAAATGACACAGCATTCGTTAAATTAATCGAGGCTTAATTATATTTTTAATTGGTGGGAGGGTAAAACCTCCTACCATTTATTTTTTAAAATGGAATACTACGACTACAACTTTAACACTTTACGAGGGACTAACTATGTACCTTATGGTAAGTTAGTACTAAAGACTGGACCAGCTACTACTGCAATATCTTTAGCAGAGGCTAAGGCTTTTCTAAGAGTTGATTCCGATTATGACGATGACGATAGTTATATCACTTCGTTAATAGGTGTTGCTACTAATGTAGTAGAACAGTTTACTAGACGTAGATTAATCACACAAACATATAATATTTACTACGATGAGTTTCCTCCTTTTATGGATTTACAAGTAGGTAACGTAGCTAGTGTTACTCACGTTAAGTATTATGATACCGACAATACATTACAAACTCTTGACACATCTCAGTACGATGTTGATATAAGAGTAAAACCAGGAAGGATATACCAAGCTGAAGACGGTAACTTTCCAGACACTTACGAACGAGCTAACTCTGTAGAGGTTGAGTTTGTAGTAGGTAGTGCAGCTTCTGATGTTGAAGATGCTATAAAACAAGCTATGTATATTGTAATAGGAAGATATTACGAAAACCGACAAGACGTGGTAATGGGTACACAAGTAAACGAATTGCCATTAATGGTTGAACATTTACTAACTCCTTACCGTTTGCTAGAACTATGATAATAGGTAAACTAGATAGAAAACTAAAGCTCTATACACAAACTTACTCAACTAACGCTTATGGCGAGAGAGTAGTTTTAGATAATAGTTATGTAACTATATATGGAGACTTTGACTTTAAGTCTGGTAATACTACCTATGATGCTGACGATTTAATCAACTCGCAGACTATAGAGTGCTTAATAAGATACCGAACTAACATAGGCACTACTCCACAATACTTTATTCAGAATGGCTCTACTAACTATTCTATAAAAGCAATAAAACAAGTAGGCAATAGAAAGGACGCAATGATACTTACGTTAGAGAAAAATGACGTAGTAGACTTATCTACAGTTGCTCCAAATCAATTTGTATTTACAATAGATACTGCTAACCTTTCTGATGGCTCTACACTTAACACACAATTTAAACTACCTACCGTAGCTTCTGGCTCTTATAATTGTACAGTACTATGGGGAGATGGTAGTAGTAGCACAATAACTAGCTACAATCAAGAAGAGATAACTCACACTTATAGTAGTGCTGGAGAGTATCAGATAAGCATAGAGGGAACTATACAAGGGTGGCAATTCAATAACACACAAGATAGACTTAAAATACTTAACATCAGTAACTGGGGTACTTTAAATATATCTACCAATAAAGCATTCTTTGGATGCTCTAATTTAGAAGCTAACGCTACTGACTATCCTACTATATCTGGAGATGGCGATTTAACTAGCACATTTGAAGGCTGTACTAACTTTGATGGCGTAGTAGATGAGTGGGATGTATCTGGTGTTTACTTCTTTGATAAAATGTTTAAAGACTGCTATTCTTTTGACCAGCCGTTAAATAGTTGGAATACAGAAAACTCTGGTAGTTATGTTTCTTTGTTTGAAAACTGTTTGACATTCAATCAAGACTTGAGTAATTGGGAAGTAGAAGCAGTTGTAAGTATGAGTAGAATGTTCTATAACTGTGTACAGTTTAATGGAGATATATCTTCTTGGTCTATTCAAGATACTGAGGATATGAGTGAAATGCTCTTTAATTGTGATAGGTTTGACCAATCTCTAGCAGGTTGGAATATAAGCAACGTTGCTAACTTTACTAACTTTATGCAGAACGCTAGTGGCTTATCTAATGCTAACTACGACGCAACACTAATAGCTTGGGCAAGTGGTGAAGTAGATGCTGATATAAATATTAACTTTGGAGGTAGTCAATATACATTTAGTGCATTCTATTCTAAGCTATCATTAATAGAAGATGATGGATGGACTATCGTTGATGGTGGACTATTTGACCCAACACCAGCTCAGTACTTAAGTGTACTAAACGATAGAGTAGTAGCTGCTGGAGGCGTAATGGAAAACACTACAGATACACTAGCATTCTTAAATGAACTTAACGACATAACATAATGGCAGAGGGACTACTAGACAAAGCGAATATAATTTTAACTCCTACTGGGTATAAGGCTGGTACTATGTATAACGTAGCGCCTATTGAGCAACCGTATGAGGACTTTGACTTTGCTAGAGCTAGTGTTGCTAGTCGAGTTAATTCTAGTGGCTTAGTTGAGATGGTAGGTAGAACTCTAGGAAGTAACTTAGTACAGAACGGAGACTTTAGTGAGATAGGACCAGACTTAGTACAGAATGGTACTTTTGACTTAGGTAGTGAGCTTGTAAGTGGTGGTAATTTTGAAACACAAGAAGATGTTGATTTGTGGACAGGGTATTTCAACGCTGTACTAACTTTAAGTGAAGAAAGATTATTAATTACTCCTAGTGCTGCTAGTAGTAGTAGAGCCACTAGACCTATAACAACTGTTGTTGGAGCAACCTACAAACTTGTTGTAGATTTTGAAAACCCAGACACAAGTACTGTTTTAATAGGATTTACTAATAATGCTAATGGTGGTGGTGCAACATTCGTTACATCAACTGATGCTAATGGAACTTTAATACTTTATTATACGGCTACTGCTACAACAACATATATTTCTTTAAGTAGGCTAGTTAGTGATGTAAAGCCTATTTATTATGACAACGTATCAGTTAAAGAAGTACCAGATTGGATTTTAGGAACTGGTTGGAGTATAGAAGATGGTAAGGCGGTTAGAGTAGCTTCATCTTCAACAGATTTAGTTCAAGTAAGTGTATTTCCAAATTTAACAAGTATATTTAAAATAACTTTTGATGTTGTTAGGTCGGCAGGTTCAGTAAGATTGAGGGCAGGTACTTTTAATTTACCTTACGTTGGTGCAACAGATACATATACATACTACGTAACACCTACAAGCAACGACCAACTTAAATTTCAAGCAGATTCATCATTTGTAGGCTCAATAGACAACGTAGTAGTACAAGAACTAGACCCTAATGACTATTGGAGTTTAGAAACTGGTTGGAGTATAGGAGATGATACTTGTATTGTAACGAATGGTCCTTTATATCAAAGAATTTCACAATCACTTAGTTTAGATTTAAACTCTACTTATCAAGTAACAATAGAGTGCAGTCAATTTACCAATGGTTATGTATATTTAAGAAAGCCAAGAGGTACACAATCTGATACAGATTTGCGAGTAAATGCAGTAGGTACATTTAAATTTACTTTACAAGCACTTACAGATATTGATGAAATTGCTTTATCTATTGGTGCGGCTGGAACTAATTTAACTATATCAAGTATATCAGTCAAAGAAGTAATAGACACCAACAACATTCCAAGAATAAACTATGATAGTAATGGAGAGAATGGGCATTGGTTGTTAGAGCCTACTTCTACTAATCTATTACCTTATAGTGAGGATTTTACAACTTGGACTGTAAATGCAGCTACAACAGTTTATTCTAACACTACTGAAACATTAAGTCCTAGTGGAGAATATAATGCCTCTAAGATAACAAGTGATGGCTCTAATGGGTTATATAAGGCAGTAGCTTTTGGTGGTGGAGATAATACTAAAAGTATATACTTAAAAGGTATAGTTGGTGGAGAGCAAGTAATTTTACGAGACCCAGCACAAACAATAAACCAAAAAACATTAACTCTAACTACTGATTGGGTTAGATATGAATTGTCTGAAAATCAAACATCTACTATAGGTTTATGGATTAATGAAATACCTTCTAATGGGATATATATGTGGGGAGGTCAGTTAGAAGCCTTATCCTATGCTACATCATACATACCAACACTAACTGGAAGTACAGAGACAAGAGCTACAGAGACTGCAAATGGTGCTGGTAGTGCTGACTTAATAAACTCAACAGAAGGAGTATTGTACGCAGAGATAGCTGCTTTGGCTGATGATGGAACAAATAGAAGTATTGCAATTTCTGATGGAAGTACAACTAATAGAGTAAATATATTATATTCAAGCATAACCAATAAAATAAGAGCCATTGTTCTCGTAGGTGGTAGCACGAAATTTGATAAAGAATATACTGTAACGTCTACTTTAGATTATCATAAAGTTGCATTAAAATACAAAACTAATGATTTTGCATTGTGGATTGATGGTGTAGAAAGATTAACAGATACAAGTGGCACTATATTTGCGCAAGATACACTTAATGAACTTTCTTTTAACGTTGGGAGTGCAATATTGCCTTTCTACGGTAAATGCAAAGAGCTAGCAGTATTTGGAGAAGCATTATCAGATGATGAGTTAGAAAAATTAACTTCTTGGAGTTCATTTAACGCAATGGCTACAGATTTAGGATATACAATAGAATAAGATATGGCAGCGACTATTAAATACGGAGACACTAAATGGGCTGTAAAAGACGGCAATACTTTAGGGTATAATGATGAGAATAGGTTTAAGCCAGTACCTTTTGACTTTACTAGAAATAGCATAGGAACAAGAGTAGATAGAAATGGCTTAATAGAGACTATAGGAAACAATATACCTAGAATAGACTTTACAGATAATACTGATGGTCATTTACTTTTAGAGCCTAGCAGGACTAATTTAAACACATTCTCTGACCCAACAGACGCTCAAAAAGGTAGTTTAAGTTACTCTTCGGTAACCTATCAAGATAATTTTAGTTGGGATTTAGGAAGCGTATTAGAAAACGCAATAGTTTTCGGAGATAACTCAACAACAAGATATGCTTATTACAGTAGTACCGTTTCAAGTGGAACTGTTTATTCCCTATCATTTTTTATAAAAATGGATGATAACAGTGTTCCAATACCTGCAACTGATTTTTTATTAGTTTTAGCAGGAACAGCCATTGCATCAGGATATACCATAAATAATTATGGTAGTAATGTTTATAGGGTATCTGTTACAGGAACAGCAGGAGCAAGTAATACTGCTAATGGTATATTAAAGATTGCATCACACTCTACTAAAACATTCAAAATAACAGGTTTTCAAATAGAAGTAGGAAGCTACGCTACATCTTACATACCTACTGATGGCTCAACGGTTACTAGAGCATCAGAGACTTGCACCAACGCTGGTAATAGTACATTAATAAATAGTACAGAGGGTGTGTTATATGCAGAGATAGCTGCTTTATCTACAACAGAAGGTAGTGGTAACATAAGTTTAAGTGATGGCACAGGTGATAATAGAATATATATTTATTATTTTGAAGATGATGCAATATCTGTTATTTATAACATAAATTCAACAGGTGCAGTAATTAATAACTTTACGTTAAGCGATATTACAAGCTATACTAAAATAGCTGCAAGATGGGGTAATAGCAATTTTTCTGTATGGATTAATGGTACAGAAGTTTTAGATGTTGCAGCTTCTAACTTTACAAGTAATACATTAGATTTATTAAATTTAGCAAAGCCTGATGGTTCAGGACAATTAGAAGGTAAATGCAAAGCACTAACAGTATATAACACAGCTCTAACAGATGCTGAACTAACAGAACTAACAAGCTAAGATATGTCTAAACTAAGAATGACAGAAATATGCTACCCAGAAGTAAAGAGCTACTTTATTGTATGGAATGATAAAAGAGAGATTGTTTCTTGGGGTGCATTAGAAACCTACCAATGTATAGAAACTAAGTGGGAAGACGTAGATATGTACACAAGCGAATTAGACTGGGTAAATGTATTAATAGATAACGGTATAAATCCTTTTGACTACTAATGGCTATAGGTACTACTAAAATATTAAGAGGAAATCAAGGAGGTCATTCTGGCTTTGTTACAGCTACTATTGATGAAAGAGAGCTGAAGTCTTTGATTAAGGACTTAGAGAGCCTTAATATGTCTGATAGCAAGAATAAAACTATCTTGAGACAAGGTATGCGAAAAGCGTCTAAGCCTATACTACAAGAGTTAAAAGACTTAGTACCTAAGAAGAGTGGTCAGCTAAGAAAGTCTCTAGCTGTAATAAACGGTAAGAATAGAAGAGGTAGACCACCAGCAGTATATATTGGACCAAGAGTTAAAGGTGCTTATGCTGATATGAAAAAGACTGGATTCTACTTTTACTTTTTAGAGTATGGATTTAGAGGTGTTCCAGGACTAAGAATGTTAGATAGAGCTGCTATGAATAAAGGTAGTCAAGCTCAAAATGACGTGATAAACCAAGTAAAAAAGCTCATTGATAAAAGAATGAAGTAATGGAGATAGGTAAAGTAGTATATAATATTTTAGGAAACGATGGCAATGTAAGTCCATTAGTAACTACTGATGGAAATAAGCGTATATTCCCTTCTAGGTATAACTTTCCTACACAAAGTAAATTACCTTATATTACTTATCAAATGGTAGCAGATATACCTAACAACACTAAGAACGGTGTAAGTGAATACGACTATGTAACTGTACAGATAAGTATGTATCACAATAACTACGCTGACTTAGTAGCTTTAGCTGGACACGTTAGAACGGCTCTAGACTACGTTAGTGGCACTTATAGTGGTGTAGTAGTAGACAAGATATTCTATGAGTCTCAAGACGAGCTATACGATGATAGTGCTGGTAGTTTAGGCTTTTACGGTATAAGACAAGATTACAGATTTAACATAAATAGATAGATATGTATAAGATTAAATTAAAAAAAGATATTGAGTTTCGAGGTGTAGAATACATCAAAGGCGAGACTTATGAGGTTGGTAGAAAAGAGCGTAATCATTTTGCTAATGAAGACGCTATTGCAAAGCCGACAAAGAAGAAATCTAAGGAAGTCGAAACTTCAAAAGATTTAGATAACTAGTTATAAATTTTAAATAAAAAAAAATGGCAATTTTTAATGGAACGGATTTAATCCTAAAAGTAAGCCCTTCTGATGGAGGAGCTGATGCGAAGCTAATGCACTCGCAAAATGTAAGTTTAAGTATTAACGTAGACCCTATAGACATCTCTAACAAAGATTCTGCTGGTTTCAGAGACATCATTGGAGGTCAAAAGAGCTTTAGCCTTAGTGCTGATGGTCTTATGGACTTTAACCCAGCGACTGCTGCTGATACTGAAGTAGATGAGTTGACTACACAAATGTTGGCAAGAACTGCTGTAACATTTACATTCACTCTATCTTCTACTGCTGCTGGAGACTATTTCTATAGTGGCTCTGGATTTGTTACAAGTCTAGAAATTTCTGCTGGTACTGAAGATGCACCTACTTACTCTTGTTCAATCGAGGGAACTGGAGCATTAACTGTTACAACTGTATAATCCTTTTGTTGGTTGGGGTATGGGCTTCGGCTCTGCTCCAACTAATAAAACTAATAACCAACAAAATGTACGAAATAGTAATAATAAACGGTAAAGACTACCCAGTAAGATTTGGGATGAATAGTCTAAGAAACTTCACTAAGGCAACTGGTAGAAGTTTACAAGATTTAGACAAGCTAGGAGAGGGAATGAGTTTAGATGATGCTTGTCAATTAATTCTAGCTGGTCTACAAGACGGTGCTAGAGTTAGTGGAAAAGAATGTTCTTTAAATGTTGATGGTGTTGCAGACCTTTTAGATGATGACTTTGATGCTTTAAATAAAGTATTAGAGGTATTCTCTACACAGTTTTCTGCTAAGTTTGAAGATGAGGGAAACGTGAAAGCCACGAAGAAAGTGGCGAAGACAAAGAAATAAACTGGGATAGTCTAGAGGCTGTAGCTTACGGTCTAGGACTTTTACCTAGTCAGTTTTGGGAGCTAACATTTCACGAGTTCTTTTGTATTCAAAAGGGTAGGAATGATAGGTTTGAATTAGAGCAGAGGTTTGAGTGGGAAAGAGTACGTTGGTTAGCGTGTTGTAACTTACAGCCACATACTAAGAAAGGTCAATCCTTAACTCCAGAGAAACTTATTAAGTTTGAATGGGAAAAGACTAATAAAGAAATAGACATCGAACAACAAAGAAAGAGAGCAGAGTATGTTAAGAAGAAATACGAATTGCTAAAAAAGAAAAATGGCTGAGAAGAACTTAAGTATTAAACTATCGTTAAACGATAAGCAGTTTCAGAGTAACCTCAAGAAGTCGATGAGGTCAATGAAAAAGTTTGGTAATAATATGAAGTCTTTAGGACGTACTATTTCTACTGGACTTACTTTACCTATTTTAGCTTTTGGAGCTGCAAGTGTTAAAGCATTTGATGAACAGATAAAAGCAGAGACATCGTTAAGAACTGCACTAGGAAACAATGCAGAAGCATTTGCTAACTTAGCTGAACAAGCTAGGGAATTACAAAAGGTTACAATATTTGGAGATGAGGCTACTTTACAAGCTCAATCATTTCTAGCTCAGTTAGGACTTAATGAACAAGCTATCTTGCGACTAACTCCATTGATTCAAGACTTTGCTACTGCTCAAGGTATTCAATTAACAGATGCTGCTAAATTAGTTGCTAAGTCAGTAGGCTCTAGTACTAACGCTTTATCTCGTTACGGCATAACTATTGAGGGTGCAGTAGGAGAGCAAGAAAGACTACAGAGTGCAGTAGATGCTCTTACAGTTGCTTTTGGAGGTCAAGCTGAGGCAATAGCTAAAGAAGGTTTAGGACCATTACAACAGCTTAAAAACGAATTAGGAGATGTATCTGAGAAGTTTGGAGAGATTATACTAGAATTTATAGACCCTTTAACAAAAGGTTTACAAAAAGTTTCTGAAGCATTAAGCAATCTAACAGAAGAACAAAAAAAGAACATAGTAAAATATGGAGCTATAATAGCTGCTGTAGGTCCTTTGTTAATTGTGTTTGGTAGTTTAGTAACTACATTGACTACATTAATACCTTTAGCTATAAGTTTTGTAGCTGCAATTAATCCAATAACTATTGCAATAGCTGCTGCTGGTGCAGCTGTTTTATATCTTGTCAATAGGTTTAGAGACTTACAAAAAGAGTACGAAGAATATAATGAAGTAGTAGGAGATTTTGAGCCTATTGCTCCATTTGTACCTACTACAACTCCTACAACACCTACTATTGAAAGGAGTACAATACCAGAAAGAATAGAGCCAATAAAGGCATTATCTGTAGCTACAAAAGATTTATCTAAAAACTTTGAAACATTAAAACCAATAGTAGAAGAGTTTGAAGAGGGATTATCTTCTATGGATATTGTAGCTAATAACATTAATCAGAGCTTTATGAGTTTTGGTAATGTAATTCAAGGAGTATTTGCTCAAGCATTACAAAGTCAAGAAGGCTTCTTCAAATCATTCTTAGAGGGTGCTAAACAAGCATTAAAAGCAATGTTAGCTCAGATAGCTGCTATGTTAGTATTAAATGCTTTACTAGGTGGTACTGGTTTAGGTGCTTTAATGGGATTAAAGAATATAGGTGGATTAGCTGGTATAGGAGATGTATTAGGAGGAGTAGGTAATGTTAATGCTAATTCTGTAGGTGGAGGAGTAGGACTAAAATCAATGATAAATACTGGAGGCTCTACAGAAGTATTTGGTACAATAAGTGGAGCTGATATATTACTAAGCTCAGATAGAGCAAAAAACAATAGAAACAGAACAAGAGGTTACTAATGGCTAGACTAAAAAGATTAGAGAGTAGTTTTCAAAGTGATAATGGCACTTTTTACCGTATAGAAGTATATGATAATAATGCTTCTGCACCTACATTATACACTCCAGACTTAGGACCAGATGGATTTACTTTGACATATCAGACTAACGATAACGATAGATTTACTGGACTAATACCTTCTGAGGTTAAATTTGATATAAACGTAACAATAGGAGGAGAGCAAGGTGTTGTAGATGATATTAGAACTAGTGCTTATGGAGATTGGGATATTGGTATATATATAAGTGATGACGATGTTACCTATAATAGATACTGGTTTGGTATATTGTTAAATGATATATCTCCAGAGGCTGATGCTTCTTTTCCTACTAGAATAACTCTAACTGCTGTATGTGGACTAGCACCTTTAAAAGATATTCCATTCAATAGAAATATTGGTTATGATACACCATCTTCATATCAAACTATCAACTATTTTAGGCAATCCTTTGTCAATCAAATTAGTACTGCTGACAATTACTTTGGAGCTAACGATTTATTTATAGCTACTTATGTAGATTGGACTACTGATACAATGACTAGACAAGTACAAAGAGACCCTTTGAATGCTAGTAGATTTAACTTTATGGCATTTGTAGATATTGCTGACGATGGTAGTAGAAACTATAAAACTGCATTTGAGTTATTAGATAGCATATGCAAATCTTGGGGAATGAGATGTTTTATGTCAAATGGTAGATGGAATCTAGTACAAGTAAATCATTATGCAGACTGGAAAACTCCTTCGACTCAGTACTATCGTTATTATAAAAAAGGTAGCAGTAATTCTTATGCTAGTGGCAGTACATCAGCAGTATTTACAGAAGGATTTAACATAAAAAGATATGGTGGCAAGTTTGACTATTTACCTATTTTAAGAAGTGTAGAAACTAACTACAATCACTTACAGCCGTTCGATATGCCATTCTTCTACTATAACATAGATGGCGATACTTCGACACAATATCAGACTACACTTAACGAGATACCTATATGGAATGGCTACCAATGGAACAACTCTAACTATACTGGTGCAGCTTATTCTATTAACAACGCTCCTACTGATAAATTAATAATCTCTTTAGGTAATGTAAATGCATTGACTGGTAGTAGTATTTTATTAAATAGAGACTTTTCTACAAGATTTACTTCTGGATTAACCTTTTCTGATGTAAGTGGCTCACAGCAAAAGGTAAGAACAGATTTATTTGCTAGATTCAAATTAGTAGGAGATTCTGCTACTTATTATTTTCCTTTATCTACTGCATTAGCTATGGATTGGACTACTAATGACCAATTTACATTAACTGATTCTATACCACCACAATATCTAAATATAGATGAAGGTCCATTAGGAACTAATATAAATATAAATATACAAACTACAGAGCTACCAGTTAATGGAGATTTATTCTTCGAGATATACGCTGAATGCTACTATCAACTTTATGCTAATGCTTTAGCTATATTAGGAGAGATAGAAATAACTGAAGCCACAACGACTACTCAAGAAGATAATATCTTAGTATTTTCAGCTCCAGAAACAAGTTCAGAGCAAGGAATAAAGTACCTATTAGATAATGAAGTACTATCTGCTAAGTTCTTTAGAGCATTTAACGCTCCTGGAGGAACTACTATAGATAATGGTGTAAAGTTTGAGATACCAGAATTATTTATAGGAACTGGTCCTACAAGTGGAGCAGTAGGTAGATTAGAGACATACAACTATACTACTACTTCTTGGGAAAATGGTATGAACGCTACTTGGAAAGCATATGGCTCTGGTACTGGTGTAGAGTTTACACAGCTTTTAGTAGAGGAAGTATTAAAAGGTCAAGCTGAAGGAGCTAAGGTATTTAACGGCAGTTTAAAAACAGTATCTGGATTTATACCACGTTATCTTAATGGAATAGAAATAGATGGCTCTCCATATATACCTTACCAATGTTCATTTAATGCTAATGAAGATACTTGGTCTGGAGAGTGGTATGGAATAGAATTAAGTACTAACACACAAAATGTAGAAGTAAACATAACATCATTTGACGTTTTTGATGGTCAAGAAGCAACTGGTGGAGGAGATATATTTTTCTAATTATGGCAACACTATCAAATTATTTAAGAGGGGAATGTGTGGCAGTAGTACAAAACGATACTACTAGCCTTACATTAAGTTCAATAACTATTATACCTTCTACTGGCTCAGATAGATTATTAGTGTCTGGAGATGTGATAATAATAGTATGTGCTGATACTGGCTTTCCTATACAAATTACACTTAATTCAGATGTAACATATACTGGAGCAAAACTTAACTTTGCATCTACTACTGTTAAGCAGTTAATACCAGCTGGTAGTATAGTTATACTAGACAAAGACTACAAGTATAGGTCTTTATTCAGAGACTATACTATAGTAACTCATAAACTATATGAGACTGGTAATACTCACGCTAATTCAAATCTTATAGACCCTCAATACCCATCTAACATTACAGTAAATGCTGGTACAACTTGGAGTGATGGGGATACTTTAGCTAACTCATATATAAATAACAGTATATTTAGAAGTCCACACGAAGGATTTAAGTTAGAAAGAGTAACGTGGGATGTTAATACAGATTCTAGAAGTGGGTATAACTGCGAATTTTCTTTATGGGCAAAACCTATAACTGAGAACGGTAATACAGCTACTGATATTGAATTAATAGACACTTTTGCAATAACATCTCAAAATGACTCTAACTATATATTTAATAGAGACATAGTACAGACTGGTAGTTATGATAACAATGTATGCTTGATACCAACATTCACAAAAAGTGGTACAACATCAAGCTCAGATAATTTTTACGCAACTTTAACGCTTTTAATAAGCACAGACCCTAGACAATAATGAAAAATTTAATGAAAGAAGTAGGAGACGTTCTAGTATTAAATACTACTACATTTACTTTTGTAACATTAGCAGACATAGAAGTACTACTCAAGATAGTTCTTTTACTTATGTCAATTATATACACTACAGATAAATACATTTACAATAGAAAACGTAAAAAGAATAAATGAATCTTGATATTTGGAAGAAAAGCGTAAAGAAAGTAGAAGAACAGATGGCATTGAAATACTTTAAGCTAAGTGAGTTTGATGATGCTCCAGGAACTGGCAAGAATATGAAGAAAGAATTTCTTACTAAGCTAGACAAGGCTAGAGCAATAGCTGACGTACCATTTAAGATAACAAGTGGCTATAGGTCTAAAGAAACAAATAAGAGGGTTGGAGGTGTTTCTACGTCAAGCCATTTAAAAGGTTTAGCAGCAGATATTTCTTGCAAAGATAGTAGCACTAGACAAAAGATAGTAAATGCTCTTATACAAACTGGATTTACTCGTATTGGCATAGCCGATACTTTTATACATTGCGATACTGACAAAGATAAAAATGATGCTATATGGCTATATTAGGAAACATATTAGGAAACTTATTAGGGAAAGCAGATACTATAATCGACGAGGTAATCACGAGTCAAGAGGAAAAGCTAAAACTAAAAAACGAACTTCAAAAAATAATACAAGAGCAAGAAGCTCTAATAGAGCAAGAAGTTACTAAACGATGGGAGTCTGATAACTTGCAATCTAGTTGGCTACCTAGAAACATTAGACCGTTAGTATTAGCTTGGCTTGTAGTTTCGACTACATTGCTTATATTTATAGACGCTGGAGTTATCACATTTACTGTAGAAGAGCAATGGGTAGACCTATTGCAGATAGTTCTTATAACTTGTATAGGTGCTTATTTTGGCTCAAGAGGTTTAGAGAAAATCAACAAAAAATGACAAAGGAAAAAAGGTATAGACTTAAAGAAGATGAATGGCAATTAGTAGACAAATACAGAAACGACAAGGAAAGGCAATCTTTACTAAATGATGAGTGTGAAGCTGTTGGTATTAATCCTAGTTCTGTTAGCCATTATTGGTACAAGAGCCAAAAGTTCTCCATATTTGCTAAACCTAATGAATTTACCAAAGATGAATTTCTACAATCTATTGAGGACCTTATATCCAACTATGCTCCTAAGTATCCCTCCATTGATTATCCTATTAGAAAGGATGGACACCTACTTATAATAAACCCAGCAGACGTACATATTGGTAAGTATGCCGATGCTTCAGAAACTGGTAGTGAATATAATATAGAAATAGCTAAAGAAAGAGTTAGAGAAGGTGTCAAAGGTATTCTAAGAAACGCTGAAGGCTTTCCTATAGAGCGTATATTGTTCTGCATAGGTAATGATATACTACATACAGATAACGTCCATAAGACCACTACAAGAGGCACTCCACAAGATACTGACGGTAAATTTTATAAACACTTTACAGAGGCTTTAGAGCTTTACGTTGAGGTAGTAGAGATGCTTATGCAAATAGCTCCAGTCGATTGTGTACATTCTATGAGTAATCACGACTATATGAGTGGATTCCATTTAGCACACGCTTTAAAGTCTTGGTATCGTAATACAGAAGCTGTTACTGTAGATGCAGAGCCTAAGCACCGTAAGTACTATAAATATAAAAATAGTCTAATAGCATTAACTCACGGAGACGGTGCTAAGTTGCCTAATCTACCTTTACATATGGCTCAAGAAGAGCCTAAGATGTGGGCTGACACTAAATATCGTTACTGGTATTTACATCACTTACACCATAAGCAACGCTACAAGTTTATGAGTTCTTTTGATAATATAGGAGTAACAGTAGAGTTCTTACGCTCTCCAAGTGGTACAGATTCTTGGCACTATCAAAAAGGTTATACTGGTAGTATTAAAGCTGTAGAAGGATTTATTCATAACGAATATGGTCAAATAGCACACTTAACTCATATTTTTTAATATATTTGTAACGTTTTTTAGTTGACTTTTTTAGTTGACGTGTTGTATTTGTTTTGATAAAAGGAGGGTATTTTCTGAGAATATCCTCTTTTTTTATGCCTATTTTTAAAAAAGATTAACAATTCTCTCATCTAGTAACTGTAAATAAATACACTTTTTTTGTGTAAAAGTTTGCACAGTTTAAAAAAGCGTTATATATTTGTACCAACAATAACAAACACACAAAAATTATGAACTCTAAAGTAATCGAAACACTAGCAAAACAAGAAGTAAAATGGGAAGCTAAATTTGGCAGAACTATAACACTAGAAGAAGCTAAAATCAAAATCCAAAAGAAACTAGCTAAATTAGAAAAAGAAAATACTTACCCTTACTAAATTTAACAACCACACCAACGCCCTCTACTGAAATAAATAGGGGGTTTTCGTGGTATCAAACATTAACTAAACAACTAACAATGAACGATTTACACAAACCAACTTACTTAGATGCTAAAATGGAATTAGGTACAGAGGTACAGTTTTTTAGCTTTACATTAACTGATTTATGTACCTATAGTGTTATATTAGGCTTTTTAACGGTACTTCTACTTAATTTGATACCTACATACTATACAGAGGTGTTAAGCCTTTACAGTGGCTCATTTATTACATTAATCATATTTTACATAAAATGGGGAACAAATTAGAATATTTAAAGTACATCCTAATGTATTTAGGATTTTTAACAATAGTAACATTAACAATTATAAATTATTTTGAATTATGAGAAAGAAAGTAACAAAAGTATTGCAAAGTGGAGACTTCGAGTCTCAGTATGGACACTTCTACAAGTGGCTACTAGAATTTGAAGACGGTTTTAAAGGCGAGTATTTGTCTAAGACTGAAACACAAAACAAGTTTATAGAAGGTCAAGAAGCTGACATAGAAGTAACTACAAGAGATTACAACGGTACTAAAATCAACAAAATCAAACCAGCTTCTACTTTTCAAGGTGGTGGCAAGAGCTTTACACCAGCTCCAAAAGACAATAAGACGCAAGAGTTAATAGTAAAGCAGAATGCACTTACTAACGCTTGTAACATTGTAGGAACTGATGACGTGGCTAAGATTATAGAGATAGCCGAATCTTTCAAGGATTGGGTGTTAAATGATGTTAAACCAAAAAACGATAGCAATGGGACAGACTTACCTTTTTAGTAAAGAAACAAGAGACGAGCATTTCGATACAGATACTAGCTATGCTTTTAGATTAAGAGTAGGACGTGGATGGTTACAATTAAACAAGAAAGCCACAAAGCTTATAGAACACGATGACCATTTAGAAGTAAAGTTAGCTGATTGGTATATAAACGTAGGAGATAAGTTTATTGCAGAAACTGTTATAAGACAAGAGAGATGCAACGATTTACAAGAGTACTATTATTTTTTAAAGAATATAAAAGATGACTAAAAAAGAGAGAATAGATAAAATACTTAAAGAATCTCACTTAATTATTAATGATGCTACTGGTACAGATATAAGTAAGACCAGAAGAGAAGAGGCTAGGCGAGAATCAAGAAAGAAACTAAGAGAGCTAAAAGACTTAGCTCCAGATATTTATGAACGAATAAAACCAGAATTTGATGGATAAGATAGAAAGAGTTAAAAATGTAGTTTGTTATGTTAGTAAGATAAGTAAGAATGAATTATTATCTAAAAGCAGAGAGAGATACATAGTAGATAATAGACGTATGTGTTTCGCACTATGTAGAGATGTGTTAGAATTAGGATGGTCTAAAATTGCTAAAGAATTTAATCTTAATCACGCTAGTATAATACATCATTATAAAAAGCATCAAGATTTTATATCTATTGATGAGTACTACAAAAATAAATATAATGATATTTTAGAAGTATTTAAGCTTCAAATAAATTATGTAGAGCCACAAGAACTTATAAAAGAAGTGGTTAATATTAAAAAGCAACGATATAACGAATACTTAAAACAAAAATTAAAAGAAAATGAAGGTCAAGGACAAAGTGAAACAACTTTTATTGGATAATCCATCTAATAGGGACTCTGATAATAAGCTAATAGCCAATTACTGGCACTTTGAATTATTAAAAAAAGGTGTAGATTTGAATGAGTTAAGTGCTTTTGATTTGCTTAAGTATTATGCTGAAAGCAAACTAACTAACGCTGAGTCAATTAGACGAATGAGAGCGAAGCTACAAGAAGAGCATCCAGAGCTAAGGGGTAGAAAGTACCAACTAAGACAAACGACACTAAAAAACAAAGTAAGAAAGGAGCTAGGATATGAAGCGTATTAGAGTAGAGAAGTCTAAGAACTTTACCACAATCAACAATGAATTTATCTTTAATAAAGATTTATCACTAAAAGCTAAGGGGATGCTATGCCATCTCCTGGCTTTACCTAATGAGTGGAAGCTATATGTAGAAGAGGTAGAAAAGTGGCACAAAGACGGTAAAAAAGCTATTTATAGTGCATTTAAGGAACTTACTGAGAATGGCTATATGAAAAGAGAGCAAATAAGAGACAATGGAAAGTTTAAGGGTTATGATTATGTAGTCTATGAAGTACCGTATAGCCAAAAACGGAATACCGAAAAACGGTATGCCGAAAATGGCACACTATTAAATACTAATACTAAATTAAATACTAATATAACTAAAACAGAAAGGGACTATCCGTTTGAATTAAATTTAGAAGCTTGGAAACTTTGGCAGGAGTTTAGACGTAAAGAGTTTAGAACTTCCTACAAGACTTTAGGAGAGAATGCAGCAATAAAGAAGCTGCTGCGACTTTCGGACGGTAATAAAGACGTACAAGCTGAGATAATACAACAATCAATGGAAAACTCTTGGAAGGGACTGTTTGCCGTTAAAAGCGAGAAAAAGCGTAAGGTCCAGGAGATACTTACGGAATACGAAAAAGGACTAGAACTATTAAACCAACAATTCGATGACTAAAGAACAAACAGTAGAGCTTAATTTACTTATAGCTACATTTAGATGTTTTAATGAGCAGCTATATAACCTAAAAGGTAATCATTCTGGAATAGTAAAGCAGAAATTCAATAGGCTACTAAAGGTAGCAGCTCAATATGAAAAAGAAGTTGTACATTTAACGCAAGGTAATGAAGAACTAGAAACCATTTATGATGGTCTAATGGAGATATTGATAGAAGTTAAAAGACAAGTATATGAAGACTGATTATAATAAAGTAGTAGAACGTAAGGATGTAACTGTAAAGAATATGCTTGATATGTATAAGAGTCATCCTAGATTTAAAAGTAAGATAACTTGGGATACTTTTTACCTTATTACTGGATGGAAGCATATACCTAACGAAAAGATAAAAAAATGAAAGACAAGTCAAAACAAATATGGAGCATATACGCTAAAGACATCAAAGCACTTAAGAACGGTGTTTATAAGTTACTATCTGAGATTTACCTACAGCTAGGACAAAAACCAGAAAACGAAATAGTAGTAATGATGACCAATAGCTTTACAGACGATTTAGCTACTTCTTACTCTACTATGGAGCTAGAGGAGGTAAAGTTTGCTTTAAATAAATACATTAGGGAAAACGACCCACCAATCTTTGTAAACATTCCAACGCTTAATAAAGCACTTAGAGACTACAAAAAGACTAAGGCTCTAAGAAAGCAGACGAATCAAATAGAACAATACTCCCTTTACAAGAAACGAGTGGAAAGTATGGGAAAGGTGTTGAGTAAAAGGGAAATAAAAAAGATAGGTAATGGCAACCACAATAAGTAAATTAAAGAAAAAGCTAGACTCTTTGTTTAGTCAATACATTAGACTTAGAAATGCTGACCATTTAGGTAGAGTCAAATGCTTTACTTGTGGAGCTGACAAGCATTGGAAAGAGCAACAAGCTGGACACTTTCAAAGCAGAAGCCATCACTCTACACGTTGGGATGAGGTTAATGTACAAGTGCAATGTGTTAAGTGTAATATGTTTAGACAAGGAGAGCAGTATAAGTTTGGAATGTACTTAGACCAAACATTTGGAGAGGGTACTGCTGAGGAGTTAGAGCAACGTGCTAAGACAATAGTAAAACTAAATAGAGTAGACTATGAAGAGGCAATCGAAAGGTATAAGCAAAAAATTAAGGACCTTAATTAACAATGCAATGTTTATAACTTTGACTGCTAATAATTGGGAAATAGAATCAATTTTATATATTTACAAGTATGAAGAAAACAGTAATCTTTGAAGGAGGGGTAAACAAGGTAAGCACTCTATCTGATGGTACGCTAAGTATAAACATA
>Ga0181421_1000133_pt1 | contig 19559 bp, 23 predicted proteins | sample 44SPOviralmetaG_FD_130146 | JGI IMG/M metagenome (GOLD analysis project Ga0181421, IMG submission 130146) | Marine viral communities from the oligotrophic San Pedro Time Series (SPOT) site, San Pedro Channel, CA, USA - 44 SPOT_SRF_2013-06-19 | ecosystem: Environmental > Aquatic > Marine > Strait...
ATCGCCCATAAAACGAGCTTGGTTGCCGGACGCAGGGATGTATCTCCCGCACGGGAACGGAACCACTTCCACACGCACGCTTTCAGTTTCGAATAACTCTTATACTTACTCAGCACGGACGCACGCACGCATCCGGATTCGTTCTCTTTCTGCGGTATGGAATTTTCGATCCACCAGAACTGATCGTTCATTCATACACTCGCTGAAATGAGGAAACCCCCAAAGGGGTTTTCTCTATTTGTTTTGTTTGGGATATATGGTACATCTAGTACCTATGAAGGGTACTACTAGTGCCATAGTAGGGTACTACTAGTGCCATTAAATGAGAAGATTGTGCAACCAGGCATGGAGAAATTGCCCCTCCTAGGGGGGTAGTTCCGGGGCAATTCTCATCATTAATTAAGGAGAGTAAAATCCCGATTGCACAATCAAATTTTAACATTGTTTCCTATCTTAATCATGGCAAAAGCAAGTCATTTGGTCATCATCATTAAATAAACTTTGTTCACCAGGTTGTTTACTAATATCAAGCAATTCTATATAACTAGGTCTATCTTTTCTGAATGTTGCCCCAACCTCTTTTTCTTTAGCTATCCACCAATCTGCCATTTCTGGCCTTTCTTTTAATATCTTGATGGTAGTATCCATGCCTTTTAAAAAACATAAATCACAGTTTCCCGCAGGTGTTTTACCACCATAGGCGTTTAAATTAAGATCAAAATTTTGTTTATCCCAAAATTCTATAACATCATTGATGGTATGTTTTGCATCTGCCATGGGGGTAATGCTTGTCCATTTATTGCCCGTTTGGTTTCTGATATTTGCAACTCGTCTTGGCTCGTCATATCTCAAGCCAACCACATTAAACCATTCTTTATACCCCATAAGTTCCATCATGCGTTTCATAACATTAATCTTCAACTCAGAAGTACAAAACCTAGTCACGGGATTTGGTAAAAAGGGTTTCTTTTTAATCAACATATCAAATGGCTCACCATTTCTTGATGCAATTTTATAATTTACCTGCCTGGTTCTCCATATAGGCCTTTCTTCGTGTATAGATAACTCCAACCAATTGATATGAACGCCCCATTTTTCAGAAACATCATTAATAAAATCTAAAGTTTCCGGGGCCTCTTTACCTGTATTAGCAAAGGCAACCCAAATATCTTCTGGTAATTTGCCATTGTAAGCCTGGAGAATATTCCACAACATAAATCCTGAAGTTCTGCCACCGCTAAAACTAATAAGTGCTGGTTCTGGTATTTTATATGGATTGCTCATTTGTGATTCCCGAAGGCTAATTGATGAATAATATTCTCAATTGATTTAAGGTTCCGCTTATCTTCCATCGTTGGCTTGGCCTTATTGATGATTGGTTTACCATGTTCCGCCAAGGCGTTGATGATTAGTTGTACTTCTTTATCACTTGCTTGAATTTTTACTAGCATTTTTGTTTTCCTTTTTCTTTTTCTTGTTAAATATTCGATCCCAATTATCTCGATACTCTTGCGAGTAAGTTCCAGGACGAGGTTTATCTCCCTTACCCATGATGTTCACCGCTTCGTCTGATTGGCTCATCTAATGGATCATCTTTTGGTGGGTACGCATTGACTACAGCACCACATTCAGAACAACTAAAAAATAATTTAATATCAAATAAATTATTGTAGTAACTGATATCTCTTTCTTTTAATAACTTCATACTTGCATTACAGTTAAAACATTTCATTTTTCTCTTGATCCCCCTGGTAACTGTTCTACATCAAACCAACCGCATGGGTAATTAATCATTATCTTTTCTCCCGGTTATTATTTCAAAATGATTGATGGTGTTATCCTCAATCGCCTGTTTAAACTTTTCCTTTAACTCATCCTGGTTTAGATCTATGGCACCATCCATGTAAATGACTGCCTTGACTGTATCCTGGTTAATTTTGCTCATTTCTTAAAAAACCGAGGCTCTGAGAGGCCCGTGGTGAGCTTTTCTTTACCTGGTCCATGGTTTACCCTTAACGAAGTTATCGCATTTATGGGCATTTTTAATTCCTTACTCACATTAAAAATCGAAGTTAATATTTTGTTTTTCATAAACTTCCAGGACTGCTTCACGCCTAATTAATGTCATTGGATTTGTATCAACCTCGTTCGAGTTAGCTTTAACGATTTGGAAATTTACAACTCTGGTTCTATCAAACTCCAACCCCTCATCCGCACAAATATTTTCTGCAGTCTTTTCGTCTGCCAAAGAAATGGTACTAGCCATTCTCATTCCGTCCACGATTGCAGCCGATCCACGAATACTTGCTCTGGAATCCCAGCTAGATTCCTGAGTCTGCAATCCGGCCTTGCTCATGTGATGTATGGATAAAACCGCACAATCAAATTTAGATGCAACGGACGAACAAAATTGACAATACAACTGAGCCGCTTCCTGGCTTGTAGTAATGGGTGCGGCCACAAAAGATTGTATTGGATCTATTACGACCAAAGATAAATCTGGAATGGTTGAAATCTCATTGATTAACTCATGGGCCTCGGGAGTTAAATCTAATCCCCTGGCATCATCTTTTAATAATATTAATGGTTTAGGGGCATCTGGTACTGTATAGGCAAAAACGTCATACTTTGCGTCATACCTTTTATCGCCCTTATCTAAGGCCTTTACCCGTCTAAAAACTTCGTTTCGATCATCCTCTGCCATAAGCATAAGAACATTACCAGCATTTCTTATTGGTTTATTTAACCAGGTGCCTTGCCCCTGGGAAACTTTAATTGCTAGATCCAGGGCCAACATACTTTTACCAACACCGCCAACTGCGGCCAATAAACCAGGTTTAGATTTTTCTAACATACCTTCAACCAACCAGGAACGAGGCGGTGGATCACCTTTTAATTGTTTAATTGAGAAACTTCTTACGCCCAAACCTTGATCGCTTATCTCTAATTTGACTGCATCTAGGCCTTGCTTGATAGCCAAGTCATTGAAATCACCCTCAACGGATGGGATTCTAACCAAACAATTGTAATACCTGGTAGCTATTTCCTCTGCCTTTTTGCGTCCGATATCAGTTTTATCATTATCAAATGCTAAATAGATCCTGGCATCTGTCTTTTTTCTTATGTTTTCTACTGCATCATTACCAAAGTTAGCAGAAAAAACACAAGCCACGGGTAATTGTGTTGCATCCCATACGCTTACACCCGTAGCCATGCCTTCAACCACGACCAGAGATTCAACTTTACTTAAAGAATTAAAATCTGTACCAATTAAAAAGATATTACCCTTGACTTGTCCGGCTGAGACAAACCTTTTAGATCCGTCTTCCTGGATAAATTGCATAGATCTAATCTCACCATCTATATTGTAGATAGGTACGACCAAAGATTTATTGTGCAGTTTTAAAGAATAACTTTTGATTTGTTTAGCTTCCAGGTAGGGATGCTTGATAACTTCTGAGTAAGTTTGAAAACGATTCTGACAATCTTTTGCTACTTCCTCATATCGTTGTAGCTTTTGTTTCTTGGCCTCTTCCTGGGCCTGTTGCATCTTTAATTGTAGATCTTGCCTTTCATTTGGAGTAAGTGTATTGATCTGGACAGAACTCCATTTGTATTCCGCCCCCGTTCTCCAATTTCCGTAAGTTGCGAATATGTGATTATGAACAACATTAATAACATACCAACCCGATTTTTCATTACCTTTATCCGGCCTCACTCCCGGAGTTGCTTGTACTGGAATCCTTACTAGATCCCCACTTGTATTTAAAAAGCCGACATTTAATCCTATTGTCTGCATTTCTGCAATAAGATCAGCTTCATTGCCTCTATTTTTTTCTAAATAACTCTTATCTTTATTCAGTCCGTGTCTTATCTTGTATTTCGTAAGATCCATCTACCCCGTTCCTTGCCCTTTCGTTGGCGTGTTGCAAATATTCCCTGGTATAACTCTCAAAAAAACTAACCCTATCGTCCTCACTCCAATCACGAAACGCCCAGCTTTTATTTTTAACAGAAAATTCCTTATATCTTTCTTTTAGTTTAGATTTAGCATGAAGAACACCAGCTTTAGATACTTGTACCACTTTAGGCGATCTATTGCCTTTTTTAATTTCTTCTTGATGTTCCATGCTACAGGCTCCAAACCATTTACCATCAACCTCGACCAGAAGAGGCCCCACCGGATCACCACAGCAACCGCAAAGTGAAGGCCTATCTGATACTAAAAAGTTAAAATGGGATGTTCTCTTCCGCTTCGCTGTTGGAAACAGGCTCATCCGCTTTTACTTCTTTTGTTGACTTGGGTGCTGACCACCCTTTACCCTTCATATCATCAATAGCAATGTATCCTTTTGCATCTTTGATTGCGTGTGCTCTTACTCTTGAACCAACAAGTGCAGAACTATCGTCTGGAAAACCATCCGGAAATCCACAGGCTAATGCCAGTCCATGCAATGATGATAGGCCAAGGTTAATCGCACCTTCACTTGTATCATGGTCTACTGTAAAAGCATGACCAATCATAAAGTTAGGTTTATCAACGACTCTAAAGAGGACCTTTAAAGCCACCCATCCATTCTTACCCTGAATTTCCTCATCAGAAACATATTCAAAATCATATGTTCCTGGTTCGAGTTCTTCCAAAATACTACTTTCGGCCTGAGCCTTATACTTACTTAAATCCATATTTACTCCTTATCCTGGATCGTAGCTGTGATAGTCCGAGATATATTCCACGAACTCTTCACAGTCTTGGTTAATACAAATAAGTTGATGTAAGCCATCGAGAGGCAAATCGTTGTTATCCGGATCCATGCTATCAATCAAAGGATTTAATAACTTTTGGATCCTAGCCATAACACGCTTTGCTCTTTCGACTTCCCCCAACTTACTCACCTTTTGCTTCCCCCAACATAGCCTTTCTAATCTCAGGCCATGAAAATGGAAGAACATCCGGTAATGCGTACCTATTTTTTGCAAGATAGGCAGGTTTCTCACGACAGTAAGCAACCACATCTCCGGCCACCGCTTTTGTTGTCATTGTTCCACCTTTTCCCTGGACCTTAACAGTACCAAGTTTATAGTTTGCAAAGAAACAACAATCGCTGTGTTCTAAAATTAAATCTGCGGCCTTGCGGTGCAGTTTTAACTCATGTCTATCAAAAGCCTCTATCTCTGGAGACTCAAATCTTTTAATTTGATTATGTGCAATCTGCAAAATAATCATACCTTTATCTTCACGCAAGACATTTAGTAAATCTATGTATTGCCGCCAATATCTCAACACCTCTACATAACCTTTACCATATCCAGGTTGTTCAATAGATTTCCAACCATTGTCTTGACAGGCTTTATCCCAAATTAATGGCTCTAACCAGTCTAACGAATCGATAACCACAGTTTTAAACTCGTGGTCTTCATCAATTAAACTTTGCAAACGACCCATAACCTCGTCAAAAGATTTGCACAATGGAAATTGCTGTGCATCAATCGTACCCATACCATCTTCTGTTAATACAAAAATTGGATTTGGCATCTGCGAACCAAAGTAAGTTTTACCTACCCCGGCCCCACCATAAGCTACAATTCTTGGTGGTTTCTTTTTAGATTTAGTTCTAATATCAGCTAAACTCATTTGACCACCTCGACTTTAGTATTATTACTTTCAACAGCTTCTTTTAAAGAGTTGCTGTAATGTTTGGCAAGTATCTCTAACTTCTCCACCTCAAAGTTAGCATTAGCAATGACCTCTTGCCTTTGTTGATTTACAAGGGTCACTTTGTTATATAGAATCTTGTTCTCTTCAGACAAGTCTTCTACCTTGTATTCTTTACCATCCTCATCGAAGGTAAAGGTTAGTTCTTTTTCTTCAGACATTATTTTTCTCCCGTGTTAAGTTTAAAAGTTTCACAAAGACTGCGTCCGTTACAGAATTTGCAATGATCCCCAAATATATATTTAGGGTTTTCATCCATACAAGCATCCGCCCGTGGTTTCAGAAAATCGAATCCCCAGTTAGCAAGATTTTCTCCGGTGGTTTCCCATGTCTTAACCGCCCGTTCTTTCTTTACTCCCTGGGTTGAACTATCGTTAGTTCCATAATTGTTTCAGCATTGCCATACCTGGTTAATGCACCCAGGCCATAGATCATTAGCTGTTTGTTTTGCACCGGTGAGACTTGCCATCTACCAGACTTTAAATCTATTACGCATATACGACCTTTAGAAAGTATGATTGCATCAGCAGTACCCCAAATGTTTTCGCTTATCTCTTCCATTGATACTTGTTCTTCAATTAATAACTTTCCATCTAACTCTTTTGTCCTTGCCTCTACATAGTCTGTGTAGATTTTTGCACAATCAATCATCTCTTGATCTATCTCTATCTCAAAATCCTCAACCATCTCAACCTTGCCAAGCCAATAATCTTCTAAAGATATATCACCATCTAAATGACCTTTCATTAATATCTCAGACATTTGGTGAACCAAGGTACCGGTCACAGCCGGGATGCTTGTGGTGTACGGAACTTGTGCCGCCAACTTAGGCATACCAGGACAGACAGTCCATTTGTCTGAAGCAGAAGGTGATAATAGTGCGTGTTTACTAGGCATTATTGGAAATATAAGACTCTTGTTCTATTTTTTTAACATCATCAAGATCATATAAAATTGTGCCTGTTATTTTCCAATAACCAGGACCCACTCCTTTTGATCTTTTATTGTCTATAGTTTTTTTGCTAACGCCCCATCTTTTAGATAGTTCATCAGCATCTATAGTGTTTTCTATGTCAAATTGCTTTAAGTCTTTTATTTCCATAAATTTCCCTTTTCTCAGATTTCACCTATAATACCTCAATATTACTAATAATGGTAATATTTATTTAAAGGTAAGGAGTATTTATGTCAATAGACAAAGCTACACCACAGGATTGGGATCAAGCAAGAGATCGCTTGGCTTCCAACAACCAGGTAGGTGGAGATCACTACAATAAGGGAACTAATATAGAGCCTATAGATTATATTGTGGCAAATAATATTGGTTGGTGTTTGGGGAATGTAATTAAACTTGTGACCAGAGATAAGCATGACAAAGTTGAAGATCTCTTTAAGGCCAAGCATTACATAGACCTGGAACTTGAAAAGGTTTACGGGTTAGATAGTGATGGTAATAAGATACCAGAGGAGCTATTGAAAAAATCCTTATAGGAGTATGGCAATGAACTTATCTGATTTTGATGATCCAATTGTTAATGAGAGAAACAACAATAGTGCTTTGTATATTAATAAATACATTGCCCGTTCTCTGATTGATTTTGCTGAATCAATGCAGAAAGATCCACAGGCGTTAGCAGAGTATTTTTTACAATTAGGAATTAACTCTGCTAAACATTATGAGGATCAGAAAGTTAAATTTGATATTAAGAATCTTTAGTTAAGATCTTTTAATATGTCGGTGATGTTTTTAATAGCATCATTGTTCTTCATGTGCTCATCGTTGATGGTTAGTTGAGCCTGGTTTAAAGGTTTAGAAAACACCACATTTCTGTGGGGTATTGCAACAAAAGCAAATATATCTATCTCGTTATCTTTGTATTTTCTGTGCTTAACTCTTTGACCTTTACGCATATCAAACCGCCAATTTTCTCTGTGTTCCTCTATTTTAGATTGAGTCTTAACCTGGCACTTGTACAACTTTAGATTGTGTTCAAAAATAATATCTGCGGATGCGTTGTGTGAAACAATGGTTACTGTGTCAGAAACTTGAGAGAGGATTGCTGCTGTGAGATATTCACCAAAACGACCTACTCGTTCCGTTGCTAGGGGCATTTTATTCTAGTAAATCAGTCCTGATTGTTTCCCATTTAACTCCAGCCTCATTAAGCAATTTTTTAATATATTTTGGCTGTCTGTTAAATGCAGATTTTTGGAATTGAATTTCGTTAATTTTATTTTCTTTAATGTAATCATTAGCTGCACCTCTGATTTCTTTTAAAACAGTTCTAAGTGCCAACTCTTTTTTTGCATTACTTAACTTTAAATATCCCTCACTTTTAACAAGTGGAGAAATACCAGATTCAACCAATGGCCCGATATATTTTGCCCTGGTTTGATCTACTTTTTCGTTTCCAGAATATGGCAAAATATCACGCATTTTAAAGCCAAGCCTATCAAACTCTCTTTCAGCATCATTTTTTTCTTCTCTTACTGTTATACCAGTTAGCTGTCTTGTTAATGGACCTGGTAAATCTATATCCGTAAATGGAAGTTTAACTGTTTCAGGTCTGCCTGGTGTAGCGGCTCTTGTTGGCGATTCTACCTCTGGAAATTTTTCTCTTGCAACAGGAACATTCATTAAAAGTTTATTACCAAGATCCGGAAAAAACTCGCCTTCTAATTCAGGTCTTTTAAATTCTTGTTCTTGATCTAAGAAATCATTAAACATTCTAAGAGGTGTTGCAAAACCACCAAGAACATCCGCCACAAAATCGGACATATATCTATTAATTTTTTCCTGGGTATCTAATCCAGCCAAACCATTCAAAAGGTTGTTTACAAAACCTAGTGCCGCACCCGCCCTAAATTGTGCTCCGGTTAATGCCTGTAATATGTCTTTAGCATCACCCCAATTTCTTCCTGATTCTATTCTTGTAATAACATCTGCCACAAACATATAAGGTGTCAGAGGAAAGTATGGCCGCATATCAATCGTTTTGCCTTTAGATGTTTGTAATTCATACCACTTTTGATCTTCTGGACCTTTTCTTTTTGCCTCAATCGTTGCAAGCAAGAGGGTTGTTCCAACAATTGCTTGACTCATGGCAGAGGTATCTCCGGATGCAATTTTTTTAAATTCTTTTGGTCTTAATAGCAAACCAAAACCAATGGGACTATGTTTAAATTGAAATTCAACTGCGTTAGCCATAAATCTTGCAAAAGGTAAAACCCCTGTTGTGATAAATGGTATGGAATTAGAAATTTCAACAAATTTTTTAAGAAATGTATTATCCGGGGTCTTAGCATAAGTGAAGTACAAAGCATCATCTACTGCTTTTGATACATCATCAGCAGAAATATAATCCAATAAATCATCACCAATGCCAATTTTGTTTATGTCTATGCCTTTTTCTGCCAAAGTGTTTTGTATTGATGTTGCAAACATACCTCTTCGATAATAAAACTCTTGCATCCTGTTAAGAAAGTTAAGACCATCTACTGCTTTTTGTGCACTTTTAAATACTTTTGCTTTAGACGAATCAGCAACTTCAGAAGCATATTTGGTAAATAATTTATCACCTTCATTAACATAATATTTAGTTAAAAATTCAGTCAAATCTTTTGCTTTAGATTTATCTTTAGTTAAATTCATCATTAATCTAAAAGATTTAGTGTGATCTACTAATTGTTCTTTTGCTCCAAAGGCTCTTCTTACTGGATTAAAGGTTTGATTAAGTGCTCCATCAAACCCTTGAACCAAAGTGTTTAACATTACCCGGCCAATTTGTGCAGTATTATTACGCATGGCTGTAGCAATCTGACTAACCAATAAACCCCTTCTTATATTGTCCAGGGATCTAATTATGTCTGAATAGTTATCAATAAAGTTAGAATAAAAACCTTCTTGTTTTTCAATCTCACCAAGATCTTGACCAACTTTTTTTAATGATTGTTTTATGACAGAAAGTTGTTGCATCCTTCTTGCTGAATCGGCAACGCTTTCCCTAAAGAAATCACTTAATTGATTTACAGTTAAATTGTTTCTTGACAAAACTTCGGCAAATTTATCTCTATAAATTTTATTTTCATTTGCCAATAAAATAGCTTCTTTTATTTGGTCTGATATTAAAACTTTTGGATTTCTTGGTATGTCCAACTCATCCATAATTTGTGTTCCAACATCTATAATCTTTTGGTTTAAAGCGACTGTAGTGTCTTGTTGAAAATCTGTGGTACCAAGCATAGGTTCATCTGTTTGCCTAACAGCCTGTTCATAAATTTCCATTGGGGGAGCTTCTTTTATTCGTGCTGGTGGTATTTGTTGGTCTTGTATTTCTTGTAAAACTTTTGCAACATCTTCATCGCTCATTCCCCTGGGATCTACACCATACTCATTTAGTAATTCTTTTTTTGCTTGTATTTCATCAACTTGTTGGTTGTAAAGATCTAATGCCAGTTGATCTTCTGGATGTGTTTTATCTACAGCTATATCGTCATAAAAAGAATCTGCTTGTCCGGCAGTTGTTCCACGATCCCCCTCTATGGTTGCTCTTGGATAAAAGCCATCTTCTTGCATACGAGCAATAACACCATCTGCACCAATTCCAGTAGTTCCAGGTTTGGCCCTGTAGGCTGGTGGTAATTGACCACTTTTACCTTCTAGTGCTTGTAAAAAATCACCCATATCTCCTGAGTCTTTTCCAATTGCTCCTTTAAGATATTGTCTAGCAGTTCTTAGTTTTGGCTTAGGCGGTATCTTTAAACTTTCTGGAAGTGCATTGCTTTTAGCTTTTGGTTTCGGGGCCTCTATTTTTGGTTGTTGTAATTTAATTTCTTCAACCACTTCACCTGCAAAAATCTTTGCATCATCGAGGCTATCAAAATCTCTTTCAATTATTACATCTTCTTTTTTATTAATAAGATCTTCCGCAGATAATTTATTTGCTCTTGCTATGTTAGATAGATCTTGTTCATCGTAAGCATCTTTTAAAGAAAGATTTTGCACCAAGTTAAATCTAGGCTCACCAGTATCACCATCATCAATTTTAATTATTTTTAATTTTGGATAAGAAACATCTGGAGCATCAACATTGTAAACTTCTTTAATAAATCCTTGCGGATCATTTATTACTAGATCACCCAAGGTTCCAGGCTTAACATTTATTTCCTTTGGCTTTGTGTCAATCTTAATATCTTGGAGTTTACCGGCTCTATAATCTTTATATTGCTCTTGGTATTTAACATTTTTTTCTATTTGTTTTGCTCTTTTAACTGGATCTTGTGTTTCTATTGGATCCGCCCAAGGATCATATGTTTCAGCTTGTCTTGCTTTTTGTGGATCCAACCCTAGATCAACAAGTTCTTTATCTACATTATCTTCAAATTGAACAACTTTTTTACCTTTAAATCTTCCTGATACAGCACCAACAGTTCCGCCTAAAACCCCACCCAATGTAGCTCCTAGTGCTGCTGCTTTGGCACCTTGACTAAAATCATAACCCTCTTGTTGACCAGCTTGTATTCTTGCTGACTGTCTAAGGCGATCATCAACAACTGTATAAGTTGCACCTTCCAATGCACCAATAGTTCCACCAACCTTTAAACCAGATTTAACCATTTCTCTTATAGATCTTTTGGCGGCTGCTTTTGCTGTTTGTCTTGCGGCCAATCCAGCACCAAAAGTTCCTATACCAACATAAGTGCTAGGATCTGAAAGCACACCTGCGGCAAATCTTCCTGTACCGGCTAAACTAATTTTCTTTTGGTCATATTTATCCATCAAGGTAACAAAATCATTTTTTTGTTGCTCTGTGGCATCGTGCTTCAAATCTGCGATTTCTTTTCCCATTTTGGGTATGTTGTAATTAAACCACCCCATATATCTAAGGGCGTAATCAGCATACTGTTCGTCTGAGTTTAATTTTTTTGGTTCTTTGTTTTTAAAACCAAAAGTTCTACCTTCATTCCATTTATAAATGCTTTTTGCGGCTCTAATAAATTCAGGATCTTGTTTTAATTCTGCTTCTGGGATATCGCCAAAAAAAGATGGATCTTTGGGTTCTTCTTTATATTCCTCTAAGGGAATTAGTTTGGGTTTATATTCTTCCAGGGGAATTAGTTTTTGATTTTGACTATCTTGCGGTTGATACTCTTCTACTGGTATGAGCTTCATATTTACTCACTTAAAACAAATCTTTTTCCGTCCTTCATAACAATTTTTTTACCATCAGGAGTAGTTTCTCCTGTGTCTGTGTAATCATTACCGGTATCTCCCGGAGGTGGAGTTGCTCCTTTGCCACTAATTTCTTTGGCTATCAACTCCATAAACGGATTTATGCTTCCGCCTTTAACATAGTTGTCATAAATATTTTTTTCATATGGAGTTAATTTTGTTACATCTCCATTAAGTATTTTTAATTTTTGTAAAACTTTAGCCTCTTCGTTTTTAACCATTTCGTTAGGAGTTAATCCTTTCTCAGGCTTTTGTGTTTCCAGGAACAAAGCGGCTTTCTCTCTTAGGCTTAAAGCCTTTAACAATCTCTTTTGACTTTCAGGCAAGTTAGACTCATCAATCGCTTTGTTGATCTCAGCCTCGCTCTGTGCGTTTGCTTGTTTCAATTCTTTTGTTTCTTGCATCTGTGATGCAACTTGTAATCTTCTAGGATCACCGGATAGTCTTGCATTTTCGATGTTAAGAATGTCTGCTAGTTTTTGAAATGAATTTGCCATTACATCCCACCGCCTGTTGCGTTTGGATTATAAATAGATCCACCGCCACCACCACCCATACCACTAAAAGCATTTTGCATAAATGGAGAACCAAGAATGTTTAGTGCGGATGTTACGCCTTCCATTGTAGATGGTTGATATTGTGCTGTGCCACCAAATGATGGCGTTCCTCTGACAGCTTGTGATAATAATCCAAACTGTTGTTGCGGATACTCTAACGCCCTGCCAAACTCTTGGTAAGGAACATCTAATGCTCTTTGTTGTAAGAGTTGTTGTTGGCCACCGATACCACCAAGCAATCCAAGGCTTCTGTATTGTTCGCCAAGTAAATTTTGTTGAATACCAGCCTGAAATTGTCTGTCTCGCATCTGTCTTTCGATGTCTGATTCTGCGGCCCTTTGTGCCTGTTCAAAACCAGCTTGTCGCAATGCGGCTGAAGTTCTTGCTTGTTGTTCTATATAAGGTCTAGTCGCTTCAGTTTCAAGTAAAGCTGAACGAGATCCACCAAATGCACCAGCCTTAATTGCTCTTGATTGTGCTAGTTGCTGTGCAATATCAGATTGTCTTTGTATATCAGCCATCGTTTGATCGATCACTTGTTGTTGATAAGGTGATTGATATGCACCAATATCTGCTTGTAACAAGCCTGGTGTTGGTTGTTGGCCTAGCTGACTAAGTGTTCCAAGCGGATCATATTGTTGACCAGATTCAAACATACCACGGGTGGCTTGAAAAGCTCTAAGCTGATCCGGGGAAAACCCAGCAACTCTTTTACCTGTGTAGGGTACAAATGGTTGTGCCGCTATGCCTTGAGATCTTCTATAAAGATCTTCATACATGGCCTGTTGAGCCGGATCCATTTGTGTAGTTTGCTTGCCTGTTTCAGGATCAAATGCTTGTTTGGCTGCTGCCCCAGCTCCAATGACTGTTGCGATTGTTGGTATTGCTGATGCCATATATCTATCCTATAACTCTTTACTTATCATGTATTCTTGTTCAAATCCAAGGTGTTTAACCTTTCTAAACCAACCTTTACGACCAATTCCAGTAATTTTATCTATACCTATTTCTCTTGCGTGGCTTTCTATACTTTTATAAATCTCTTCCACTTCTTCGTATTTACCAGCTATGCAAAGAATGTGTAATACTTTCTTATTAGGAAAAACTACAAATTCTGTAACAATAGCTGTTTCTTTTCCTGGCCATAATAAGGCTATTCCATTTTCTATTTTAGCTTCTACATCGTCAATTGTATAGGAGTCTTGGTATTCTATAGCTTTTTCAATTAAAGGCTTACAGCGTTGCCATTGAATCTCCCATTCTTCAGGTTGTTTTTTTATCGGTGTAACTTTATTAATCGCCTTTTCCATACTCTACAATACTTGCAACCGCATATATTTTATTTGCATCGGCTGCTGTAATTTTTAATATTTCACCAGCAGTTAAAATTAAATTTTTATTTAATAGTTCATGTGTAGTATCTGCCGCAACAACAAAACCATCATACAAATAAAACACATTAGATGATGTGTCTGTAAGCGTGAGGGTAATATTTGTTTGTCCAGAGTGATTGTTACAAGTAATAATTGATTCAATAACAGCAAAATCAAAGTCACCGCCTGTAGGTGCTGTGTAAAAGGTGGTTACACCTGTGCTTGTCAAATAAACTTTAGAGTTTGCCGCCCTTTGTAGGTATTGATCTTTAGATGCAAACTGCATTATCTTCTGCCTCTGTTCTTAACATCCAGGCGAATGTCACCAACTTGAAAGTCTTGGGTTGTGCTGCCTGTAACTTTCATTTGTACCTGCCTTGCTGTAAACCTTGCATCAGTATAGCCATCATTTTCAAAAGTAAATGATCCAAAGTCCGTTGTAGGGCCTAGTGGAGTAAATCGACCTTTGAAACTGAGGGTAACACCAGGTAAAGAGTTAGCCTCTTCGTCTGGTAATATTTGATTGCATTGCACATAGTTATCACCATTACCTATTTGTATTGGGCCTGTTTCACAAAATGGTACCTGTGAGTTTAGATTGGGTGAATTATCTAATGTGGTTGATTCATGTTCATACACAAAACCTTGAGAGTCACCTGCTATCGGATAAGTAAATGCACCCTGATCAATCCAAAAGCCTCTGTCCATAGAACCAATAGACCAGGCGTTTGTATTGTAGTTCCAGATAACATATTTATTTGAAGTGTATTGTGAATCACCGCTCGGAAATCCCCACCATATCTCATTAAAGTTAGAGTTATGTCCGCCCCAACACGCACCTCTACCCGCTACATTGATTTGGTCAAAGACATAATCATGTACTTCGCAAGGCAATTCTCTTACATTGCCATCGTAAATATAGAAAGCGTTTTCACCCATCCACGCTAAAAAGTTACCTGTTGATACAACTGTTCTTGAGCTGATTGATTTACAGTTAGTTCCAGCATCAGCAATGCCATAAACAAAAGGTGAGCCAGAGTAGAACATTCTGTTAATACCAGTATCACTGAAAATGATAACATCGGATCTATATTTAACACCAAATAAGGCTCTACCGCCTGTTGGTATTTGCAAATCTCCTGCTGTGTTTGTGGCCTTCGATGTCCAGTTGTTACGATCTTCCCTGTTTGACCAAGCAACCTTCCTGGGGTCACTAGCTGAACCTATAGCCACTAAATGTCTTTCATTAGTTACCAAGGCCGATAAATTACCTACAGGTGCGTTGGTTACAACTGTTGCTATGGTATCGGCTGTACCGCCTGAGTTTGGTCGCCATTTATAGATCTTGCCATCTTTAGAAAAGGTAAAGACTAGATCTTCGCCCCAGTTATCAAAAGAAAAATAACCAGCTTGTAAGACTAAGCCTGATTGACTCCTGGCATCGCCATAGTCTTCTGAGCCATAAGTGTAAGCACCAAAGCCTAATGGATCATCACTTGCATCATTAACAAATCCTGTTGGAGTTATATCATCCCAAACATTTTTATATAACACATAGACTTTTTTTCTTGTGCCAACTGCTAAAACATTTTCACCAGTATTATCTTTATAGCCATAAAGACCTATAATAGCTCCGTCTAATGCTGTTGCTTTGAGTTTTTCCCACCCGCCAATAGGTTTTAGATAACCATTTTCAAAACGCACCAAATCACCATCGACCCAACGCCCTTTATTGGCGTAGTCTGTACCATTGGTTACGATTCCTGCGGGGGGTGTTATTGGAAATAATGCCATAGCCTTATTGTATAAGACCTCGCTTTATTAGTCATTAACTAGATGGAGGTGTTGGCCATTCTCCTAATGGTCTAACAGGTGGTTCAGCATCATTGTAAACATACAAAGCTGCTAACTCATCAACTGTGGTACAAGCATCAATTTTGCTTTGCATATCTGCTGCTGTGCTTCTGACATCAGTTCTAAAAGTAGTCCAATCAGTAGGAATAGCTGTACCAGCTTCAGTCTCTCTGACCACATACCAATCGTTAGGCTGTAATAAACCATAGGCTTGATTGATAATCACTTGCTTGTGATTCCATTTAAGACCATGAGTTACATCACCAGTATCAGGATCAGTTGTATCGTCTAAGTTTTTAGCTGTAGCTGTACCATAAGATGCAGTTACCACATCATTAGCGAAATCAAAAGATTGATTGGTGTTGATGTAATAAGATGGATTTTTAAAGTTGTCGTTATCTACAACCACTTCATAAATACCTATTGCTTCTAGTTCATCGCTAGACCAAAGCATAAAGATATTTTGCGGATAAGATATATCCCCAATGGTAATTGCTTTAGGTCTGGTATAAACCTGAGTTACTTGATTGTTTTCTACTAATGCCCACATATTAATTCCTATTATATATTATCTTGCTGTTGTTGGTATACCACCTGAGGTAACAAAGCTGCTCTCTGCAAATGCCATGTAGATGTATGTTCCACCTGATTGATTTGCTCCTGTTTGACTTGTTCTAAGTTTAAAACCATTGCTTACAAAATCCATACTAGCTCCAGAATTTGCAACTTCTGCATCAGCAGTATCTGCCTTTAATCTTGGCATATAATCTATATTATATCCGTCTCTTTTATTATCAAATATTTGCCAATTTCTAGCTGTATTACTTTGTTTCACCATTACCCAAGCAGGTTTAAAACCTGTATAGATAAATGAACCATCTGTACTTCCATTACCGACATACTTGCCAAACTTGCTGTAGCCTTGAACACTATGAAAAGCATACATTACATAGTCGTAAGTGTTTCCTGCTGTTTGTGTTGCTGTTCCTAAACCTACAGTTGTAGATGTTGGGTCTTGATTGCCCCAATAGCCTGAACTAGTAGCTACTGCATCTGTTGTATCTAAATCTAAATATTTAGTCCAACCTACAGCAGTTGAGCCTACTGCCCAGTTTCTTGCTAAATCTCTATTTTTAACAAGAACTAATTCAGGAGCTTGATTTAAGCCATGTCCTACGGTTGGATTAGTTTGTGAAGTTCCTGTGTAAGTAATGATACTAAAACCTGCATCAGTATTGGCTTGTACAGTAGCCCCACCTGTTAATGTTCCATCCGTATTGCTTGAGGTTGTGCCACCATTGGCTTTCCATTGCCATGCTACATAAGTTCCACCAAGAGCATTAACTGGATTACTAGAACCATTAACAGTAAAACCATCTGTATCTAAGGTTTCAACTCTTGAGGTAACTGTTTGTTCAGCAGTAGTGCTATCAGACAGTAAGTATTTTGTAACCCCTCTTGTTGAGTCAACAAGCATATGATTTTCAGTAGAACTTCTTTGTTTAATCCAAAGCCAATCTGGTTTTAAATCGCTGTTGCCATTATTAGTGATAGCTTGTTGAGAGTTAGAACCACTATAAGTAGCAGTCTGAAAATATGCAGATGGGTCGTCTATATTTGTATAAGCCATTATCCGTACTCCGCTAAGTTTTTAGTGCATAAGGCGTAGTAGCCTGTAGGTGGTGCGTATTCAAAAGTTCCATATCCGTTAGCATCTGATGCTGCACTTGAGATTGACATTTCTGTATAACCGCCAAAGTTAAAATATATTCCTGTACCATTAGCATAAGATTGATAGTGAAAAATTATAGGTGAACTTTGTGCAATAACACTTGAAATGCTAAATGTTGTATTGCTTGTTCCATTTTCTGTTATTGCTGTACCATTTCTATAAAAAGTTATTTCCTCATCGTCCATGTTTAATGCAATTGCAAAAATATCACTATTGTTAGAAGTCCAACTTGTCATAGTTTTATAAACTGTATTAGTGCCACTTTGTAAGTGTTGATAAATTTTAGGTGTTGCTCCGTCTCTTAAATATAAATTAGGACCATAATCTCTAATATCGTCAATGTCATCAGTAACATAGTCTGCACCCATAATTCCAACACCACGATACCCAAAAGTACCAGCAAAAGGTTGATATTCCCAATACCATTTGCCACTGGTAACAGGAATTGTTCCTGCTCCACCATACCATCCGTTTGATGAACCATTACCAGTATTTGAATTTGTTAAAGTTGTGCCACCTTCCGTTATTTCAGACCTTCCTTCATTTCCATCATAAGCCATCGAAGGATTCCAATGAGCAAAATTATTAGTAGGTGTGTCAGTTGCTTGGTCGCCTGCTGTTATGTTTGTTTCTGTGAAGTCTAAACCACCACTAGCATCGTTGCCTAAGTTAGCTGAATCTGCAAAGTCTAAGTAAAAACCATTAGTGCCATGTGAACCTGTGTAGGCTTTAGGTTTCCATATACCACTATCATCATCAAACTCACCAAAACTTGTTGGTTCTAATGCAGTTCCATCAACCAAGTGCATTTCTGCCATGTAACCATTAAATAACTCCACAGGGGTAGAGCCATCTAAATACATACCTACTCTATGTGCATTATCATTATTCATAAGAGTTTCATAATTTTGCGACATATTAGAATAGCTATTTAACCAATCAGCAGTTTGTGACTCACCATTAACCCAAAGTTTGGCTCTATTGGTATCTGTGCCTTGTGTTGTATCGCATTGTAAAACTATGTGATACCAAGCAGAGGTATCTCTAAACACTCTATTAGTAGCAAAAAAGAAGTTTTCACCTGCTGACCTAAAATTAGCTTTTAATTTGTCAGCATCAAAATGTAGATAAGTATCACCTGCACTTAGTATCTGCATAGAAGCACTTGAAGCTAGTTCAGTTCTTTTAATCCAAACACTAAGAGTCCAAGTTCTTCTATTTCCTGCCGAGCTAGGTGTTTTACTAAGATATTCAGTATTATCAGCTTCAAACTTCAAAGAGTTATCAATCTCATACCCACCAGTAGATACACTTCCTCTATTTGCTGTACGCTGTAGCGTTTCCATATTAAGTTTGTGCTAGGTTTTGGACTCGTCCGATTTCTTGCCAGACTGATCCGTTGTATCTAAAACTAAAGATGTCTGTTTTATTAGCTGTAGCAGTTACAGTTGGTGCAGTGGAAGCTGCAAACTCAAACACTGTGTTCCAAGCTACTGTGTAAGGCGTTCCGCCTTGTGCTATCTCTACAGAAATAATTGCACCTTCTACAGCGTTACTTGGTGCTGAGAAAGTCGTGTTCTCTGTAGTAAGATAATAGGCATTACCTGCTGCTGCTGCATCCCAGGCTACTGCGTTAGAGCTTGAAGTAATTGCAACTTGTGTCATTTTTGCTGAAGTTGCTGCTGTAACAACACCTGAAAAAGATGCTGTTGCAAAAGTTGTTGGTACAATATTTGCTGTGCCATCAAAACTTACGCCACCGATAGTTCTTGCAGTTGCAAGAGCTGTGGCTGTTGCTGCATTACCTGTAATATCGCTTGAAGTTAATGCAAGAGTACCTGTGCTTGTTGGTAAAGTTACTGTTGGATTACCTGAATAAGAGGCATGAGCTGCGGCTTCTAATCTTGTGTAATGAGCATTGCTTGACTCACAATAAAAATCAACTCTTGATTTAGTGCCACCATTTTTAATAGCTATAGCACCTTGTGATATGGCCACTCCATTTGTAGATCCACCGCCAACTCCAGCAGATGTATTTGCTGTTAAAGTTGTAAAAGTACCAGCAGCAGGAGTAGTGCCACCAATGACAGAACTA
>Ga0181421_1000134_pt1 | contig 19500 bp, 19 predicted proteins | sample 44SPOviralmetaG_FD_130146 | JGI IMG/M metagenome (GOLD analysis project Ga0181421, IMG submission 130146) | Marine viral communities from the oligotrophic San Pedro Time Series (SPOT) site, San Pedro Channel, CA, USA - 44 SPOT_SRF_2013-06-19 | ecosystem: Environmental > Aquatic > Marine > Strait...
ATACCAAAACGAAATGTCTTTACTGATTTAGAAAGACAAGAACTAAAAGACATTATTAACGAGACACTTGATGAGCGAGAACAACGTAAAACTAATCAGCGCAACTCCTGATGCAGAGAAGCACATGGCATACTGTGCCCGTGTGTCAAACCCCAACAACCAGGAGAATGAGAAGTTCTCTGGTCTTCTCAAGTATTGTGTAAAGCATCAGCACTGGAGTATCTTTGAGCAAGCATATATGACGCTTGAGCTGAATACTACTAGAGGAATCGCAGCTCAAGTGCTTCGTCATCGTAGTTTCACATATCAAGAATTTTCACAACGCTATGCTGATTCTTCCTTACTCGCGGAGGAGATCCCTCTACCTGAACTACGCAGACAAGACACCAAGAATCGTCAAAATTCTATTGATGATATTGATGCGTTTACCCGTCAAGACTTCCAAATCAAAATGCAAAAACACTTTGAAGAAGGAATGAAACTCTACAAAGAGATGCTTGATGCATCGATTGCAAAGGAGTGTGCTCGTTTTGTATTGCCTCTGGCGTGTCCCACAAAAATCTACATGACAGGCTCAGTTCGTTCATGGATCCATTATATCGATTTGCGTTCTGCAAATGGTACACAGAAGGAACATATGGATCTTGCATTAGGTGCAAAAGAAATCTTCTGCAAACAATTCCCTGCTGTTGCTGAAGCAATGGAATGGGTTTCATAAATATTTACACCAACAATTGATCTATGCCAACATACCCTGTTATTAATTTAGAAACAAAAGAGAAGAAGACACTCAGTATGACTATGAAAGCATACTCGGAGTGGAAAGAAGAGAACCCAGGATGGGATAGAGATTGGTCACAAGGATGTGCGGGACAGTCTACAGAATTTAAGTGGACTGGTGAGGCCAATTCCAATGGATGGAATGAGGTCTTAGATCGTGCATCTAAACAACCAGGTGCAACGGTCAGTAAAAATCGCTACTACGGTTAATCCCTTCACTTTTTATAGAGTATGCCTGCAAAGAAGAAAACTCCTACACCAATCGTTCCATTCGGGATGAGCAACAAGCACATGAAAAGAAAGAAACCGATCAATAAGGACCTAATGAGGTCCATTGAACCATTAACAGAAAATCAAAAAGAACTTTTCCGCTGCTACGAAAACAACCAGAATCTTGTGGCATATGGTTGTGCTGGTACAGGTAAAACGTTCATCACTCTCTACAACGCACTTCAAGATGTATTGGATGAGAAGTCTCCGTATGAAAAGATTTACATTGTAAGGTCACTTGTTGCCACTAGAGAGATTGGATTTTTGCCAGGTGACCACGAAGACAAGTCATCTCTTTATCAGATTCCATATAAGAATATGGTGAAGTTCATGTTTGAGATGCCCACAGACGCAGACTTTGAAATGCTGTATGGCAACCTCAAAACTCAAGGGACTATCTCATTCTGGTCTACGTCATTCATTCGTGGAACCACCCTTGATAATGCTGTCATCATCGTGGATGAATTCCAGAACTTGAATTATCACGAACTTGATAGTATAATTACTCGTGTAGGTGAAAATAGTAAGATCATGTTCTGTGGTGATGCCACCCAGACTGACCTTGTTAAATCCGCTGAGAGAAATGGTATCGCAGACTTCATGAAGATCCTGCGTGTCATGCCCTCTGTTGATATTGTTGAATTTGGAGTGAATGATATCGTTCGCTCTGGACTTGTGAAGGAATACCTGCTAGCCAAAATGGAAACTATGTGAAATGAATTTTGTTCATCATAATTATCTCGGTGACCTTGAATTAAATAAGAAAGAAACAACTGGCATCCGTCTCTATAACTTACCTAATGGAGACTGGGTGCCTTCTATTACATCTGTAACTTCTTTTTATAACCGACAGATCTTTATTAACTGGCGTAAGCGAGTTGGTATTGAAGAGGCAAACCGTATCACCAAAAAAGCAACTTCCCGTGGAACTGATTTTCATGAGGCAGTTGAGGTGTACATGAAAAATCAGGAGATTGATTGGGAACAATTCAAACCTCTCACCAAGTTCATGTTTCATCATGCCCTACCATATCTGGACAAGATAAATAATATACACGCTATAGAAAGGACTCTGTACTCCGAGTATCTTGGTCTAGCGGGTAGAGTTGACTGCATCGCAGAGTATGAAGGAGAACTTGCAGTCATCGATTTCAAGACATCAGAAAAAATCAAACCTGAAAAGTGGTTGGAGAACTATTTCGTTCAAGAAATGTTTTATGCTTCTGCTTACTATGAACTAACTGGTATCCCTGTCAAAAAACTCATTACTATTATGGTCACTCCTGGTGGTGATGTAAAAGTATTTGACAAAAGGAATAAAGGGGACTATATTAAATTGTTAGTTCGTTACATTAAAGAATTTGTATCTCACAATCTTAGGTCAGAGAATGGAGAATGAACTAGAGAAGGTATTAGAAAGTAAATTCTTCTGTCCTGCGCGATTTGCTCAAGAGATTGAGACTCTTGTGCATGGAGAAAATAATATGAGCTATATTGATGCTATCATTTATTTTTGCGAGAAGAATAGTATTGATCTAGACTCTGTTCCCAAACTGATCTCCAAACCTCTTAAAGAAAAAATTAAATGCGAAGCATTAGAACTTAATTTTCTGAAGAGAAGTTCCCGCGCAAAATTGCCCCTTTGATTTCATTTTTATCGGAAAAAATTTTCCGGCAAAAATCTTCCATATTACTTTTTTGATGATGCCATTTGATGCCTATAAGCAGTATCTTTCGTTGAAGAATCACTTCACGAAAGAGAAGTATGACTATCACAAGTATTGTGGTAAGAGTCGTGCTACAGTACAATCATTCTACAAAAGGAAAGATCGTTTCTGGTTTGAGAAACTTGCCAGAAAAAAAGACGATAAGGAAGTAGTTGAGTTCTTCATATCTAACTTTATCACCTGCACTGATCCAAGTAAGCTTTGGATAGGAGAATTGATTCGCGAAGGTGAAGTTAGATACACTTCATGGAAGAAGAGAACTCAATCAATGTCTTACATGTTCAAGGGAGAGATTGAACAACTCCTTTCTGAAAAGAAGTTGGATGATTTGTTTTCAAGCAAGTCTGGACACCCGACTATCCTAAAGAAATATTTGGGTGGGGATATCTCTATTGAAACTATGGTAATTCTTGATAGAATACTAGAGTTTCGAAAAAACTTTGACAATGATCTACAAGATCCGGTATGGGAAACCGTTAGTATGAGAATGAAAAAGTATTCTCCGTTCCTAAATATTGATGTACCACGTTATAAAAAAATCCTTAGAGAGGTTGCGGTAGGGTAAATGAGTTTCTTTGAATCCGAAGTCGTTAGAGCAGAACTTGCTGAAGTCCAGGAACTTCAGGAAGAAGTATACTCTAGCGTATTTAAATTCCCCTCTATGGACACGGAAGAAAAACTGCGTCACATCGATCTCCTAGAGAAATTGATTGATAAGCAGAAAATTGTATGGACTCGTCTGAGTCTGTCTGATGATCCTAGTGCGATTGAGATGAAGCAAAATATGATTGAGTCTGCTCGCGCAATGGGACTTCCCGCAAATGTTGATATGAGTGTTGTGTTTAACAACATGAATGAAATGCTCAATATTATGAAAAATCAAGTTGACTCTACGGGTTCTGACCTGTAGAATAGCAAGGTACACACAAGCCAAATCTAATTAATCCGAGGTAATCCTATGTCTTTCGCAGACCTTAAAAAGCAGTCTTCTCTTGGTTCGTTGACTTCTAAGTTGGTAAAAGAAGTTGAGAAGATGAACAACACTAGTGGCGGTGGAGATGACCGTCTCTGGAAACCTGAAATGGATAAGACCGGCAACGGTTACGCAGTCATCCGTTTCCTGCCCGCACCCGAAGGGGAAGAACTTCCCTGGGCAAAGATGTATTCCCATGCCTTCCAAGGTCCTGGTGGATGGTACATTGAAAATTCTTTGACTACAAGTGGTGGTAAAGACCCTGTGTCTGAGTACAACCGCGAACTATGGAACAGCGGTAACGAAGCAGATAAAGATACTGTTCGTAAGCAGAAGCGTAAACTCTCTTACTTTGCCAACATTTATGTTGTGCAGGACAAAGCAAACCCTCAGAATGAAGGTAAAGTCTTCCTGTACAAGTTTGGTAAGAAGATCTTTGATAAGATCATGGAAGCAATGCAACCTGAGTATGAGGATGAGACTGCCATCAATCCTTTTGACTTCTGGGTAGGTGCCAACTTCAAACTGAAACTGAAGAAGGTTGCTGGTTACTGGAACTATGACTCCTCTGAGTTTGCTGCATCAGCACCTCTGCTGGATGATGATGATGCTATGGAAGCACTGTGGAAGAAGCAGTATTCTCTTGCTGAACTTGTTGCTGCTGACCAGTTCAAGTCCTATGATCAACTGCAGAATCGCCTGCAGATGGTTCTTGGACGCAAGTCATCTAATCGTCCTCTTGATGAGGAGACCGATAATGAGGACAATGATCGTGGATCATATGCTCCTGACTTCAGCAGTCGTCGTGCAGAAGAGACCGTGGCAGCAGCTACTAAACCTTCTGTAGAGTCTGCTAGTCAGGACGAAGATGATGCTCTCTCTTACTTCCAGAAACTGGCAGAGGAGTGATCATTCATAAAGTCTGATATTATCAGCACGCTTAAGGGTTTCACTCTTGTATTGAGTGGAACCCTTTTCGTATACCATCATTTCTTCCAGGTCATCGATAGCAACATTGACATATTGTGGTTTGAGTAGGAATATATTTCTCTTTTTATTCTCTAAGTCTTCTTCATACTGATAGTTTGTCACTGTCTTTGCTGTGCTATTCAGAGTAGTCTGTAGTGTATTATCATAGAAACTCACAGAATAATCTGACTCACACTTCAGTCCAGCAGGAACGATTGTAACACCCTTGCTGTTCTTTACTTCTGTAGTTTCATAGTGATGAACACCATTGAACAGATTATCATAGGTGCTATATTTTTCTAGCATGAAACGATCAAAGTCTCTCTGTGATAATGGCCACTCAGTTTGAACATTGATGATATTGTTTGATGCTAAAACCAACCAATCAAAGTTAGAGTTTCCATAGACTTCAAATGCTACATTGTCAGGACGATCATTGCCTTTGATGTTATACTTGGTGAAGAAAGCAAGTTCTTGGAAGATGTCTTCGCGTAGTGTTCCTTTCTTAAATAAATTTTTGACACGAATATAATCAGAGATCTTCGCATCAGGAAGTCTGCTGACGTATTCAAAATCTGGTAAACGACTAAAGTAATTTGACATTTTAGAAACCTATTGAAGCGTCATTATCATTTTCATAATCATCATTGAATACGGGTTCAAGTTCTTTGAATCCTAAAGTTAATGCGTATGAGACCAATTTACCATCAGTGTAGGTAGCATACTGTCCATCTGGAGTGTAGTTCACAGCAACATTAGTACAGGCACACTCCTTGACTTTACCAATGTATTGATGCTCGTCAGTGCCTGCTGCTCTATGTAAGTATTTAATCTTGAATGTGTGTGGAGATTTCAGATATAGATTACTTTGTGATCTCTGAGGTCTAGATCCTTGTTTAAAGAAACGAAGAATTCTAATAATTTCATCTGCCTCATCTGAATTACGAGCAGACATCTTGAATGTAAAGTTAAAGGTGCGTAGAGTTGGTGCTTTAAATAACAACTCAAGGTTTGGGTTTAGAATATTACCAGTTGTTCTTGCGAGAAGATTTTCTGCTCCTACTGCTGCCCCGGCAAAGGTAGCCTCTATTGCTTTTCTGGTTTCTGGATCTCCAGCAGCTGCTTTCACTGAACTAACAGCTGATTCAGCACCTGCTCCTATTCCTTTACTTAATGTTGCTATAGCAGCTTCTGCCGCAGCAGCTTGAATCGCGTTCATGCTATCATCATTAAAAGTTACAGTAGATGCATCTTGAATACCTGATGGGATGGGTAAGAAACAAGATCCAATAATTCTAGTATCTGTATCTGATTTCAGAGTAAATCCAACTTGACCTGCTTGCCCTTTTTTTGGCTCATACTTAAGCATGTCAAACTTAATCACATCTTGTTTTGTAGTACCAATATCTATTGGATACTTTAGATCTTTTGGGAAAGACATTCTTGTATTCCCACTAGCAGCATCACCAGCACCACCACCACCCGCGGCTCCAGCTGATGCAGGTGATGATTCTTGTGGAGCATCTGATGTCGTTGCTTGACCAGATTTGTTATTGTCTTTATTAAAATTATCTTTTGCTGGAGCATCTAAACCAAAACTATCTCTGGTTGACTCCATCTGTTGACCAGAGGTCTTTGCCAGTGGACCTCCCTCTGCCATGCCAACTTTATCACTCGCATTGGCGTTAGCAGTTGGAGTTATTTTTGTTTCGCCTGTTTTCTGTGCCCCAATAACTACAGGATTAGATCCTTTTGCATCATCATATCTTACAATTTCTTTTGTAAAGGTTGGATTTCCTTTCGCATCCGTACCTTCAGTTACCTTTGTAGCAATATATTTTTGCGTAGAAGGTCCTTTGCCAGAACGACGCTGTTGTGCGTTTCCTGTTCTTACTTTTACTGGTGCGATGTTACTCGTTTCTGACTGTCCTGCTGCCATTAGACAAAGGTTTTTACTTATTTATCAATCATTTTGCGATATGGTATTTTCATTAAGTCATCAACCTCATCATACTGGACAATGTACAACTGTCCTGCCACTTCATCCCAGGTATATTGCCTTGATTTTCTCAGGTGAAGATTGATTCCTCTGAAACCCCAACGCAAAACTTCAGTACAGGCAATCAGTGGGTGTTGATCATAACTGATGTTGGGAGTTTTAGCATTGTATATAAAAGTGTAAAATCCACCTACATCAGGGATTGGTGTGACCGTACTGTTGAGGAGTTCCATGATTTTCATCATCATCTCTTCAGGATCATTCGTACTATTGTTGATTTGGTTGTCTTCAAAGCGGTTCATTTGATCCCCAGTTCATTTTCGGTGATTACTTTAAACTGTATCATATGATCCTTACAAAACTCAACTGCTGCTTTCCACTTTGCCTGGTTCACAGCGTAGGTCTTACACTCATAGATGTATGACTTTGTTTGTCTCTTAGGTTTCTTTGGTGGTTGAGTTTGTTTTTTTGGTTTAACTTCAACCACATATGTTTTGACTTGACCTGCGCTCTCCTTTACCTTTATAATGAAGTCAGGAAAGTAACGATGAACTCTATTGTCTACAGGTGATAGGTATGGAATCCAAAATTCCTCACTACCCCACTCCAAAATACTTTCATTCAGATCGCACCATCGGCAAAACTTCCTCTCCCAACTGCTACGACAGATAATATTATTTGGATCACCCTTATATTTCCTTGGATATGAAGGTTGATATTTACTCTTGATGCTTTCTCCCATACATAATATATAAGGTCAAAAATTATTTATAAATGGCTTCTGGAAAGAATGTAGCAGATCTCAAAAGGACTCTGTTAAAACCAGCATTAACATCTCACTTTGAGATTGCGATGGATAGTCCCTTCAAGGCAGGGGGCACACAGGGAGGACAAAGTTCTCTCAGTAAGTTTGGTGTTCGTTTTGAGCAAGATCAGTTAAATCTGATGTGTAGTGAGGTGTCCCTTCCAGGATCTAACCTCGCAACATTAGAACTCACTAGTGACCACACTGGTGTAACTGAGAGACATGCTTACAGAAGAATCTTTGATGACCGACTTGACTTTACATTCTATGTTGATGCTGCCAACTATATGCCCATTCGTTTCTTTGAGGCATGGATAGATTGGATTGTTGGATTTGATGGAGGTGATACTAGAGACGCTTCTTCTTATTACAGAGCAAAGTATAGAGATGATTATGCTGTTGATGGTCTGAAGATCACAAAGTTTGAGAAAAGTTCGCCCGCTACTACATCTAGAGAGGAGGCAGTGAGGAGAGGACAACCAGCAACCTCCCTTACATACGGATTTGTAAAAGCATATCCAATTAGTATCAACTCTATGCCCGTTTCTTATGAGGCATCTAGTCTTTTGAAATGCACAGTATCCATGACTTACATGAGATACTACATTGATAGACCACAAAGAATTGCCCCACCTGCTGACATTAGTGGTCGTTTTAATCCTCAACGCAACTTGAGTATTGCTGAACAAGCCATTCGGAATGCAAGTCAGTTCTTACCCCCAGCAGTTAGATCTGTTGCTGATGTTGCTTCAAGTATCCTTTTCCAGTAATAAATAATCACACTGAAAAACTCTATAGGTTATTATGCCCTTACCAAAGATTTCTACGCCGTCTTATGAACTTGAGTTGCCATCAACTGGAGAGACGGTAAACTACAGACCCTTTCTTGTAAAAGAAGAAAAACTTCTTGTGATTGCTTTGGAGAGTGAAGACACAAAGCAAATCACGACTGCTATTCGCAACGTCATCCGTAATTGTGTCCTCACCAAGGGCATTAAGGTGGAGGACTTACCTACGTTTGATATTGAATATCTCTTTCTCAACATTCGCGGTAAGTCCGTGGGTGAAGAGATTGAGGTTAATATCACCTGCCCAGATGATGAAGAAACTCAAGTCAAGGTTACAATTAACCTGGATGATATTGAGGTTCAGAAGAATGAAAAGCACACTAAGAGAATCAAACTGGACAATAGTTTGATGATGGAGATGAGATATCCATCCTTGGAGCAATTCATCAAGAGCAACTTTGATTTTAAGGAAGGTGGCAACGCAATGGATCAATCATTTGAATTGATTGCTTCTTGTGTTGATAAGATTTTTACAGAAGATGAAGTGTGGGCAGCAGCAGACTGTACCAAGAAAGAGATTAATGAGTTCCTTGAGTCCATGAACTCCAGTCAGTTCAAAGAGATTGAGCAGTTCTTTGAAACAATGCCCAAACTCTCACACACATTGAACATCAAGAATCCCAAGACTAAGAAGAATAATGAGGTCGTACTTGAGGGCTTAGCAGCTTTTTTCGGATAGCGATGCTCCATATGGATCTGGAGAGTTACTTTAGACTTAACTTTGCCTTGATGCAGTACCATAAATATTCTTTAAGTGAGATTGAAAATATGATGCCTTGGGAACGAGACATCTATGTTGGACTTCTCCAACAGCATCTTGAAGAAGAACGACTAAAGGAGCAGCAAAGAAAAGGCAATGGCGGTTGAAACCTTTGAGGGACAAACTAAAACTATTTCAGCATCCAAACTCATGGGTAGGGATGTTGGTGGTCCTTCTTTGGGTAAAGTGGGTGGTGGTCCATATGGCGGAACAAGTGCGACGGGTAAACTCGCAGGCATCGTAAAGGGAAATAAAAAAGCGATAGCAGTAAATGCTGAGAAGATTACAAGACTGAAAAAGATTGCCGATCTTCAGTCTAAGAAAATTAGTGGTGATGATATTGGTAGCAAACTACCAACAGAAGAGACTTCAATTCTTGATTCTCTGGATAATATTCTTGAGGCACTTAGAAAAGAACAGGCAGCAAAGGATAAGTTAGACGCAGAGGAGAAAAAGAGGAAAGAAAATAAAAAGAGAAAGATGAAGGAGAGTGGTCTTGAGAAATCTCTCAAGGTCATTAAGAAGCAGGGTGAGAAGATGCTCGCACCTGTTACAAATATGTTTGAGAAGTTAAAGAATGGTTTATTGATGCTTCTCGCTGGTAAGGCTGTACTGACTATATTTGATTGGTTCCAGAATCCAGATAATGAGAAGAAAATACAAACTGTTTTCCGTTTCTTGAGCGACTTTTGGCCAGCAATTGTTGGTGGTCTTCTTCTGTTCATGCCTATGATATTTGGTCCTGCTGGATTTGTTATCATGTTAGGTGCTTTGATTATTGGATTCCTACCAAAGTTGATTAGTGCTACGAAACAACTCTTTGGATTTGGACAGCAGACAGAGAAAGATGCAGACTCAGCAAATAAAGATTTAAAAGATGTTGAGAGTGATGCTGGAAATTTAGATGGCGCAGCAACAGCAGATGCTGTCACTAGTGATGATATAAAACCAATAGAAGAAAAAGGTGAACAGTTAAAGAAAGCACCTAAACCAGGATCTGGACAGGCACCAACAAAACCAGTTGCCATGCGGAGTGGTGGTGTTGTTCCTGGTTCTGGTCCTAACAAAGACACCATACCTGCCATGTTAACACCTGGCGAGTTTGTGATGAGTCGAGGTGCTGTTCAACAGTATGGAACGGATACTCTAGCATCTATGAACGCTATGGGTGGTGGAACCAACCGCCCAACGATTACTAATAATGTAGTGTATGCTAACACTGGTGGACAGATGGGGGGCAAAGAGGAACCTGGTGGTAGAAACAAAGATAAAAATGAAGCATTTGATTCTGCACAAGGGAAAAAACCGGGGGGACTTGGAGCATTCTTCTCTGGTATAGGAAAAGGTGTATCAGATTTCTTTGGTGGAATGCAGCAAGGTATGGAGAGTGCTGCTGACACTAAAGGAAAGAAAGGTGGTGGCGGTGGTTCTGCTGATGATAAGTTCGCAAAAGATATGATCAAAGTCCATGAGGGACTGCGACTTGACAAATATATGGATAGTCGTGGATTCCCAACGATTGGATATGGTCACTTGATTGAGGAAGGTGAAACGATGCCTGATCGCATCTCTCAACAGAAGGCAGATGAGTTATTTGATAAAGATTATGAGCATCATAAGGCAGCTGCCATGAAGATTCCTGGGTATGATAAGGCGGATGGAATGCAGAAAGCAGCCTTAATTGACCTTACATTTAACATGGGTCCTGCCTGGGCAAGTGGATTCCCGGCATTTAAGAAAGCATTTGCTGCTGGAAACTATGAGCAAGCAGGAAATGAGTTAGTTGATAGTGCGTGGTATGGTCAAGTTGGTCGAAGAGCACCAGCGATTGTTAATTTAATCAAAGGTAAAGGTGCCGATAACGTAGCATATCTGAAAGACGTACCTAAACCCGCACCAGGGTCTAGTCAACCACAGATTGCTTCATCTAGATCATCCTCTCCACCACCAGTAACACCATCATCCCCCTCAGGATCCAAAGGATCAATGGCAGGTCTTTCTGGTAAAAGTAGCACGCCTCAAATGGTGGCATCAAAACCAAAACCAGTGGTAGGGCAACCAGTAAAGAGAGGTGGAACATCAACAGAAGCACTTGCTAATGCAGAAAAAGCAAAGCAATCAGCAGCACAAGCATCTCCTACTTCTGGTGGCGGAGGAGACATTCCTGATTTTAGTGCTGTTGCTTTCCGTTCGATTCATAAAATCAAAACTCTGGGAATAACAGCATAATATGGCAATAGCATCCAAGTTCCTACCACGAGTTAAGAAGAAAGTTATCACAGTTGAGAAACTGTTGGATGGATCGGTTGCTGCTGAAAAGAAAAAGATTGATGACGCAAAGAGAGAGGCATCGGAAGAAAGAAAAGCAAAGAGCGAAGAGCAGTTAGAGAAGAAACAGGAGAAGGGAGACAAACTTCCATTCAAAAAACAGAGACAAAAGGTAGGTGATTTCTTATCCAACTTCATAACCAACATGGTTCTTGGTGCTGCTGTCTTGAAGTTGATGGAGATCGTCAATAGCACAGACTTCCAAGGTTTTATTGATGGTGTAAAAGCAGTCACTGAATGGGTTAAAAATATTGGAGGATTCCTTATAAATGGATTGATAACATTTGTTGATTGGGCGTATGGTCTATACGACGGTCTTCGTGGATTTGTATTTGACAACTTTGGTGAGGAGGGTCTGAAGAAGTTTGACACCTTCATGACAAACTTTGGCACGTTCCTCAATGCTGCCTTGATTGGCATCATGGCATTGTTGAAGTTCAAGTTCCTTAGAACTGGACTTAAGAACCTTGGTAAGTTCTTTGGTAAGATCTTTAGAAGAGGAATAGCCAAGGCATTTAAACGATTTAGTTTGAAGTTTCTTGGGAAAGGTATAACAAAATTTCTAGGTAAGGGACTTAGTGCTGCGAAAGGTTTACTCAGCAAAGGTGTGGGTGCTATTGGAAGTAAACTAGCAGCGACAAAGGTTGGTGGACTTGCAGCAAAGATATTTGGTAAAGCAGCAGGAATCATAGCACCGGCAATCAAAGGTGCGATGCCAGCAGTCAAGGGATTCTTTGGTAGGATTCCGATTCTTGGTCCCCTGGTTGTAGCACTTGTATCCTTACTGTCTGGTGAACCACCAGCACAGGCAGCATTTAAGGGTATTGGTGCTGCTCTCGGTGGAGCACTCGGAACATTTATTCCTATTCCTGTTCTCGGAACTCTACTTGGAGAGGCAATTGGTTCGTTTGTTGGTGACCTTCTCTACTATGGAATCATAGAGGGTAATTGGAAGAAGGCAGGAAAGGTCTTTGGACAAACACTGAAAGCAATTCTGAGTGCTGGTGGAAAGATACTTGAGTACATAGGTGGTGTTGGTAAGAGATTTTATGGTGACTTCCCAATGGTGGATGTTCCCGACTTTAAGTTGGGATCTCTGGTTGGGGATCTTCTGGCAAAAGCAAATCCAATGCTTGATAATATTATTAACTTTGAATTAAAAATTCCAGAGGGACCTTTTGGTGCCACACACAAAGCAATAGACCTAATCCCAGGAATTCCTGATGAATGGAAGAGTGCCCTGAAGGGAGGATTTTCAATCAAAGGAATACTTGATGGTCTCCCTGGACTGAGAGAGGTTCTGGGAGCATTTGCTCAATTCATTCCTGGTCTTAAGGAGAATGTTCAGAATGGGGCACTGATGAAGATCCCCAATCTGCTATTACTAACACCACCTGGTCTTCCATTCCTCGTGCCACACATCGGAAAGTCATTGTTCCCTGGATTGTTTGATGGTAAACCAAGTGAAACACGCAGCGATGTTCCACCACCTCCAGATTCTGGAGGTGGATTGATGGGATTCTTGACTGGTGGCACTAGCACTGGTGGAGAGCAGCAGCAATCAGGATATTCAGGACCTGGATTAGGATCTGGTGGTGCTCAAGGTGGTGCTAGAATGGGTGAGTTTAATGTTGGGGCAAGTAATGATATTGTTAAAGTTGGTAAGGATTTGATCTCTCAAGGTTTCTCTGTCGCAGAACATCCAGACTTTACTAAAACACCAACAGCATCTGGTGGATCATATACCCCCGGTGAAGGCACAGTATCTAATGTTCACAGTGGAGACGGTCACTATGAAAGTAGAGCAATTGATGTCACTGATTGGAGAGGATCACTTGAAGATTCCAAGGCAAGATATCGTAGTGTCCTAGATTCCATTTACAATAATGGAGACATGGCAAAAGATATGCTACTCATTCATGACAGTTGGGGAGCTGCTGATAAGAGTGGTAAAAATGGTCCAGGATCTCATGCTCACCCAACTCACATGCACATTGAGGTTAAAGACAAGGGTGGATTAGTAGGCAAGGGTCTGTTTGCTAACCTAGGAAAACCTGAATTTGTGATTGACTCTGATAGTCTTATTCCAGAGACAATGGATATGTTCCGTGCCATTACTCATGCGAAAGATAGGAAAGGAGTTCTTGCTGCGATCAGAGACTATGCCCCATATGATTCAATAGAACCTGAACAGGTTCTTGTTCCTGTTAGTGGTCCATCTGGATCATCTACACCTGCTGGTGAGTCGCAAGGGAGTATCAAGAGGCAACAACCCAGTGGTGGTGATGATCCATTTGAAAGACTCTACATGGGTGGTTAAATAGAACTACGAGGTAATCATAAATGGCAGCAAAAGAATCATCACCAGCCAATATTACACAAGCAGATATTGTCTCTAATGAAGATAAGGGAAAGACTGTAAGTATTGTTAATGGTATTGTAGAATTAAAATACTATGAAAGTATTCTTCAAGATAGTGTTCGTGCGTCTATAGTTTTTGCAGATTCTTCTGGACCAGAGGCAGTTGATGGTAAGACTGCTTTGGATGGTCTTCCTATTGTTGGTACAGAAAATGTGAGTTTAAAGTTTGAGGATCTCAAAGAAAACAAATTAGAATTCAGCACGTCAAAGAAGAACAGTTTATATGTAAATAAAGTTACTCCAATTAGTGATGATACTACCAAGTCAATGGTTGCTCTGGATTTAGCATCAAAAGAATATTTGATGAATGAGAAAGTTCGATTGAATACTAGATATGATGGGAAACTTTCTGATCACATTAAAAAGATATTAGAAGATCAAAATCTACTTGCCACAGAAAAAACTATTGATATTGAACCAACATCAAATAATTATAACTTCATTGGTAATAACAAGAAACCATTTTACACAATTAACTGGTTGTCGATGAGATCGGTTTCAGCAGAAAATCAGAAACCAGGGAAGACTGCTGGTTACTTCTTTTACGAAACATCAGAGGGGTATTTCTTTAAGTCAATTGATGGGTTACTATCACAAGATAAGAAGAAGTCTTACATGTATAATCAATCCCCTGATGGTGAGCGTGGTGTTCCTGAAGGATATGATGATAAGGCACTGAACTATACTAAGGACAATAAGGTTGATGCTCAAAGAAAGTTGATGCAGGGTGCTTACTCCAGCAGGATTGTTGTCTTTGATCCATTTACATGCTACTATGAAGTTCTAACACCCCCGGCATCAGAGGAGGCAAAGACAGCAGGAAAGAAGTTACCAAAATTAAATCCAGAACTTGATAAGGAGGGGAAGAATAAAGAGTATACTAGAACAACTTACATGTTGTTAGATAAGGGAACTCTTCCCACAGGTAAGACAGAGCAACAACTTGAAAAGTCAGAGGAAGAAAACTTTAAACCCAAAGATACACTCAACCAAGCAATTATGCGCTATAATCAATTGTTCGCAAGTGGAGTTGAGATGACAATAGCAGGAGATTTTTCTCTCCATGCTGGGGATGTTTTATTTGTTGACGCACCAGAACTGCAGACAGACACAAAGAACGATGAACCAAACAAGCAATCTGGTGGTCTATATATTATAGCGGACTTATGTCATTATATTTCTACTAAGGGAACATACACCAAATTAAATCTCGTCAGAGACTCCTTTGGCAGAAAAGGCAATCATTCTAAGTAAGCACTATGGAAAGTATCGAACAGCACATCAAGAAAGATCAACAGATCCTTCAAGATCCCACAACAAATCCACAAATGCGTCGTCACATTGAAGGCGAACTGCATGAACTAGAAGAATACGCAGAGCACCACAAGAAAGACATCGAATCTGGAGATCATCATGATCCCAGTTACCTGGAACTTTTCTGTGATCAGAATCCATCTGAACCAGAATGCTTAATTTATGACGATTGATGGAAGGAAACGGACTATTTAATCCTGGTTTTTTAGGTGCTAACTTTCTATGGTGGGTTGGTCAGATTGCTGACGACTCCACCTGGAGAGATAATATTTCCTCAGGAAAATTTACGAGTGGTCAATCCATCTCAGGTTGGGGAAGAAGATACAAAGTCAGGATTGTTGGTCTACATGACAAAGAAGAGGAAGCAGTAAAGTCCGATCAACTTCCTTGGGCACAAGTCATGTACCCCGTCACTGCTGGTGGCGGTAATGCGAACTCAGGGCAAACACCTAATCTCCGCCAAGGGATGTTTGTCTTTGGTTTCTTTATGGATGGACCTGATCAACAGGTTCCAGTCATTATGGGTGTGCTCGGACATAATGAGCAGACCCCACTTAAAACTAAAACAGGAGAAAACGATTCTAACTTTGCTGCCACCAGTGGTTTTGCTGAAGGAAAGCAACCCAAGTCTCAGGCAACGAAAGAAACAGTGCCCGATGAGGGTAAGGTTACTGAGAAACCAAGGAGTGCTGAACTAGCAAAAGAGTCTGCGCCATTACCCAAGAAAGCAAAGCGAAATAAGTATGGTGTTAAGGAGGGAACAAACCTCTCAGCAGCACAGCAAGCAGATGCGAATGCAGAGCGAGCAAGAATTAATGAAGAGATTGCTCGTGGTGGTGCCCTAGCACTTACTCCTGAACCAGAAAGATCAGCAACGATCAAAATTCTAATTCAGGATGCGATCGCTACAGGGACAGCAAATAGAAAGAGAGAAGCAGATGCTCCTACCTCTCCTAATGTTCCTGGAGCAACAAGAGAAGGCACTGCTAATGTTCACCAACAAAGTGCTGCTGATCTGGTAAGAGATGATAAGTTGGAGGAGAAGATTCCTCTGTCGAAACCAGAGACAAAAGTTCAGTCAGCAGTAAAGAATATTCAAACTGTCATCGAAACTCTCACTACAAAGTTAGACAAGTATCTGAACGCAATCACAAGTTATGCTGATGCTGTTTCTAGTCGTGTCCCAAGTTTAGATGGTATTATTGACAAAGCGACTAGAGAAATTCAAAAATACATGAAAGTTATTTTTGATAAGGTATTGGACTACACGATGAAGACTTTGAACGAAGGTCTTACTAGAGTTGTATCTGCTCTACCTATTTCTATGAGAGCAAACTTCTCTGATATGAAAGAGGAGATGACTAAGAACATCATCGGATCTTTTGAGGGAATCACAAATGGTCTTGGTGGTTTAATCAAAGGACTTCTGAACAAGGCATTACAACCTGATAAACTTGAGACAGCAGCAAGAGAAGCAGCAGGAAATGCAAGTCCAGATCCTTATGATAAGAATGCTGGAATCTCTACAGATGGTGGTCCACCAAAACCAGTCAAGAACAAGAAGATAAAAGTTCCCATTTGCTATGCTGAGGATCTTGTTGGTGATGCCCTGGCTGCTAGTGCCGGACAAATTAATGAGGTTAATGATAAGGCATTGGAAGGTGTGAATCTTTATGTGGATGATATGAAAAACCAAATTGCCTCATTGTCAGGGACTCTTGGTTCTTCTAGCACTTCTCCTAGTCAGGGAAAATCACCAAAAGATGATATTGGTGACACTATTCTAACGCAACTGACTGGTGGATTATCTGAGATTGGTAATATTACAGGTAGTCTGACATCTGCTCTTAACTTTATGAATGTCACAACTAAACTGTTTGACTTTGAGTTGCCAGCAAATCAGGCAGTATCTGATTACTATACTCTTGCTACCGGTGGTGCTGGAACTCCTGACTCTGCTCTGCCCACTGCGAAAGGTATTGCTGATTCTGCTGCGAATGCCATCACTGATCCTGAGAGACCTGGTGTTGTTCCTGATTCAGATCCACCATTCGCTCAACCCACCAAGGATCTTAACAAGCAACCAACTCAAGAGAGAGATGCTATTGCTTCCGATGCTGATCTTGATCGGGAACTGGCAGCAGCAAAGGCAGGAGACAGATCCGGTCTTGATGGTGCTCTAGACCTCTCATAAATATCATCATGAACCCTACCAGGGAAGAGAATTAAGATAGTATGGCGACGTTTAATGTATTCGGGGCTACTACCAAAAAAGACATCAGAGTTGGATACATTGATTCCAAAAAAGGATTGGTGGAAGGTGTCACTATTTGTGATGCGAACTCTTATGCCAAACTAAATCCTGGTACGCAGTTTATCTTTAGAAATAGACAGGAAATTCAATATCTAAACATCAATGAAGTAAATGCTTTAGAACCAGAGGACTTGGGTCTGGAGACACCAAAGAAGTCATGTCAAGGGTATGAACAGGATCCTGGACCAAGACTTACACCACAAGAATGTGGAAAAGCGAAAGCATACTTCTATGGTGGCGCTGGAATCGGTGTAAAAGGGACACCAATCGTCGGTCAAGATGGTGGACTGATGGCAGTTGTCTTGACAAGTGGTGGTTTTGGATATCAATATCCACCAATCACAGAGGTGAAGGATGATTGTGGCACAGCAGGTGCTGCTGTTGTTCGGTCTGTTATTGGTGAGCAGGTCTCTACCGTTGAGGTTTATGATAATGAGGAGGACTTTGAAGAATATGATTCAAACCACGAGACGTGCCCTCCTGCTCCTCCAAAAGTAATTAACAGAAACGCGGCAGGTAAAGTAACAGGAGAATTCAATCCTAGGGATTATACAAATCCAGAAGAAGTTGATGATCCAATCCGTAGAGAGATCTTACAATATCAGGAAAGACTTCGTGCGGTAAAGAAACCATTCTGGAGCACTAGAATGAATCCACCTCTAAATGTTGTTGGTGGAGGTAGAAATGATAGAACAAAATATGATGTTCGACATTATGCCTGGGGTGGAAGTAAAGTAACAACATCACCACCTGCAAATTCAAAAGAATTTGTTGATGTAAAAATGAATGTGTTAACTGAAGGTGGACATGGTAGAGGAATGTTGTTTAACTTTACCTCTGAAGATGGAACTCATAAGTTTACAATTAAGGCAGATAATTTTAAAGAAGAAAGAAAAATTTCAATCACACAAAAAGTAAAAAGAAATACATTATACAAAGTTGTTGCCGAGGGACAATATGGAGGAGCAGGTGTAGAGCAAGGTCTTATTGGAGGTCTTGGAAGAGATGCAAAAGAAATAAAAGCAAAAGGTGGTGGCAAAAAAGCAACTGGTAATACAATTTTTTGTGACTTCGCAAAATCTAATAATGACAATGATGATCTACAAGTAGAAGTAACTCGGGGAAAATTTACCGCCAAGAATAGAGATGAGATAAAAGGTCATGACACATATGAATTGGAGTATATTTTTGGAGACAATAGTGCCTTCAAACCAGAAACAAAAGAGGTTATTGAAGATACGTTTATGAATCGCTATGCGATTTCACCAGTGCCACCATCAAATGTCCCTGGTAGTGATTTTTCGGGACAACTATACACATTTGAGTGGGAAGAAAGTTTTCCATACAGTGGTGAGTATACCTTTAGAGCAATGGGTGATAATACATGTGATGTGTATCTCGATAACCGAAAGGTTATGAGTGTGAATAGATTTAAAGGTGGTCCTGATAAACTAAAAAAAGTTGTTGGTGCGGGAGTACATAAAATCAGAGTTGATTTATTTAATATCCCACAAGACATTAAAGAAACAGTTGTAACCCAACCACCACTTGAAATAGATGCTGCTGATAATGAACATGAGATTGTTTATATCGATCTTCATCCTAAAAATAAAAAACTTAAGGTAAGTAATAATCGTAGAGAAATTAAATTTGTGGATGGTGATGGCAGTGACACTAACTCAAGACTTAAAATTCTTGAGGGAGATGTAGTTTTTTCTCGGGATGGTAAGAAACTTATTGGTGGCGGAACAGTCAAAATAAGATTTGAGTGGGATGATGATCCTAATGATGCGGGTATTGCCGTAAGACAAGTGAGGATTAGAGGAGGCAAATTACTCGGATCGAATAGAGGTAGTAAAGATGAAAAAGGACAAGATACTGATACCTTCACTCTACCTAGACCTGACAGATCAACAAGATTAGCATCAAATAGTGATAAGGGAGTTCGAGAGAGAACTGTCTTCACCACTCGCGATTTTATTGATAAGGCAG
>Ga0181421_1000135_pt1 | contig 19424 bp, 26 predicted proteins | sample 44SPOviralmetaG_FD_130146 | JGI IMG/M metagenome (GOLD analysis project Ga0181421, IMG submission 130146) | Marine viral communities from the oligotrophic San Pedro Time Series (SPOT) site, San Pedro Channel, CA, USA - 44 SPOT_SRF_2013-06-19 | ecosystem: Environmental > Aquatic > Marine > Strait...
TCTATTTCTGCAAAGACAGTTACGTCTACTGGCACGTTACAAGGCGGTAGAACTAGACTAAAATCATTCTATGTAAAAACTGCGGGTAGCGGTTCTCCTGCGGTTGTGTTCAAAAACGGTAGTGGTGGAGCAACACAGTTATCTATGGTCTTTCATCAAAGTGATGATAACCAGATTACCATTCCAGATCATGGTATGATCTTTAGTGCTGAGTGTCATGTGACGCTTACCAACATTGACTCAATTACTGGATTCTTTGGTTAAAGCAACGGCGGTGTAAGAGCCGCCGTTTTTTCTGAGGGTAAGATGGCTAAGATCGATAAAGATAGAATGAAGTGCAACAAACCAAAACGTCAGGTTTCTGGCGGCAAGAAGTTTGTTGTTAAGGCGTGTGACAAGGGTAAAGAAAAGATAGTCAGATTTGGGGACGCCAATATGACTATCAAGAAATCAAACCCAAAACGTCGTAAGTCTTTTCGTGCTCGTCACGGTTGTGATAAGGGAACATTAGATAAATTAAAGGCCAAGTACTGGTCTTGTAAGATGTGGTGAATAAAGTGAACAAACAGGTCACGATAACTCTTGTAACAGCTTTTGTCCTCGGTGTTGGAGGTGTTGGTTACAGTTGGGCTGATTGGGTTACAAAGACTTTGATAGCTGTTGATAAAAGAACAGAGGTTATGGCCTTACAAATTGATTATATAAAGACAGAGATGGAGAGGACATATGGCAATCTTGAGGGCGCAGATGCAGCAGCAAGTATCCAAGCCTCCATCAAAGGGGATGACTAATGGCAAAGAAAAAATCAAAAAAAGATGCGTGTTACCACAAAGTAAAAAGCCGATACAAAGTATGGCCAAGCGCATACGCTTCAGGGGCACTTTCTAAGTGTAGAAAAGTTGGAGCCGCAAACTGGGGTAACTCTGCTAAGAAAGCTGAAGGTGGGGTTATATCCTCAGTGGACAATCCAAAACGCACCGCAGTACAACAGTACGCCCCTGGTGGAGTTATAGCTGCCGGATGTGGTCAAGTCGAAGAATCTCGTCGTAAACGAACAAGGACATTCTGATGGCGAAAAAAAACTCTTTACGAGAGTGGTTTGGTCAAAACGACGGTAAGGGATGGGTAGACTGTAAGACTGGCAAGCCTTGTGGTCGTCAAAAAGGTGAGAAACGAAAAGGATATCCTGCTTGTCGTCCTACCATGGCGCAGTGTACGTCTGCTGCAAAGAAAAAGAAATCATCGAAACGTATCAGTTGGAAACAAAAGAAAGCAACTGGTGGTGTAGTAAGAATCTTTTGAAAGGAGATTTAAATGGCTAAAAAGAAAAAAGGCTACAGAAACGGTGGCAAGACTAAGCCCAAGGGAATGAAGAACGGTGGCAAGACTACCCCCAAGGGAATGAGAAACGGTGGCGTGTCTAAAGTCAAAGGCATGAGAAACGGTGGCAAAACCAAACCCAAGGGAATGAAGAACGGTGGCGTATCTAAGCCCAAGGGCATGAAAACTGGTGGTGTACCTAGTGTCAAAGGCATGAGAAACGGTGGCAAAGTGGTGAGGATCTTCTAACTATAATGCCATATTTACAAAGTAATATTCCTTATTTTAAGGCATGGGTTCGTCGTGAATACACACATAATCATGACCAGTATCATGGTGAGTTTCTTCATGCTATGGTTGTTGCTGTAACAACTATTCCTAACAGATCTCTTAGTTTCCAAGTAATCTTTACTGGTTGCGAGGCAGAGGGTGAAGAAGAGGACACCGTTCACGGTGGTGCAATGTGGGCAAGAATGCCCATATCAGCATTGGTTGCTGACATCCCTTTAGATGAGTGGCCTGAACCAATGGCGACACATGATGTGCAACCTTGGGATTGTGCTTCTCATGACCATTCCGTGTACGTCTTAGATAGAGCTACACCATGCCCATGGTTAGCCAAAATAAACGGTGAGATGTTTCCTGCCAAGTATTTGTTTACTGTAGACTATACCAACAGTGAGATCGCAGATGATCCTGCACAACATAAGCAAAGTCATGTGATGCAGTTGTTAGATGCCGGAGAATGGACAGGGAACATAGTAGCGTTACCAAACAATCGAGTAAGGGTTACACACCCTGCTTGGTTTGCAGTGGGTGAGGGTGCACCAGACTTCAGACCATCACAACATATACACTATTCAAAAAGTGATTTAGACTATACACTAGATGTTAATCGAGTATTTGATAATCTTTATAATCAGGAGGATGATGATGGCTAAAAAATCTTTCCCAGACTTAACAGGGGACGGCAAAGTCACTCAAAAAGATATTTTAAAAGGTCGTGGAGTACAGTTGAAAAAGGGCGGCTCTGTAAAAGGGTTTAAAAACGGTGGCGTTGCAGTGATCAAAACAAACCAGAAACCACATATGAGTTGATACAATGACAACATCAGGATCAAGAGACTTTAACCTCGATGTCGGAGAGATAATTGAGGAAGCATACGAAAGATGCGGATTAGAGGTCCGAACGGGCTATGATGCTAGAACGGCACGTAGGTCTTTAAACTTGATGTTTGCAGACTGGGCTAACAGAGGTTTGAATCTCTGGACTGTAACTCAAGGCACAATTACTTTGACAGCAGGGCAAGCCCAACAAACTTTGACTTCAGATGTCGTTGATGTTTTGGAAATTGTTCTCCGTAGAGATAACACTGACTTTACAATACAAAGGATAAGTCGTGGTGAATATCTAACGATACCAAATAAAACCACACAAGGTCGGCCTAGTCAGTTTTATTTTGATAGGCAAATAGACCCCGTAATAAATCTTTGGTCTGTTCCAGAAAACTCTACTGATCAATTAATTTACTATTATGTTCGTAGGATCGAAGATGCCGATGCTCTTGTTAATACTACTGATATGCCTTTTCGTTTTTATCCTTGTATGGTGGCGGGGTTAGCGTATTACCTTTCAATGAAACGTGCTCCTGAACGTGCGCAGCTTTTAAAGGTGGTTTATGAGGAAGAGTTTCAACGAGCCGCAGACGAAGACGAAGGACGCACTCCTTTAAAGTTACAACCTAGTATTCAATATTTGAGGGTTTAATGTCATTTGCTTCTGGAAAAAATGCATACGGCATATCAGATCGATCAGGACGACGTTATCGTTTACGAGAAATGCGTCTTGAATGGACTGGTTCTTTAGTTGGTCCCGATGAGTTTGAACCAAAGCATCCACAGTTATTTCCCCCAAAAGCTTTTCCAGACCCTCAAGCTTTAAGAAACCCTAGACCAGAACAGAATCTAGCTTCTGAAAGAGCGGTTCAAACAGGCTATAATCCTGTGGGATTCAGAGACATTCCAGGTATAACTCCTCGTAATAATTTAGTTGCTGAAGGAGGTGTCGGTTCAGTTACTATAGGATTATCTGATACAGGGAATGAATCAGTAAGTCTAACAGGATTATCTGCAACAACTTCTGTTGGCTCTACAACAGTTGGATTAGCACCAAGATTTGATAGCACATCTGTAACATTAGACTCTACCACAGACACATTTGACGAGGGATAAGACATGGTTAAACAGACAGTAGGGATAGGAAGTAGCGCAAATGATGGCAGTGGAGATACTCTTCGTGCGGGTGCGGATAAAATAAATGACAATTTTAATGAGGTGTATGCTGCTTTAGGTAATGGCACAACTCTTACTGATATAATAGATACAAATGGTGTCATAGATGTAAGCTCTGGTGCAAACAAAATTGTATTTTACTACGCCAATCTAAGTGATCTTCCAAGTGCATCCACATACCATGGTGCTGTGGCGCATGTGCATGCGACTGGGGGGCTGTATTTCGCGCATGGAGGGGCGTGGATTCGATTAAATGATGAGACAACTGGTCCTGTAACTAAGTATACAGCAGGTACAAACGGATCTTCTGCATATACATTTACTGGTGCTGGTGCTACATCTGGAGACAATCCAAACTTTACTTTTTATAAGGGTCATACTTATCTTATCGACAATACAGCTAACGTAGGGAGTCATCCTTTGCAGATAAGAACATCTAACGGTGGCTCTGCTTTTACTACAGGTGTTACAAACAACTACAATTCAACTACAGGACTGACACAATTTATTGTGCCTCATGAACCAAGTGATACTTCTCTAGTATATCAATGCACTAGTCATAGTGCTATGGTAGGAAACATAACAATAGTGTGATGATATGAGTTTTACATACGGACAATTAAAACAAGCTTTGCAAGACTATACAGAGAATGATGAAACATCCTTTGTAACAAATCTTCCAGTGTTTATTCGTACAGCAGAGGAACGTATTTTAAAAAGTGTTCAGTTAAGTTTGTTTCGTAAAAACGTTACTGCAACGACTGATACAGGGTTTCAATATTTAGCTGTACCCTCTGATTTCCTTGCTCCGTTTTCTTTAAGTTTGGCTGGATCAGACGGAGATAAATCTTTTATAGAATTTAAAGATCCAAGTTTTATTCAAACGTATACTCCAGATGCTACAACAACGGGTCTTCCAAAATACTATGCTCAATTCGACATAGACTATTTTCTGTTGGGTCCAACTCCTAATGCCGAATATACTGCTGAATTACATTATTTTTACAGACCTTTGAGTATTACGGACTCTACATTAAATGACAGCAGCACAACGTGGCTGAGTGAAAATGCAGAATTATCAATGTTATACGGTTCTTTAGTTGAAGCATATCTGTATATGAAAGGTGATCCAGATATGTTAACTTCATATGATAAAAGGTTTCAAGAATCTTTGGCAGGATTAAAACTTTTAGGTGAGGCAAAAGAAACCACCGATGAATATCGAACTGGTAAGGTTATAAGGGTAAAAAGATAATGTTTAAAATAGATGTAAGTGTACCACAGAATGAACAACTTGTAGGCGTAAAGACTACTAACAATCGTGGTTTTACACCAGATGAACTTGCGGAACAGTGTGTCCAAAAGATCATATCGGTCTCTGATGATGCCCATCCAGGTATAAGAGACCAAGCTCGTGCTTTTTCTAAGCACCTTGAAAAGCTTGTGGAATACTATATGAGACAAGCTATTCGCAGTGACCGCACAACCGTGTATAACGCAATAAAAGATGCGGGTCATCCCCAACTGGCTGAACTTATAAGGAGACTTTGACATGGCCTTTTCAGGAAACTTTATGTGTACATCTTTCAAGGTAGAACTCCTTGAAGGTAAGCACGATTTTACAAACGGGCAGGATCAATTCAAACTTGCTCTATATACTAACAGTGCTTCATTTAATGCAGCCACTACAGCTTACACGGCTACTAACGAAGTTAGCAACTCCGGCTCGTATGCAGCGGGGGGTGGAACACTTACTAATGTAACACCAACAAGTTCTAGTACTACAGCATTTACAGACTTTGCAGATAAAACATATACATCTGCAACTATAACTGCTCGAGGTGCTTTGATCTATAATTCACAAACAGGTGGCGGATCTAACACAACGGATACAGTTATTGTTTTAGATTTTGGTGCTGACAAAACATCTACTTCTGGTGATTTTCAAGTTGTTTTCCCAACGGCTGACGCGAGTAACGCTATTATCCGTATCGCCTAAACTCTTACTAGGAGTGACAGGCTATGGCAGATGCCAATGTAATATTCACGGGTTGGGGCCGAGATAGTTGGAGTAGTGGTACTTGGAGTAATCCTGCCACTACTCTTCCCTCTGCATCTGGTCAAGTAGGCGCTGTCACAGTTGTTGGCAATGCTCCGAATATTGTTGTCACTGGTGTAGGTGTTACAACAGGCGTTTCTCCTGTCTCTATTGCTGGTGCCGCAACGGTTCCAAACACTGGATTGCAAGCAACTGGGTCTGTTGGTTCTGTAACCGCACAAGCAAACTCTTCTATTAGTGTTATTGGTTTAGCAGCTACAAGTGCTGTTGGTTCTGTTGTTGCCTCCATCCCTGGAGAGATTGCGGTTACTGGTTTATCCGCTACAAGTGTTGTTGGCTCTGTAACAACTACGGGAACAAGCCTTGTTTCTCCAACAGGTATTTCTGCTACTGCTTCAGTTGGCGGTTTACCAACACAACCTGTTGGGGTTTCTGCCACTGGCGGTGTGGGTGTTGTCTCAGTCAACGGGGCAATGATTGCTCTTGCTACTGGAGTTCCAGGTATAACTGGGGTAGGCACTCCAACAATTATTGGCGATGCTCCAAACATCTCAACAACAGGATTAAACTCAACGGCAAGCGTTGGTTCTGTAACTGTAAGCGTTGGTACAGGCGTTGGCATAAATGTCACAGGTGTAGGTGTTTCTTCTTCTGTTGACTCTGTTACTGCTACGGGTGGAGTTGATGCCGCTGTTACAGGACTTGCAGCAACAGGTGGATTAAATGGAGTTACTGCTACAGGGATAGCGAGTATTCCGGTCACAGGATTACAAGCAACAGGTATTGTAAACGGACTACCACAAAACGTTACTGTGTTCTTAACAACAGCGGATGCTTCTGGTTGGGGCAGAGCAACTTGGGGTGACGGAACATGGAGTCAGCCTGTAGCTACAGATGTGGGGATGACAGCAAGCGTTGGTTCTGTTAGTGTCTCCCTCGTAAAAAGAGTGCCTGTTACAGGCTTAGAGGTGACAACGGGCGTTGGTTCTGTTAGTGTGTCTACAGGCACGGGTGTTGATGTTCCTGTAACAGGGGTATCTGCATCTGGACTAATTGGACCGAGAGGAGTAACTGTTTGGGGAAGAATAGTTCCAAATCCAACAACGACATGGACAAATATTGCACCAAACAAAACAAAAGAGTATGCTGAAATTAGACCTTAACGGAGAATAGTGTTTCATGGCTAGTACATATACAACAAATACAGGTATTGAACTGATTGCCAATGGCGAACAGTCTGGCACATGGGGCAATACCACAAATACAAACTTACAAATAATAGATCGTTTGACGAATGGTGTTGGTTCTATAACTCTTTCGGGAACGACGCACACACTTACTACTACCGATGGATCTCTTTCTGATGGTCAGTACAGAGTTTTATTATTGGCAGGGTCTCCTTCGGGTACAAATACAATTACTGTAGCTCCAAACGATCAAACAAAATTGTTTTTTGTAAAAAATGGATCGGGACAAAGTGCGGTTTTCTCACAAGGTTCTGGTGCAAATGTCACAGTACCTAATGGTGAAAGTGCTATTATATATTGCGATGGTGCGGGGTCAGGCGCGGCGGTGGTTAACATATCCGCAACTTTTGATCTTACCACTTTTTTAGTAGCGTCTAATAACTTATCCGATGTAGGAAATGCAGCAACAGCTAGAGGAAACTTAGCTGCGGCTCCTCTTGCAAGCCCTACTTTCACAGGAACAGCAACTGCTCCCACTGTAAATGCTTCCACAGCTTTGCAGATAGGTGGTGTTGCAATAAGTGCTACAGCAGCAGAAATTAACTATCTTGACATTGCAACTCTTGGCACAACAGCAGCATCGAAAGCTGTGACAGCAGATGCGAATGGTGTCGTTACTTTTGATAATGGTATCTATGAGGAATACACAGCAGTCACATCATCATCGAATGCGACGACTGTAAATCTACGTGATGGCACAAACTTTAGTCATACTCTGACAGAAAACACCACATTTACATTTAGTAATCCAGCAGCGTCTGGTAAAGTTTCTACCTTTACCCTTAAATTAGTTCAGGATGGATCGGCGTCAGGTTTCACTGTAACGTGGCCCGGAAGCATAGACTGGCCTGCGGCGACAGCACCAACATTAACTGCAACTGCAAATGCGGTCGATTACTTTGTTTTCATTTCACATGATGGTGGAACAACATACTATGGTTTTACTGCTGGTCAAGCAATGGGGTAAGGAATGGGTAATACGAAAAAACTAATACAAGCTGCGGCTGGTGCAGGGGACGACTCAGTAACAGAATTTACTCTTTACCAATGGGGTAAGAATACATACGGACAAATTGGCATGGGTTCATCTACATATAATCCAAGCTTAACTAAATACACATCAAGCAATGACTTTTCAGATGATGATCGTGGTAGAAAAATAACTGCCTCTGGAGGGTCTTACTTAGCGATAAAAAGCGATGGAACTTGCTGGGCATTTGGAAGAAATGAAAATGGACAACTAGGACTTGGGGATTTGAATGATCGTTCATCTCCTGTTCAAGTTGGCACGGAAACAAACTTTACCGCAGTCTCTACGTCTGGATATCAGACGTTTTTTATTAGAGGCGGTAGTTTGTATGCGACGGGTGGAAACGCTTTTGGTAATTTAGGATTGGGTGACACGACACGTCGTTCATCTCCTGTGCAAGTATCATTTAGTTCTCCAGTAAGGATAGAAGCAGGCAAATATTTCAGTTCATTTGTAATTAATAGTAGTCAGAATCTTTACTCAACTGGATATAATTATCATGGTCAATTAGGGCAGGGGGATAAAACTAATAGATCTACATTTGCTCAAGTGGGTTCACAATCGTATTGGTCTGAAGTTGCCGCGTCTAACTGCGTTATCGCCGCTGGATCGGGCGGCAGATTATTTACGTGGGGTGAAAATAGTTATGGACAGCTAGGTGACGGAACGTCTGGAACATTTGCAGCAAAATGTTCGCCTGTTCAAATTGCCACTGATAAGAGTTGGGATACAATTATTGCTTCGGCTAGTTATGGGCCACAATATGCGTGTGATAATAGCGGAAATCTTTGGGCTATAGGAGGCATTAATACTAGTGGTCAGCTAGGGATAGGCAACACGACATCAAGATCGTCGCCTGTTCAAGTTACTACAAACGTTGTAGGGGTCGCGGTAAACTCAAGTGGGTTTTCAGCATACTCAATGCTTTTAAAGGACAATGGCACAATTTGGAGTTGGGGTGTCGCAAGCGTAGGTGGATTAGCGGATGGAACTTGGGTAAGTAGATCATCTCCAGTGCAAGTTGGTTCACTTACAACTTGGGCATACCCTTCTGATGGAATTATAAAAACTACAGCTTCTGGGCAAAATGATTTATATATTTGGGGCAACGTTGGATATGCAACAGGTGCGGGAAATTTTAGTTCTCCAGTTCAAATAGGCTCTGTAAATGAATGGAAAACAAGTGCAAATGGAAATGATTTTTCTCTAGGAATAAAAACAAATGGAACTCTGTGGTCTTGGGGCTACAATGGTTTTGGTCAGCTTGGCCTTGGTGATCTGAATATAAGAGCTTCTCCAACACAAATTGGAAGTGCTACTAATTGGTCAAAGATATCAGCAGGGACAAATCATGCAGCAGCAATTAACGAAGATGGTGATCTATACGTTTGGGGTAGTAATCAAGGTGGTAAACTTGGCGTTGGTGACACAACAGATAGATGCGCTCCTATACAAGTGGGGTCAGAAAGTTACTTAGACATTGCTTGTGGTGGTGAACATACAGCATCAATTAGATCAAATGGAACGGTGTGGGTCTGGGGCGCACAGCAGTTTGGACAATTTGGTGTTGGTGACACCACATCAAGATCGTCGCCTGTTCAAACCACAAGTTACACTGATGCTGTACAAATAGATGTAGGGAGTTACCACACCGTATTTAGGCGTAATAGTCAGGCTGGTTTGATGTTTGCAGGACTTAGTCAGTCTAGTCAGTCTGGGACTTACAGGAGCTCAAACGTTACTACTATGACTGAAGTTTTGACCTCATATACATTTAGTCATGTATCTAGCGGAGATAATCATCTAGGTGGTATAGTTGGAACATCTCTATATATGTGGGGTACAAACTCAAACGGGGCTTTAGGGAACGGATCGAGTGGTAGTCATGCCACACCCGCGCAAGTTGCTGGTAATTGGCTTACTGTATCTGCTGGAAAGAACAATACTTTTGCAGTTACAACAGATAATAAAATATACGCAACAGGTAATAATGGTCAGGGATATCTTGGTTTAGGCGATACGACTAACAGATCATCTTTTACGCAAATTGGCTCTAATACCACTTGGCATGCACTACCATCTAAGAGTCATAGTCAAGAGGCATTGGGTGGACTTACAGAATGACAAAGAAACAACCTTTAGATTTAGCTTTTGAAGCAGCATTGCGCGGAGACTATGAGAAGTCAGAGTCAATCCTTCGCACTTGTGAACAGAACGATGCTCGTGTGGTTTTCAACTTAGGCTGGCATGAGTTGCGGCACGGGAATCTTTCAAAAGGATTGTCAATGTTGGACGCTGGAAGATTTATAAATGTTTATGGATCTCCACCCATAAAGGGGGAAATGTGGTTCGATCAAGACTTGAACGGTAAAACGCTTATGCTGCGTTGTGAGGGGGGCATGGGTGATGAGATGTTGCAAGTTCGCTGGGTTAAACATTTTGAAGAGATGGGAGCTAATGTAATTGTTTCTTGCCACCAAACGCTTAAAGAGTTTTTATCAGCAAACGGAATGACTTGTATTGACTCAAACTTCGAACACTTTATGCATTATGATTACTGGCTACCAGCCAAGTCGATTGCACCTTTACTAGGTTACGAGTATAGTACTCTATCTGGAAAGAAATACTTAAAGGCAGCTAGTAAGCGGGAATTGTATTCTAAACCAGGCACACTAAAAGTTGGTATCAGGTGGGCTGGAAATCCTGAGTTTGAACATCAGCAATTTCGTACATTTGATCCTAATTATTTAACCAGTCTGCATGAGCGTCCTGAGTTAACCTTGTACTCATTACAGCGTGATGAAGACATGATAGATGGTTTGCCCTTTGCTGATCTGCGAGATCAAATGCAAACTTGGAGCGATACCGCAGAAATAATTTCTGGATTGGATTTAGTCATATCATCTTGCACATCTATTGTTCACTTGGCGGGTGCGTTGGGTGTAGAGGTTTGGGTTTTGACTCCAGTTATGCCATATTATACATGGGCAAAGCTTGAGAACAAAACGGAATGGTATGATAGTGTTAAAATATTCCGTCAAAAAACCTTTAACAACTGGGATGAGCCATTTAAGGAAGTGCGTGAATCACTAGACAAACGTTGCAAAACCTTTAAAGCAGCATAAGGAGAAATAGTATGCGATATGGATATGTTGTAGATGGCGCAGTGGCTGAAGGCCCAAAGGCTTTGCCTAAAGCGTGGAAAAACATTTCTAACTTTCACAACCTTTCAGAGGAAGAATTAAAAAATCATGGTTGGTTGCCTTGGAAATTAGTAGAGGCAACGGGTCAAGTGTTTGAAGGTTCAACAGTGGCTATTGGTGCAAGTGAGATTGTAGAAACTCAAAAGTATCGTGACAAAACAGAAGACGAGTTAGCAGCAGATGAACTTAACCGCATTGAGGAAATCAACGCAAGACGTCGAGCCGACTATGCAGCAGAAGCGGACGGCTTGTTTTTTAAATGGAAGCGCGGCGAAGGAACTGAAGCTGAGTGGCTAAATAAAGTTGAAGAGATTAAGGTCCGTCACCTCAAGTGATTGTTTTTACTAATGGTTGTTTCGATATTTTGCATGCGGGTCATGTACAGTATTTGCAAAGATCGCGGGAACTTGGGTCTAAGTTGATTGTCGGACTTAACTCAGACAGTTCAGTCAGAAATATAAAAGGTCAAGAAAGACCTATAAACAATCAAGATGATAGAGCATTTGTTTTGAGATCTCTTTCTTGTGTTGATGAGGTTTGTATTTTTTGTGATGACACACCTTATTCATTGATACGTCAAATACGTCCAAACATTATTACTAAAGGTGGTGATTACAGTATAGATAAAGTTGTTGGGCATGATATAGCCAAGGTTGTTATTTTGCCTTATACTGATGGCAAATCAACGAGTGGAGTTATACATGCAATTAAAGGGAATAGTTGCAAAGGGTTGGGGTCGAGAAAACATCTGGTGCAGCAACGATAAGTATTGTGGAAAGACGCTAGAGTTTAATTCTGGTGCAAAGTTTTCAATGCACTTTCACCGCGAAAAAGATGAAACATGGTTTGTTCTTAGCGGAAAATTTACTGTTACAATAATTAATACTAAGGACGCTACCAGAAGCACGATAAAGTTAAATGTTGGCGATACTTGGCATAATCCACCATTATTGCCCCATCAGTTGCATTGCGTTGAGGCTGGAACCATTGTTGAAGTGTCTACGCCAGACAGCGTTGAGGATAACTATAGAGTCGAAGTGGGAGATAGTCAGAAATGAAGGTTTGTGTAATAGGTGATGCTTGCATTGATGTTTATCATACTGGTGATACAAGTCGTAAAAATCCAGAAGCGTCTACGCCTTTATTAAACAACGTGAAAACCACAAAGAAGAACGGCATGGCACTGAATGTTGCGGAGAACATGTCAAAGCTAGGCGCACATGTTGAGGTAATTATTCCAAGAGGCAATCTGATTGAAAAGCATAGATACATCGATCAGAAGCATGGCAATCAATATCTTAGAGTTGATTATGATATTCCATATAAGCGCATCAATGTATTACCTGATCTAAAAAAATATCACGCTGTTCTTGTGTGCGATTATAATAAAGGCTTTCTAACCAAGGCAGATATTATAGCTCTTTCTCAACATAAAAACGTTTACATTGACACGAAAAAGAAAGATTTACGTGGATCTGGTGATGCTCTTTTTAAGATAAATGAGCATGAATATAACGGATTAATCCATGAGCCAAAGAACTTTATAGTCACCTATGGAGCGCAAGGGGCTTTTTACGATGGCATTTTGTACAAGGCTGAAGCTTTAGAGGCAGTTGATGTGTGTGGTGCAGGCGACACGTTCCTAGCAGCTCTTGCATTTAGCAGATCAAAATCAAACACAATGGATAAAGCTATCAAGTTTGCAAACTTATGCGCGGGTATAACATGCACAAAGCGAGGGACTTATGCGCCAACAAATAAAGAAGTATATAGTAGACATAGATGGAACAATTTGCACACAGACAAAGAGCGATTATTCAAATGCACAACCGATAAAGGATCGAATAAATAAGATTAATAAACTATATAATGACGGTCATTACATTGTTTATTGGACGGCTCGTGGCATGTCTTCTAATACAGACTGGACAGATTTAACATATAAACAGCTAAACAGTTGGGGTTGCAAGTATCATGAGATTAATATGCGGAAACCATCATATGATGTATGGGTAGATGATAAAGCTAAATGGCTATTTTGATAACAGGACACAAAGGTTTTATAGGCCAGAACATGATGACAGCTTTTCCTGATGTCATTGGTTATGAGTGGGGTGATGGCGACATATGTCTTAAGGATATAAGTGCAGTTATTCACTTAGGTGCCATATCTAGCACAGCTTGTAATGACTGGGATTTGCTCAAGCAGCAGAACGTAGATTTTTCCAAACAACTTTTAGATGCATGTTCAGAGCGCAAGATACATTTTCAGTTTACATCATCGGCATCTGTTTATGGTGTAGATGCTAAGTCTTTTAACGAAAGTGACGCAGTGCAGCCCGCAAACCTTTATGCAAAAAGCAAACGTGCGGTTGAGGAATACATACTAAGCAAAGAGTGGCCTATGCCTGTTCAGGCGTTTAGATACTTTAACGTCCACGGTAAGCATGAGGATCACAAGGATCAGCCATCACCTCACAGCCTATTTAAGAGACAAGCAAAACAATCTGGGGTAATAACTTTGTTTGAAGACAGCCGAAAATATAAGCGAGACTTTATTCCTGTAAATAATGTGGTAAACATACATAAGAAGTTTTTGCAGAAATCAGAAAGCGGCGTATTCAACGTGGGCAGTGGCAGAGCTACAAGTTTTTATGATATAGCACATTCTGTAGCAACCTTAACTGGTGCAAGAGTTAAAGAAATACCTATGCCAGACCATATGATAAAGACCTATCAAAAGTTTACAAAAGCTGATATGGTGAAAACTAACAATATTTTGAACATGGATGAGTAAATGCCGCTACAAAAACTCCAGTTTCAACCAGGAATAAACAGAGAGACAACTTCGTATACAAATGAAGGGGGTTGGTTTGACTGTGACAAGGTTCGGTTTAGACAAGGTTTTCCAGAAAAAATAGGAGGTTGGTCTAAGATTGGTTCTACTTCTTTCTTGGGAACATGTCGTGCATTGCATCCATGGAGAACACTTAGCCTAGATGGATACTTAGGCGTAGGCACTCACCTTAAATATTATGCTGAATACGGTCAGGGTTACTATGACATAACACCTATACGATCTACTACCAGTGCCGGAGATGTAACGTTCTCTGCATCAAACGGTTCTTCAACAGTTACAGTGTCTGATCCAAGCCATGGTGCTGTTGTAAATGACTTTGTAACTTTTAGCGGTGCCGCTAGTCTAGGTGGTAATGTAACCGCCGCTGTTTTAAACCAAGAGTATCAGATTATTAGTATAACGGATTCGTCTACTTATACTGTTCAAGCAAGAGCCGCAGGAACAACGAGCAGTATAACTGTAAACGGGCAGTATTCTCCAACACCAGTCGTAGCAAATTCATCGGATAGTGGAAACGGTGGGAGTTCTGTTATTGGTAAGTATCAGATAAACGTAGGTTTAGATACCAGTATGCTTGGCACAGGATGGGGTGCAGGGACATGGTCTCGAGGAACTTGGAACTCGGCTGCATCTGTTGATTTAATTACCGATACATTAAGAATATGGACGCATGATAACTTTGGTGAAAACCTACTTATAAACGTAATGAATGGTGGGATATTTTACTGGCAACCATCTGGAGGTCTTACAAACAATCCGGCTGTTGCAATAAGTTCACTTGCAGGTGCCAATCAAGCTCCAACTATTGCAACCAAAGTTATTGTGTCAGACGTAGACAGACATGTAATAGCCTTTGGCTGTGATCCCGCAACAAACATAGGGACACAAGACCCATTGTTAATACGTTTTTCAGATCAAGAAAATATTACAGACTGGAACTCAACGGCTGACAACAGTGCAGGTAGTTTGAGTATAGGATCAGGATCTAAAATCGTAACGGCTATTGAGACAAGACAACAGATACTTGTTTTTACAGACATTTCGCTACACGCACTACAGTATGTTGGGCCTCCGTTTACTTTTGGTATCAACATGATCTCGGATAACATTACGATACGCGGTCCTTCGACTGTAGCTGCGGTGCAAGACACAGTCTATTGGATGGGTAAAAGTGAATTTTACGTTTACAATGGTGGTGTTCAAACTCTTCCTTGTTCTGTAAAAGATTACGTGTTTTCTGATTTTAATACTGCACAATCGGAGAAATGTTTTGCTGCTGTAAATTCATCTTTTTCTGAGGTTTGGTGGTTTTATCCGTCATCTAGCTCTGACAACAATGATCGCTACGTTGTATATAACTATCTACAAGGCATTTGGTATTACGGCACAATGGTACGAACTGCGTGGATTGATAGAGGTGTGGAAGAAAATCCAATAGCGGCTAGTAGAGATGGTTACTTGTATAATCATGAGATAGGTTTTGATGATGGAAGCACGTCTCCTGCATCAGCTATAAGTGCATACATTGAGTCAAGTCAGTTTGATCTGGGAGAAGGGGACAGTTTCTCTTTTGTCAAAAGGTTAATACCCGATCTTACATTTAGATCATCCACTGCTTTACCGCCAACTGCAAACTTTACATTAAAAGCTAGAAACTTCCCTGGAGGAAACTACTTACAAACAAACTCTAAAGCCGTGGAAAAGACAGCTTCTGTTCCTGTAGAACAATTTACACAAGACGCACATGTACGATTGAGAGGTAGATCGATAGCCGTTAAGGTAGATAGTAGCACCACGGGTGTGGGTTGGAGGCTTGGTTCTCCTCGAATAGATATTCGCAGCGACGGAAGAAGGTAATGTCACGAAACCTTGCAATACCATATTTTCCAAATGCTCCAAGAGAGTATAATCAACAATATATAGCTGAAGTTGTACGTGCATTTTCAGTTTATGTTCAACAAGTACAAAACCCTGGCGAAGGAAGAAATACATTCGGTGTATTTACAAACTTGCAAACAGATAGTTTTGCTTTAGAAACTGGGGCTATCTTTAATCATGGTGGTTATGTTAAGATAACAGAAATAAATATACCACATGCTCGTGGATCAGCAGGGACTGGGGCTGTTGGTTCAGTAACGGTAACAACTACATAGGTGCAACATGTCTGACGAAACAGTAATTACAATGCCGGATGGTGGTCGATGGAGACCAGCAACGTCTGTTGAAAAACTACAGTGTCATTATTGTGATAACTTAGTAGACACACCTGAAGAGGTTGCATCGTATCCTGACGGAAACTGTCCCGATTGTGGAAAACCTTGGACAGCAGAAACTAAACGACACACCGCGATTACAGTAACAATGCCCCAAGCTATGGACGGAGGCACCTTATGATTCAGTTCCTTGCACCTCTTTTAACGTCCTATCTTGCGCCAAGTTTAGCTCTTAGTTCTACCCCCGCTATTGCTGCTTTAGGTACCGCTCTTTCAAAACCAGTTATTGGTTCTGCTTTGTCAACAGGAATAGCTTCGTTATTGTCAGGGGATGATGTAGGAGACGCTTTAAAAAATGCTGCTCTAGGTGGCGTAGGAGGAGCTTTAGGTTTAACAGGTCCTACAGCAGAAGCAGGGAAAGCAGCTATGACTGCTGGAACAGAGGTGGGAAAAGATCAAATACAAAAACAAGGTATTGGTTCTCTTTTAAGTGGTTTAACTGGGAAAGATGGAATGCTATCTCCAGGCAATCTAATGTTGTTAAGTATGTTTGCGCCAAAGCCTAAGAATCCAGAACGTAAACCATATATGGGTGGAGGATACTACGGTCCCGGTGGTAGATACGTTCCGGCAAGTAGGGTTTTTGGTGCCGTCGAAGGGGGTCGCATAGAAGGTCCAGGGACTCCGACAAGTGATTCAATTCCTGCAATGATCTATCAAGATGGACAACCTGTACAAGAGGCTGCACTTTCCACACAAGAGGTGGTACTATCGCATAAAGATCTTGCAGCAATGGACCCTAATGGAGATTATGAACGTGCTTCTGAGATTATTGGCAATGCTAAGAATGGCAACCGTGCTAAAGCAGCAGCTGAAATGTATTTAAAAATGCAAAGGGCATAAGAAATGGGAAAAGGAAGTAGCGGCGGAGAACAAATCCAACGAGTTATTCGGGAGTTACCCGAAGAAGCAAAACCATTTCTTTATGGCTTTGGAGATAAGTTTATAGAAGATCCCGACACAGGGGAGATGGTTGAAAACCCAGACTATATTGAAGGTCTTTTACCAACAGCGCAAGAACTATTCACAGGGGAAATGCCCGAATATGAAGTTGCAGGGTTTAGTCCCATGCAACAACAAGCATTTGACTTGGCTCAAGAGGGCATCGGTGCATACAAGCCTTATCTAGAACGTGGAGATAAAGCCCTTGGTAAAGGTATTCAAACTGTAGAGGGTGCAATTGATGCATCCAAAGCTTTAGCGGGTCAGATCTCAGGAGAAGTTGATCGCGGTCAGCGTGGTATTCTTGACGCATCAAGCCGTGGAGAAGCAGCAGGATTACGGGGTGAATCCGTTGCACAAAGAGCGGCTCGGGAACTTCGTGATGTCACTGCAATGGCAAGACCCTTTCAAGAAGAGGGGTTGGCATCTATACGACAAGGTCGTGAGTTTCTTGGTGGGGCAGCACAAGGCTACGACCCAATGTCTGCAAAAGGATTTTACGATCCTTTTACACAGCAAGTTCTTGACGCAACCCTTGCTGATCTTGATCGAGCAAGAAGTGACGAAGCCACAGCTATGCAGAAAAACTTGGAATCAAGAGCTTTGCAGCAAGGTGCATTTAGCGGAGACAGAAGGTTTGACACGGTAGATGCTGCGTTAGGTAAAATTGATGATAGATATGCACGAGAAAAGGCACGTATATCCTCACAACTTCGCAGCCAAGCTTATCAAACAGCGCAGCAACAAGCGGCGCAAGCATTTGAGCAGCAGCAGCAACGTCAAATGGGCGTTGGTCAGTTGTTCGGGCAACTCGGAACTCAGACTGGGGGACTTGGAACAGACATCGGACAATTAGGTTTACAAGCTGCAAGGGGTGCAGGAGAGATTGGACTGTCTGGAACTGGTCAAGCAATGCAAGGTGCAGGGATGGCAATGCAAGGTGCAGGTCAGGCGGCAGATCTTGGTCTTCGTGGAATCACTACCGGACTTGGCGCACAGCAGCAGGTTTCAGGAATGGGTCAGGGACTTGGTTCGCTTGGTATGCAGTCTGCTCAGATGGGCGGCATGGCACAGCAAATGAATCAGTCAGATGTTAACTTACTCTCACAACTTGGCGCACAGCAGCAAGGTCAACAGCAATCTCAAATGGATGCAACCAGAGCAAATGCGATGTTGCCTTATCAACAAGTTGGTTTCTTTTCAGATGTATTGCAAGGTGCTCCGATTGGCACTGCGCAGACATCTATGTCCCCTGGGGCGTCTCCATTCCAACAAGCTACAGGAGCGGCATTAGCTTATAGCGGACTTCAGAACTCGGGAGTATTCTCATGAGCGTAACCAACCGTAAACTATTTAACCGTGGTGCAAGAGACGAGCTTCGTAGAAAAGGCGGGATCATGGCATCGTCTGAACCGATGATGCAAGCTGTTGGATATGCAAACGGGGGTGGTGTAGACGATCAACTAATGCAGTATCTTGCAAGTTTGAAGCCAAGGTTTCAAGGTGGCGCAGTCCCTGGAGGTTCTTTTCCAACCAATACAGTTTACGACCCAGACCCTGCACCTCAGATACCTGTCGCTCCGACATACGACATGACACAGTTTGGCAGCTTAGATCTTCCAAAAGTTACAGGTGGGTATCAAGGTGTTCCTGTAATTAATTTCTTTGATAGATCTGGTGAACCCCCTGAATACACTGAACCCGATGACATAGGAGATATAATTGCAGCGGAGGGAGGCCCAACTTCGGATGAAGGAATCCGTGCTCGTGTTGCGGAGTCGGCAGCACAAGGTAAAGAGGCTGCTAAAATTGCTGATAAATTTGGTTTACCAATCCAAGAAGCTCTTGATATTGTTGCAGGTTTAGCAAGCGCAGGTTTGCTAGAAACAGGAGCACTTGCTTCTGATATAATGTCTTCGTTTCAATCTGGAGTCATGGGTAATCAAGATGCCGGGGAGTTTTACGCTCGTATAGCTAGAGGCATAAAGAATTATTCAGATGAGAATTATTATAACGAAGGGGATTTTTTCCCTCGTGTCAGTGCTGGTCTTACAACAGAGGATGATAAGCAAGCCGCAATAGAGGCTGCTGCGGAACAAGAAAGACTAGATGCAATTAGACAAGCGTCACTAGCCAACATTGGTAGTGCCGACATGGAAGGTGCCGATACAGGAGTTTTTGCAGACACTGGTGACTCA
>Ga0181421_1000136_pt1 | contig 19316 bp, 26 predicted proteins | sample 44SPOviralmetaG_FD_130146 | JGI IMG/M metagenome (GOLD analysis project Ga0181421, IMG submission 130146) | Marine viral communities from the oligotrophic San Pedro Time Series (SPOT) site, San Pedro Channel, CA, USA - 44 SPOT_SRF_2013-06-19 | ecosystem: Environmental > Aquatic > Marine > Strait...
GGGAGACCCAGCGTCAGTCACGCGCAGGGTCAGGCCATAAAAAACTAGAAGGGTATGACAGCACAACAGACTAAGAAGTACAACGACCTGCTCAACGCATACGAGAAGCGGGCAGACTTGACACCAGGCCAGCAGCAATTGCTGTACACATTGGCTTGCGTAATCATTGAAGAGAAACACCTGCAGGACTACTGCGACGAACACGGCACGTGTTACGCAATGACGGCCAAGAGCGGTGACGTCATGAACCGAATGCGCCCTGAGTGGCAGCAGCTCAAAGAGGCGCGCCACCGCAAGCAGATTATTATTACGCGCCTGGAGAACTGGATCGGCGAAGGCAAGGAAGTAGCAGACGAAGCTGACAAGTACTTTGGCTGATTACCACTTTGACGACGCAGCAGCTGATCGAGCTGTTGAATTTATTGAGCGCTTCTGCACGCACGTCAAGGGCGAGCTTGGCGGTCAGCCGTTCCTACTGGAGAAGTGGCAGAAAGACGATATCATTCGCCCGCTGTTTGGCTGGAAGAAAGAGGACGGCACACGCAGATACCGCACCTGCTACGTCGAGATTCCACGCAAGAACGGCAAGAGTAACCTCAGCGCGGCCATCGCATTGTACATGTTGTTTGCAGATGGCGAGCCAGGCGCAGAGGTAATCAGCGCAGCGGGCGACCGTGGACAGGCCAACATTGTGTTCAACATCGCGCAGGAGATGATTAACAACAGCCGCCACCTGCGCAGCAGGGCACGCGTCCTGCGCAACGTAGTGAACTATAAATCCAGCTGGTACAAGTCGATCAGCGCGGAGGCGTACACCAAGCACGGCCTGAACTGCCACGCCGTCATCTTTGACGAATTACACACGCAACCTGACCGCGACCTGTGGGACGTGCTAACTACATCAACAGGCGCAAGGCGCCAGCCTCTTGTCATGGCACTGACTACAGCGGGCCACGACCGCGCCAGCATTTGCTACGAGGTGCACGAGTACGCTGAGAAGGTACGCGACGGCATTATTGAGGACGACAGCTTTTTGCCTGTGCTGTACTGCGCAGACATTGACGACGACTGGACAGCAGAAGAGACGTGGCGCAAGGCCAACCCAGGGTACGGCAGTATTTGCCGCCAGGACTACTTTGAGCAGGCCGTAAAGAATGCAAAGGCTAACCCTAGCATGGTCAACAGTTTCCTACGTTTGCACCTAAACATTTGGACATCAGCAGAGACCGCGTGGATTCCAGACGACATCTGGATGAAGGGCAACAAACCAATACCACATGACAGGCTACACACACTACCTTGCTATGGCGGTCTGGACCTTGCATCTACACAAGACCTCACTGCATTCGCGCTACTTTTTGCTGACGTGGAGCACGATTGTTATTATCTGCTTGTGCATCAGTTTGTCAACAGCGAGAAAGCACACACGAAGAAACTGAGCGCGGGCATTGACTACATCGCCTTTGAGCGCGAAGGTGACATTACCCTGACACCAGGCAACGTCACTGACTACCGAATAGTTAAAGAGTACATTAACGCGCAGTGCGCTAAGTACGACGTGCGCAGCATTGGATACGATCCGCGCTTCAGCACATACATTGTGGCAGAGCTGGAGGCCGACGGCGTGCAAATGTCTCCGATGGCTCAGAACATCACAACCATGAACGGCCCAACAAAAGAGTTTGAGATGGCCGCTATGAAGGGCCAGATAATACACGGCGGAAACAGATGCATGCGCTGGCAGATGGGCTGCGCTGTTGTGTACATGGACGTGAACGAAAACAAGCGTGTGACGAAAGAGAAGCAGGAAAACAAGAAAGTCGACGGTGTAATCGCCAGCATTATTGCCATGAACGAATATTGTCACACACTAGGCGAACAGGATTTCTTTTTTGACGTATTGGATTTGTGACGTAGATTGCTTATATTCTCGCTTCACCTGTACTGAATGGCCACACTAACAGACCGTCTTAGCGCCTTGTTCCGTTACCGCGTGGGCAAGTTTAACAGCCAGACATTGGAGGCCGAACTAGGCATTAATCCTATGGTGCGCAGCGGCGTCAACATTACAGAGACCAGCGCCCTGGCCATCTCCACAGTCTATGCCTGCATTAACAAGATTGCAAGCACCATCAGCAGCCTAGACCTGGAGCTGTATGTGCGCGACGGCCGCAACATTGAGGTGGCCAACCAGCACCCTGCCTACGACCTGATTACATCAGCGCCTAACGAGCACCAAAACGCATTTGACTTTTGGGAGACGTTGATGAGCAGCGCGCTAATGTACGGCTGCGGCTATGCCATTATTGAGCGCAACACACGAGGCTATGCAGAGCGCCTTGTGCCTGTCAGCTACTACGACGTAGACATTAAAGACGTGGACGGCGAGCGCGTGTATGTTATCCGCGACTACGGCGCTGTAACGCAAGACAACATGCTTGAAATTTCTTGCATGAACAAGATGAGCCCGATTCGTTTGCACCGCGAAAACATGGGCTTGGCCAAGGCTGCGCAGGACTTTGGCAGCGAGTACTTTGGGCAGAAAGGCCAAATGACTGGCGTGCTGGCATCTGATCAGCCACTGCGCAAAGAGCAGATGGACGTAATACAGAACAGCTGGAACCAGAGTGCCATGAACGCAGGCACCAAGCTGCTGCCTTTTGGCTTTAAGTATCAGCGCATTACCATTACGCCAGACGAGGCGCAGTTTATTGAGACGCGCAAATTTCAGGCCGAGGAGATTTGCCGCATCTACAGCGTGCCCACCTCCCTGGTGCAGCTGCCGTCACAGACTACGTTCAACAACGTGGAGCAGCAAAACTTGCAGTTTGCACGGCACACAATTGCACCGTGGGCGAAGCGCATTGAACAGGAGATTGACCGCAAGTTGATACAATCATTTGAGCGGCCAGAGCTGTATAGTAGGTTCAACATGAACGACCTGTACCGTGGCGACCTTGCAGCACGCACCAACTTCTACCAGCAGATGCTGTCAAGTGGCGTCGTCAGTATAAACGAGGTGAGGGCCCGTGAACAGCTGAACCCTATCGAGCAGGGCGACCGTCATCTCGTTCAAATTAACCAAATCGCGCTTGATCGCATTGGCGAGTACAGCGACAAAGTTTCAAACGATGGAGGACAACCAACAGCATAAAAACGCTGAAAAGCGGACGATAGGCACTATTGAGGTGCGCGAAGCCGACAGCGACGACATGGTGCTAGAAGGCTATGCCGCTGTATTTAACAGCGAGACAGACCTAGGGCACTTCCGTGAGGTAATTAAGCCAGGCGCATTTGACGACGTAATGACCAACGACGTGCGCGCGCTGATTAATCACGACCCGAATTTAATTCTTGGACGTACCGAGAACGGCACACTGGAGCTTAGCACAGACGAGCGCGGGCTGAAGTACCGCGTTAAGCTAGGCGCGCAGCAGTATGCCAAAGACTTCTACGAGAGCGTGAAACGCGGTGACATCAGCCAGAGCAGCTTTGCCTTTACAATCAAAGACCAGAGCTGGAACGAAGAGCGCACCGTGCGCAGCGTAGATAAGGTGCGGCAGTTGTTGGACGTGTCACCTGTGACCTATCCAGCATACGCAGCCGCCACGGTGCAGGCGCGTGACCAACAGCTTGAGCTAGACGAAGCCATTGCAGTAGCAGAGGCCGACACAGATACAACAGTTATTGAAACACAAACATTTACAACTATGAATCTCAACGAGATGAAGGCGACACGCGGCAAGCACGCGGACCGCTTTGAAGAGTTGGTGAACGTCGCAGAAACTGAAAACCGCGACTGGACCAACAACGAACAGGAAGAGGCTGACCTTTGCAAGCGCGAGGTCGAGCGCCTCGACGGAAAGATTGACCGCCGCCAGGCGCACGAAGACATGATTGCACGGCAGGCCCAGATGGGTGGCACGTCAGTGTCTGAGGCCAAGGAGGTCAACAAAATTAATCGTTCTTTCAGCCTCAGCCGCGCTGTGCAAGCTGCCAGCTTTGGCAAAGCACTCGAAGGCGCAGAAGCTGAGTGGAGCCAGGAGGCGGCCAAGGAGTATCAGATGCGCGGCTTGCAGATGAGCGGCCAGATCGGTATCCCAGCTTCAGCATTGTACCGTGCTGGTGGTGCTGACGACTTCCAGGCTGACAGCGGCGACGGCTCTGGCTTTGTTGCTACTGCAGTGCCTGGTGTCATTGACGCCCTGCGCACACCTACAATGGCCGAGCGCGTCGGTGTCACTACCATCAACAACGCAACTGGTAACCTGAAGTTCCCACGCGTTTCTGCTAAGGCTGCAGGTACTGAAGAAACAGAAGTTTCTGCTGATGCTGCGTCTGGCTTGGAGCTCGACGAGGTTACACTGTCACCCATCCGTGTGGCTGCCAACACCAAGTACAGCAAGCAGTTGATTTTGCAGGGCGGTGCTCAGGTCGACGCTATGATCTCACGCGAGTTGGCTGCTGGCATCAATGAGACCATTGACAAGGCTGTGTTTGCTAAGGCCGCCGCTGGCGCTGGCACAATCATTGACAAGGCTGGCGCCGCTTTGACTGCTGGCAACGTGTTTGCACAGCAAAAAGCAGTCTTGGCTGCTGGCGGCGATTTGTCACGCTGCGCATATGTTGGCTCACCCACTTGCATGGAGATTATCAAGCTGGAGCCAGCAGTGTCGTCAATTAGCGCGTTGGTTAACGATGGCCGCGTTGATGGATACAACACTATGTTTACACCCAACCTTGTCGACGACGACGCCAACCAAGGCGCTCTGTTGTTTGGTGACTTTGGACTCGGCATGGTGTTGGCGTTCTTTGGTGGCATTGACCTGTTGGTTGACCCATACAGCAACGCAGGCACTGCGCAGATTGCTTTGCACGTCAACAAGTTTTACGACACTGAGGTGCGCCAGTCTGGTGCATTGGCTTACTTGTCGGACTTTGTTGCCTAATAATTGACTAACACGGGAAGCCTGGCAATGGGCTGGGCTTCCTTTTTTTTACATTACCATGCACGTAGTACGTCCAGCACACACATTAGGCATTGCCGTCGTCACATTGGCGGACGCTAAGGAGTTTCTGCGCGTTGACTCAAGCGACGAGGACACTACAATCACGGCGTTATTGGACGCGGCAGTGGCATGGGTTGAGGACTACTGCAACCGCAGCTTCACAGCAAGCGGCTCTGCAGTGTTTCATCTTGAGCGGTGGCGCAATGCAGCGCTAGCTTACGGGCCAGTCACAGCCATTACACACGTCAAGTACAACGACACGGCTGGTGCAGAGCAGACGCTGGCAGCTAGCAAGTACTATACCACGGCGGCAACAGATGGCGGCATGCTGATCTACTTCCACGACACGCCAGACCTGGAGACATACAACGCGCACCCTGTACGCGTGACGGCTGCGGTAGGTGTTGAAGAATCGGCCAACGTCAAGCACGCCGTGAAGATGCTGGTGGCTCACTGGTACGAAAACAGGCGCGCAGTAGTGACGGGCACAACGCCTGTGCAAGTGCCCATCGCAGTGGAGTCGCTGCTTAGTGTTGAACGCATTATCGACAACAGGCAGTGAACATCGGCTTTCTAGATAGACGCATCATTATCCAGAGCGCCTCGCGCACTGCGGACGTGTACGGCCAGACCGTGCCGTCATGGTCTACCTATGTAACGGTGTGGGCTGCGCTGGACAACAAGAGCGCCAGCAGCGCGGTGTTGGAAGAGCAGGAGACTAGCACAAACCGCGTGACGTGGCGCGTGCGCAGCAGCACACAGACGCGAGCTGTGACGCCCAAATACCGCATTAGCTACGGCGGCGACATCTACAACATTCTAGCTGTGCAGGAGGTGGGCCGCAAGAATGAGCTGCACTTTATCACGGAACGCGTAGTATCTGAGTGATGGCAGCGATTAAAGTAGACGGCATGAAAGAGCTGGAGCGCAAGATTGCGCGCCTGGCTAAGTGGAGCGAGAACGACGCACAGAAGTTGCGTGACATCGACGAACGCGTGGCTGAGGTGTACAACGTCGCGCTGCGTGCTAACATCAAGGACGCCAAGGACGACATCTTTGTGTACAACAAGGGCACAGGCCCAGGGCGTAACCGAGGCAGCAAGGACGGCGTGCGCAACAACGTGCGAACGATGACGCGTCCAGGCACACTGCGGCGCAGCATTAAGACCTTTCGACGCAGCAACAAAGCGATCACATTAGCAGGGCCTAAGACAAGCCGCCGCGGTGGCAGCATGAAGCGCAACAGGCAGAACGGATGGTTTGCAAGCATTGTAGAAAACGGCAGCGGCTTTGGCCCAGCACGCAACAAGGGCTTGTTTACGCGCACACAGAAGGCGACAAGCAACCGTATGAAGCAGCTGCGCAACCGCCTGCTGCGACAGGAATTTGAACGCTTTATGAAATGAAGGTAGGAGCCGCCATTTACAGCATGCTAAAAGACGACAGCGCGGTGTCCGCGTTGGTCGGCACGCGCATATATCCAGAGCTGGCAGAAGAGGGCGCCGCCACGCCTTACGTGGTTTATTCTGTTGTGTCCAACACGCCCGTTGACACTAAGGAAAGTGCACCAGTAGACGAGGCGCAGCTGGAGGTGTTCAGCGTGGCTGACACGTACGCAGCAGCCAACGACCTTGCAGACAAAGTGCGGGCGGCGTTGGCACGCAAAGGCAAAAAGGTCTACGGCACAGTAACTGTGCAATCTGTCAAGTACACAAACGAGGTGACGGAGGTAAGCGCAGAACGCAACATGTACATCAGCGTGCAGGACTACACTGCGCGCCTGACTCCTGTGATACCAAACCTGTTGCTGAATCAATATGCAAACGCAGCAGCAGCATACAGCTTGCGTCGTTTGAACGGTGATTACGTCGGGCCAATTGTCGAGGTGCGCAGAGGTTCAGATGATGCAACCTTAAATGTCGGCTATAACAGCAACAACTTGCTGAACACAGACGCGCTTGAAATTTTTTGTGCAGGCACGACCGGCTGGGTGCGCACGTGGTTTGACCAAAGCGGAGCTGGTTTGAATGTTGTGCAAACAGGCGAAAACAAGCAGCCGCAAATTGTGGCAGCAGGCAGCACGCTAGTAGATAGTGACAACCTGCCCATACTTAAATTTGACGGCAGCGCTGGGTTTGAAGTCAACAACACAAATTTTGACATTGGCTCATTGTCGTCTTTTGTTGTCGGCAAGTACGACGACACCAGCAATCAGGAAATGATGCTTGCGCTTTCAGGCAGCGTTAGTAATAAACGCTGGTATGCGCCCTATTTGTTGGCCAATCACTTCAACTATGGTTACGCCAACACATTTACAGCAATGAAGGTTGCAGCAAACACAAACAAAAGCCTGCACGCCCTTATTGCTGGATCTACGCAAGGCAACGCAAGCAGTTTTTACAACGGCACGCTAGTTGGGACGCAAACGCTTTCAAGCGGCATCGACACTAGCAAAAGCGGCATTGGCATTTTTAACGACAGCCTGAGCACAACGGGCAACGTGCAAGAGGTTGTAATTTACGCCAGCGACCAAAGCGCCAACCGCACAGGCATCGAGTCTAACATTAACACGCATTACGGCATTTACTAATGGACTTTATTTTACACAACTGGGCTGAGCTAGTGCTAGCCCTCATGGCATTTGTGAAGGTTGTAATTAACCTCACACCCACAGAAAAAGACAACCAGATATTTGGATATTTGGATAGTCTGATTAATATGATTATTGCAGATCGCATCAAACCCAACAATAAGAAATAATGGCAGCAACAGCAGGAATAATGAACGGCTCGCAACTGCGAGTTGCGTTCGCAAACGACAGTGCAACACCCGTTTTGGTCGACCACCTCACAGATTTGTCTGTGTCTTTTAGCACTGAGACACGTGACACCACAACAAAAGACAACGGCGGATACCGCGCAATCTTGCCAGGCCTCAAGACCTTGAGCGTGACCATGACAGCATTCTATGCAGCTGACGCCACCAACGGCTACGAGGAACTTTTTGCAGACATGGAAGCAGGGCAAAAGCTCGACATTACCATTGCGTCATTTAATCAGGCAGAAGCTGAGATTACTGACGACATGGACATTGACTTCAAAGCCTACTGCACCAGCTTGGAGCTGAGCGCAGGCACTGAAGACAACGCGTCGTACACTGCTACTTTCGAGTGCGTCACAGACCCAACGTTTACAGCAAGCGATAACGGATGACGATTACCCTAGACGGACGGACATTTCCAGTCAAGGCTAACATGCGCGCCTGGCGCAGCTTTGAGCAAGCGACTGGACACAAGGTGGCAAACATCGACAGCGAGGATGTCACCCTGATGCCTGAGCTGCTTTACTACTTTGTGCAGGAGGGCTGCAAAAAACAAGGCATGACCTTTGACATGGAGGTGGACGACTTTCTAGGATTAATTGACGTGCAGGATTTGACTGCTGTTGTTGAGGTGATTGAGTCCTCTATGACTCCGCAAAAAAAAACGGAGAACCAGGAGACAACACACCACTTGAATGGGACGAAATAGAGGAACTAGGGCTTGGGCTGTTGTGCCTGAGTCCTAGTCTGCTCTACGATTTAACATTCAGGGAGTTTGGCAACGCGGTGCGCGGTCGGTACAAAGCTCAGGAGGCGCAGCAACGCGTGGACTGGGAGCGTACACGATGGCAAACCGCTTTGTTGTTAAACGTGCACACTAAGAAAGGAAGCAACGTCAAGCCGAAAGACCTGGCAGTGTTTCCGTGGGAAGAAAAGCCCAAGGCAGGTATACATACAGGCTGGGCACAGTTAAAAGCTATAGCAAAGAAAAATGGCGAAACTAGGTGATCTTGTAGTACGGGTAGGGCTAGACCCTAGAGACCTCAACAAAAAGCTGGGCACAGTGCAGCGCAATTTGCGCAGCATGACAGGCAACATTCAGCGCCTTGGGCAGGACATGACGCGCAGCATTTCGTTGCCACTGGCAGCAGTCGGCGCGGCAGCAATCAAGAGTGCAGCGGACCTTGAGACGCTGGAGACTTCATTCGTTAGCTTGACGGGCGGCGCAGAGCAGGCCGCCATGATGATGAAGCAGCTAAATGAGTTTACTGCTCAGACGCCGTTTCAAATTGAAGCTGTAGCAAACAGCGCGCGGCAGTTGATTGCCAGCGGTACGGACATCAGCCAGGTCAATGAACAGCTGCAGTTTCTTGGCGACATTGCAGCGACTAGCGGCAAGAGCATCGACGAAATTACTGCAGTGTTTGCCAAGGTGCAGGCAAAAGGCAAGGTTGAGCTAGAGAGCTTAAACCAATTAGCCGAACGCGGTATTCCAATCTTTACCGCACTGAGCGAGGCAACAGGCTTGCCTGCTGAAAAGCTAGGCGCGGGACGCGTGACAGTGGAGCAGTTCAATGCCGTGCTTAAATCATTTGCAGAGGAAGGCGGCTTTGCTTCTGGTGCTATGGAGCGCCTGAGTCAGACGGCATCGGGTAAGTTTAGCACAGCCCTGGACAACGCAAAGCAGGCGCTTGCTGTCGTTGGTGAGAAACTGCTGCCGCTTGTGTCGCAAGGGCTGGACAGTTTAACATCTGCCTTTCGTGGGTTTGGCAACCTAAGCGACACAACTGTAAAGCTGGGTCTGGCCATCGGCACAGTGGTGGCGTCACTTGGGCCGCTGCTTATTTTGTTACCACAGATTGCTGCAGGCATCAAGCTGGTGAACTTTGCATTCCTGTCCACAGCGCCAGGCGTGCTAGCTTTAAGCGTTGCCTTGGGCGCCATCGCTGGTTTGTTTCTGCGCGTGCGCAAGGAGGCCAAAGGCGCCACGGATCAGGTGCGCAAACAAGAGGCGGCGCTAGTTAGCTTAAACAAAACGCAGCTTGCAATGGAGGCAGGCATTAAGTTGACGGGCGACACGACAGAGGACGTGGCGCGGGCAGAGAAGTTTAGAGCCGACAGCTTAAGCAAAGTTGCAGACGCGCAGGCGCAGCTGACAAGGTTAGAAGAGGCCGCCGCTGCTGGTGATGCTATAGTAAAGGCAGGTCTGCGCGACAAGATTGCAGCTCTGCGCGACTACATTGACACGTACGACCGCAGTGCAGAAGCAGCCACGCGATTGATTGACGTGCTGCAGCATGAAACAGACGTACTGAACGACAGCACAGCGGCAGTGCAGAACAACGTGGACACACTAGGCAAGCTCTTTAGCATGCTTGAAGAGATACAAGTGAGCGCGGCATCTGCGACCATGACAATGGGCGAGTTTTTTAGTTTTCTTGAAAATACTAAGGCCTACGAAGCGGCGCAGTCTGGCATGGCAGCTGTGACAGCAAGCGCAGACAACATGCAGCAAAGCATTGCACAGGCATTTGGCAGTGCAGCGTCGTCAGCTGAATCATTTAAGGACGGTTTGATTGACGTAGCAAAGAGAATTATTAAGCAGTACCTGGCAATTGGCGTGGCAAAAGCTCTAAGCACAGGCAACGTGCCAAAAGCCATTGGCATAAGTTTGGCAGGTGGATTCCTTGACCGCATTCAGGTGCCAGCACTAGCCCAGGGCGGCCTTGCATACGGTCCAACAATGGCAATGGTTGGCGACAACAGAAATGCAGCCATTGATCCTGAAGTTGTGGCGCCATTGAGTAAATTGAAGGATATGATGGGCGGCGGTGTTGTCGAGGTGGTTGGCCGCATTAAGGGCGACGACATATTTTTGAGCAACGCACGCAGCAACAGCGCCCGTAACCGTTACGCATGAGCAGCTACCTACTAGCTAAGGGTGTCGGCGAGTCTTTAAACGAAGACAGCTACGAGGTGCGCATTATTCGCACTGCAGCTGGCAGCGATCAGACGACAGAGTTTACCCTAGCAGCCAACGGCTTTGCCCTGAAGTACGAGAGCGTTGACGACAGCGCGCTAGTGCCAGGCATCATGCACTCACGGTGCGAGGTCACGACGCTGTGGCCTGCTGACATTCACGCCAAGCTGAATCTGTTGTTGACCGCACTGGCCACCAGCACTGACGGCGACTACCTGCTAGAGGTGCTGCGCGACAGCACACGCATTTGGGTGGGCAGCATATTGGTGGAAGAGTTTGAGGTAAATGAGGACAGCACCAACAAAGAAGTGACCATTGTCGCAACGGACGGGCTAAGCCTTTTAAGGCATGTAGATTACAATAACTTGGGCACGGCCTACACTGGGTACCAAACAGTGTACGATATTGTCAAGAACATACAGGAAAAGTGGTCTCTGTACACATACCTGAACGCGCAGAACAGCGGCACGGAGTATAGGCTGGCCTGGGCAGAGGATGTGTACAGCGAGGATGATTATATCATGGCTGCAGAGACGCACCCAGCAGGCACGGACCTTAAGAGCATCAAGCGCTCGCGCATTCACACGAACCCGTGGAGCAGTGTAAACAGCAGCGGCGCAACGGAGTACATCAGCTGCTACGATCTGCTGCAGTCGCTGTGCATCACATACCAGTGGCGCCTGTACAGCTACGGCAACGCGTGGCACATGCTGCCTGTGGCGCTGGCTGGTGAGCGCACGCCAGGCACAGTGTTGCAGTGGAACGGCACAGAGGTTGACCGCGACGTGATATCAGAATATCAATTTCAGAAGGACGCAGCCAACGATGTGCGGCAAAAGGGCGCAGCGTGGCGCATCAGCTACACACCACCACACAATGAGGTGCGCGTAACGCGTGACACCAACGACGGCGCAACCGTTATCAGCAGCTTTAACTTTAATGCAGGCACCGCGTTGGCTGACAGCGACGTAGTGTATCCTGGGATTGACACGGAAAACAGCGCTGTATACTACGAGATGCGCGGGCGTTTTAAGTTTAGCCAGTCTGCACAGAGCGTTACAGGCTCACCGATTGCCGAGCTTATGCTTCGCTTCACAATTGCCTGGGGCGACAGCAGCACAGAATACTACGTTAACGAGTTGTCTGACGGCAGTGGGCTGCTTAACAGTTGGGCGTCTCTTATTGGTTCCTATGACGGTGTTCCTGTCATTGCCATTAACCCAAATTACAGCGCCAGCGCTGGCTATTTCTATGTAAAAGCGCCAAACAATAGCGGCGTGTATGATGTAGAGGAGGATATTGAACGCTTTATTGACTTCGTGTTTATTGTGCCGCCACCACAAACTGCAAAGACAGGCCTAACAGTAACGCCTGACTTTCTCGTGTGGGATGCTAACGGCAGCAACAACAGCACGTACAAAAACGCACTCACAACGACGTTTGTTGACTTTAGTGTAGGCAAGTTTAGCGGCGATTTGCTTGAGTTGATTGCGGACTACGATATTGTAGCTAACGCGAGTACAGGACGCGGTGCGTTGCAGCTTGGCACGACGCACGTCGGGCAGCTTGGCGCAAGCATGGGCCGCATTGACGTGCAGACTAGCGCTGGCGTGTACGGCACAACCAGTAACTGGGTATGCAAAGACAACGACACCACGCGCGCCATCAACACGCTGCTGGTGCAGGAGACGTTAGCACGACACAACAAACCCAAAGGCCTGGAGCGCGGTAGCATTGTACTGCGTGGCACGAGCGCTGCAGTACCGTCGCCATTTAACTTCTACAAAGACCTTGACACAGCCACGTTTTATGCGCCCGTCAACTGGCAGCTCAATGCCACAGCGTGCGAGGTAGATTTGACGCTGCGCAAGACAGGCCGCGACGCCATCAGCATGACGACGCACGACGAGAACACAGGCAAGGGCCCAGACAGGCCGATTGGCGGCAGCACTGGCCAAGAGCCTGTGACAGCATTGCCCAACACGCGCGGCTTTAACACACAAGCAGCTACGAAGTTTGCAGAAGACTGGTCGGCCGTTATTGGCAGCGAGACGCTCGAAGCATATTACACCGTGCTGCCTGACGGCACTGGACGACGCGTAAACAACCAGGGAGACACGCCTGCTGGTGGCTTTGCTATACGCCGAAAAATATACTTTAGATTGCTGGGCTTACACGGAGCAGCCGACGGCGGCTGGTTGGCGCTGCCTGTCAATCAGCCTGCACTTAACGACACACTGGCCACGGCGTTTGATAAGATAGACCTGTACATGGCAGCTTTGACTTCGGCCACGGGCGGCTACAGTTTTATTGTCACTTATCAAGAGGTCGGCGACGCATTGCTCGACAACTATAGCGGCGCAACAGCGGCTTACGGCTTGCGACGTCTGCGGGCGGCCTACACAGGCAACGCCATTGAAGTCACCAACGGCAGCACAACGCAAGACATCGGCTTTGACAGCAACGGCGACTTAAACCAAAGCGCGCTTGAGACATACGCCAGCGGCGCAGAAGTGAAGGTGTCGAAATGGTACGATCAGGCCAACAGCAACAACCTGTCACAGACTAGCGACGCAGCACGGCCTACAATTACAGACAGCAGCGGCAACATGCTGACGCTAAACGGAAAGGCAGCCATGAAGTTGGCGGGCGCGCAGTCGCTGCCTGCTGCATCTAACTTCAATGCCAATGTCAACGTCAACGAACTTGTGGCGGCATGGGTGGGCAGCGTCAATCAGCTCACAGCGGGCAACAACATGGTGAGTCACTGGGCAAGCAGTGCAGGCAGCCAAGTGTTTCAGGTGCAGTTCACACACAGCAACGATAACCTGCGCTGGGCGACGCGCTACAGCAACGGCACGCTGAACACAACCGACAACGGCAGCGCTATTACAAGCGGCGCGCAGTACATTGTAGTTGGCAAGGCTAAGCACAGCGACCATCAGGCAGATTTTGACGGAACAAACGTAGTCGGAGGCACGCCAGGCGCACACCCAAACGACGCCAGCACTAGCTTTCGCGTCGGCGCGCGCAGCGACAACAGCGCAGGAGCGCACACAGGCTTTACGCAGGAGGTTGTAGTATGGTCGCGCGGCACAGCGCAAAACGATCACGAGGCTATCTCTGACACAATAAACACCTATTACAGCAGCTACTGATGGAATGGATAGTAGTAAAACCGCAAGGCTCGCTGAACAGCTACGACAGAGCTAAGGCCATTACGCGCGAGCTGTACAACGTGAGCAGGCCCGTGTACATGCAGCGCGACAGTGAAAGCACCGCGACCTGCTTTGAGATGATAACGCACCCAAAAGACGACGACAAGGCTGCGCTAATTGTAAACACTGATTACCGCATTCGCGTACACGAGAACTGCAACCTTGAGCGCCTCACGGCATGCTTTCCTGAGCTGACAGCCAGCAAGCGCTACAACCTCGCGGCGTTCATACATCAAAACAATGATGTGCGCTTTGGCGACATACTGCCAGACACGGTGACGGTGCGCGACAAGAGATATATGTTGAACGAAGGATGGGACGTGAACGATGAATGAACTAAAATGTCACCTGCAAAACGCCTTGAACGTCACATACGTGGGCAGCGTACTGGTGGGCTACGTGGACACTGCTGTGACTATCTGCGCAGGCCTTACCTTAATGTGGTGGAACATTGAACGCGCGCTGAAGGTGCGCAAGGAAAGACAGGAAGATGAGGTACTTTAATTATTGCGAGTTTGACAGCCCTGACCAGCTAGGCAGCGGGCACAACATGGACGAAGACTTCCTGCAGATGCTGGACGACGCCCGCGACTTTGCAGGCATACCGTTTAAAATAACCAGCGGCTACCGCACCGAGGCGCACAACCATGCAGTAGGCGGATCGCGCAGGAGCTCACACATGCAAGGCCTGGCTGCAGACATCGCCTGCGGCACGTCGCGCGAGCGCATGGAGATTATCACCGCGCTGCTCACGGCAGGCTTTGATCGCATCGGCATCGGTGACGGGTTTGTACATGTAGATTGTGACGTTGAGAAAGATGAAGCAGTTATCTGGACTTATTACTAAGGCACTTGCAGGCGCCGACCTTACGGAGGCGTTCAAGACAAAAGGCGACCTGAAGCGCTGGAGTGCGAAGCGGACGGTGGGCGGCATGATTGCTACGACAGCCTGCTACGACATCGGCACGCACGGCATGAGCTGGGAGGCGGTTTGCCTGTGTGCCATTGCCGTTGTACCTTTAGTCGTCAGCATGTTTGAGAGTCGTGACTGACAAGTGAGTCATCAGAATTGGTTAGTGAAGGGCTGGCATTGTGTCGGCCCTTTTCTGTGCGCCAACATGTCGGTGTGAATAACTACACACACATTGTACATACAAGTGGCGTACAAGTGACGTACGTTTGTGTCATGCAAGCTCTCAAACCCAACGGCATATCGCACAGCGTGGTGCCAGACAAACCCATGACGTATAACCAGTGGATGCAGTATATCCACGCACAAAACCAATCGAAATGACACACGATTACATGCACCAGGGCTACGGCCATTACACAAAGCGCAACGGCGTTGACTTTCGCGAAGGCGGCTTTAAGTGCTTGCCAGATGCAGGCGCACAGTTTATGCGAGAACGCATGCGCGATATGGATTTTAGGTGCTTTCAAGACTTCCGCCACAAAGACCGCAAAGACCTTACACGCTGGTGGTTTAAGGATGAGCGCACCGTGCAGAAGCGCTTGCAAGGCATTCAGAGCATGGGCTACGAAGCATGCGGCCCAATAACAAGATCATGATGTACGATAAAAAGTTTCCAGTTCGCATCAATGTGCGAATGACTGAAGAGCAGCGCGATATGCTACAACACCACGCGCACAACCTGAACCTGTCATCAAGCGCACTGATGCGCATTCTGATTAATCAATTGAAAAAATTTGATGTACTATGAGTTTTATTTCTGAAGACTTCGCGAAGGCGAACAACAACGCAGGCAGCTACTTTCGCCCTGCAAAAGACAAGACCAGCAAGGTGCGAATCTTGAGCGAGAAAGGCCTAGAAGGGTATGTGTGCTGGACAGAGGACAACAAGCCTGTGCGGTGGCATTGGAAGGACACTAAGCCAGAAGCCAACTACCGCGACGGCGATAAGCCGCGCAAGTTCCTGGCAGTAGCTGTGTGGAACTACGACGACCAGTGTGTCCAGGTCTGGGAGATTACGCAAAAAAGCGTGTTCGACGCATTGCACGACATTACAATGGAGCCAGACTTTGGGCATCCTAACACATTCGATTTGCGCATCACACGCAAGGGCGAAGGGCTGGAGACTAAGTACACAGTCATTCCAGTGACTGGGCCGATTGTGCCAGAGGTTGAGCAGGCAATGGCTACGCTGAACGTCAACTTGGACGCACTGTTGAACAGTGAAGACCCATTCGCATGAACCAGCCAGTCGAAAAAACGAAGGTGTTGTTTGGGTTAATGCAGGACCAGGCAGAACTAGTGCAGGACGGACTCGTAAGTAGTCTCGAATTTATGGAAGACGCATTGGTTAAGCAGTTGAACAAAAATTACGACGAGAAGGAGTTTAGGGAAGATTTGTGGACGTTGCTGCGCTTGCAAGAAACATATCTACAAATTGAAGCTGCTCGTGATCGGTCTCAATTGCTAGATCATCAAAAACAGACGTGGAACGAAGTCAAGACCGTTGAGGAGCTTATAAATGATGTCGAAGCATTACGACCAAACTCAGCGTTTAACTGTGACCTTTTAAGCTTTGAACAGCACGACATCATCCGTTGCAAAACATTGCTTGAGGAAGGTTGCGATTTCGAACGAATGGTGACGCAATTAGCTAAATGGCGCAACATCAAACGCGAGAGCGCATTAAAATTGTTGCGTCGTTACGGCATTTACAAGGACGCGCGCCCGCACAAACGCCGCAAACAATGAGCGAACGTGAGTTTCTTGGCATCTGGATACCTGCAGAGGTGTGGCTAGATCAGCGGCTCACAATGACAGAAAAAGCGTTCCTGGCCGAGGTGGAGTCATTTAGCAAGAATGGCAAGACCTTTCACAAGAGCAATGACACAATTCGGCAGCAGTATGGCATCACGCCTAAGACAGTCCAGCGCATCATCAAGAAATTGGTGGAGCTGGAGCTGCTGGAGTGTTACTTCAATGGGCGTGTGCGACATTTGAGCCTAGGCAGCATGGGAAAAATGACGAGTCTGCCTGGGAAAAATGACGACTCTGCATCGTCAAAATTCCCACATACTAATACAGTAGAAAGAACAACTAAGAATACATCTAAAAAAGAGGTGGTGTATCCATTCACTGAAATTGAATTTTTGGATACGTGGAAAGCATGGCTGCAGGAGCGTCGAGATAGGCGCTATAAAAGCTACACCGACAACGGCGAGCAGGCAGCACTGCACAACCTCAAAAAAATGGCTAATGATGACCACAGAATCGCAGTCGCAATCGTCCAGCAAAGCATTGCCCAAGGCTGGCAAGGACTCTTTGAGCTTAAAGGAGCAAAAAGCGGAAAACGGCCTGAGCTTGATCGAGAACAAGCACTTGCATGGGCTGCTGGAAAATAGCAGGCAAGCAATGCAGGGCTTGACAGTCACCCAGGCGTACAAGCGCGGCATGTCACTGAGCAAAGCACTAAAGGCGGAACCTGCAAAGGTTAGGCTCACAATGCTGGCAGAGCTGGAGCGCCTGGTGCGTCACGTGAATGCTACACGCACCTTTCAGACGCAGACAGACCTGCAGGACGCAGTAGAAGACATCTGCGAGTTGTTCCCGAGCTTAAAGCTAGAAGAGGTGCTGATTGCATTTAAGCAGATACGACAGGGCCGCTTTGACCTTTACGGCAACTTCACCACCAATGTGCTGATTGACTGCATCCGCAACTACGAGATGCAGAACACAGTCGCCATGCGTGAACAGGAGCACGTTGATAAGAAAAAGCAGCACGTAGAGACAGCAGCCATTGACTGGCAGAGATTGAAGCGCGACCTAGATGCAGAAGGGCTGCTCAAGACGCCGCGCAAGGTGTTAGACAGGACGTTCATACCTTATCCAAATGACAAAGCGGATGCAGCAACCCAGGAGCAACACAAACAGCAAGGCGAAGAGAAAGGCACGGCGCAAGCGCAGCGAGAGGGCGATACTGACCAGCAGACTAGATAGGTGCTTCAGCTGGTTTGTGCGGCTGCGTGACAGCGACAGCAAAGGCATGGTTACGTGCATTACCTGCGGCAAGCGAGAGCACTGGACGAAAGTCGATGCAGGGCACTTCATCAGCCGCAAGTTCCTAGCAGCGCGTTGGATGGGCATAAACGTCCACGGGCAATGCAAGGGCTGCAACATGCAGAGCGGCGGCCAGCAGTGGCTGTACAGCAAAGCACTGGAGCGCATGTACGGCAAGGGCGTGTGCGATGAGATATACGAGATAGCAACAACAGGAAAAAGACCAACAAATGACAAACTCAAAGAATGGATTGAATACTACGAAGCCAAAGTTGCAGCCATACTCGCAGAGCGAATTGCGGCAGATCGCAGCTTTAATCGAAACATACCGCAAGACCTTACGCGTAGAATACACGTGGACAGATCAACACGGCGAGGTGCACGTGGGCGAGACAGGGATGAGCGGAACGCAGAATGAGCGTCTGCACAACATGCAAAAAGATATATACCGTGGCTCATATCAATCGAAAGCATCGCGGCGCGCTACACTCAAAGTCGTTGGCGAAACCATTTGCTAAGAGGAAGCAGGATAAACGATACTGGTCACAGCTATGGAGGAAACTACGCAAGGCATTTCTAAAGCAGCACCCAGTGTGCGCAGCATGCGGGTGGCAGGCCAACGTGGTAGACCATATCAGGCCAGTGACGCAGGGCGGTGCCTTCTACGACGTCAGCAACCTGCAGCCACTGTGCACGTCATGCCACAACCGCAAGAGTGCGAAGGAGCGGCATGGTACGATGACGCAAGCTGGACCTATGGAGACTACTACGACGAACTCAGCTACATCACATACGAATGAGCACGACTAAAGAACGCACAGGCTTTAGAGAGCAAGGCATGAGCGAGTGGATACGCAATAACCTGCCGAGCAGTACGAGGCCGTCATGCTTCACGACGTTTGACGTGGACTTTGTGTTGCGCAACTACAGCACAAACCGCTTGGCGTTCGTCGAGATGAAGTGCCATCAGTGCGAGCCTGCCTACGGTCAACGCTTGACAATGGAGCTGATCGATGAGTCCATGCGCTTGGGCGTACTGGCAAGGAATGAACACTACGGCATCAAGTCGATGCAGTGGACGTGGTGTGGCTACTGGCTGCTGCAGTTTGAGAACACAAAGCCAGACGACGGGCGCATGTGGCTTAACAGCTACGAACTGACAGAGGAACAGCTTAGGCATCACCTTGGACAGATTGTGGCGCCAACAGCACCGGGTAGCCCATCGCAAAAATGAATACACATCACGGTAACATCCCAGCGTCA
>Ga0181421_1000138_pt1 | contig 19154 bp, 11 predicted proteins | sample 44SPOviralmetaG_FD_130146 | JGI IMG/M metagenome (GOLD analysis project Ga0181421, IMG submission 130146) | Marine viral communities from the oligotrophic San Pedro Time Series (SPOT) site, San Pedro Channel, CA, USA - 44 SPOT_SRF_2013-06-19 | ecosystem: Environmental > Aquatic > Marine > Strait...
ATGTATTGTCTCCTTTATCTATAAATAATATTTAAGCAAGTGCCATCTATGTAATGCACTGGGTTCTGCTACATGTTATTTATTTTGCGTGTCTTGTATGTAGGCATCAAGACAGTTCTCGTAACCTAGGTCTAGTTTAACCGCCCGGCCTTAGTAGAGCGTCAATAGTTATTATATCATGTAATTTAAGAATGCAAGCTGTTTAAACAAGTATCTATTCTTCAACTAATCCAGTGACTTGTCCTTCTTGTGTAGTTGCAGCACCTGCTTGTATAGAACTTTCAGACGCTGATGTTGCTTGTGTTCTCCTGATTAATGCTAATTCTTCTGTTGATAAACCTGCTAATCCTGTAGCTATATCTTCTTCAGTTATAGATACTCCTCTACGAGCGCCTACTCCTACAAGTCCTGATAACTCTTCAGTTCTAGAAAATACTTGTGCAGCATCTCGCTGTGATATATTAGCTTGTACAAACTTTTCTGCTGTACTTAAACCTATTTCTGTAGTCGAGATTTCTGCTTCAGCAAGTATCTGTGAAACTAATATTTGATTTTCTAATACTGATTGTGATATATCAGGGCTAATAAACATAGCAAATAAAACTGTTTCATCTAGTCCATAACCATACTGTTCATTAAAAACTTCCAATACTTGTTCTTTATTGTTAAGTAATTGCTCATATCCGAATTGTAATCTAGCTGTAAACTCTTTTATATTTACATCACCTTCTATTGCTTCTATTATTTCATTAGCAAACACATCAGGATTTAAATTGTAATTTCTAAGTTGGTCTTTCATGCTATCTTTAAGTTCTAAGTATTGTATCTCAGTCATTCTTAATGAACCATCTACTCTACGAATACCAGGAAATGCTTTAGCATAAGCATCACCACTTCTAACTGTTGCTAGAGCTATATCAATACTTCCTGTTTCAGTCCATTTCATAATTAACTCGTCAAGTATGTTGGAAGGAAAGTATGGATATAAAGCAGCTGCATCATCTTTAGTTGGTTTATATGTTTGTGTCTCTTCTTCAAACTTAGGGTCATCATCATCATCATCATCATCATCTTTGGTATTATATATATTTACGCTTTCAAATTCGTCAAGAAAACCTTGTATGATAGCTAGTGCTTTACTTTCTGCACTTTCTAACTCTGCAAGGCCCGCACTTGTAGTGCTTACTCCAGTAGTAACTTCTACTACTTTATCTTCCTTTACACCTTTACCCTCAACTTCTTCTATATCTATTGCATTATTTAGTTTTGCAGCATCTTTGTCAACATAAAATTCTTGTTCTCCTGTTAGAGCATTTCTACCTATAATAACCATTAGTTAAATACTCCCGAATAGGCTTGTGGTACTCTTGACGCTAAGTCGTTTAAGAATTTATTTTTAACTCCTGGGCTGTTAACAAACTTACTTCTAATTTCTTTATCAAACTCCATGTAATCACCATTAGCTGCAATTATTGCTTCGTCAACTATATCTTTTTGATTAGGTGTTAGCTCTACTATTTGATTACCTGTAACATCATTAATAAGTCTTGATGCTCTATTAGAATAATATCCATTCCAAGTACCAAAGTTAGAACCTTTAAACATAGGATACAAGGTATCGTGTTGCATTTGTAATTCATTCTTCACGCCTTCTATATCTCCTGCTCTAACTCTTGCAGCAATTTTATAAAATGCTCCTGTTTGTTTCATAGCTTCGTATGCGTTGATACCTAAAGTATCTACAATAAATCCTTTAGCAGTTGATTGTCCTGTATTAACACCACTAAATTTACCTATAAATGGTTGTAAACTTTCAGGTAACAAGTCTTTACCTCCCAATAAATTTAGATATGTTTCATCATCTATGTAATCTAAAAGGGTATCTACTTCATCTGCATCTATCTGAAATGTAGTTACTGCTATAGCTAGTGCTTCTGCAAGGTCATTAACTGGTCCTTGCATGTTTCTTGATATAATACCTTTTGTAATATTTGCAATGTTTGTAGTCAGGTCTTTCTTTACTCCATCAGGGTCAGAATAAAATTTTAACATAAACTTTCTTTCGTTTGCAGTTGAGTTTGTATACCAAGCTGTGCCTGCTAAATCATCTTCTGATACAGGTACTCCAGTTAAACTAGCTGCTAGAAATGCAGCTTGTACATCTACATCAAGTAACCATTTCATACCATCTTTTTTTGCTTTTGTTTCAAATTCTTTTTCAATTGCATCGAAGACACCTCTGTATGGTTCTTGTTCACCATCTTCGCCTACTCGCAGTATTTCACTTACTAATAAATCTTCATGTCCTCTGAATGCATACCCATATCTTTCTGCAAAAGTTGTTGCATCGTATGATACTGGCTCTACACCTTCTGATAAAAAGTTAGGGTTATCTACTTTTGCAAGTATAGGAAAGTCACCAAGCGCTTCATCTGTGTCAAAAAATACTGCATAGATAACACCATCTATTTCAATAATCTCTTCGGGTTGAAATGTAAATTGATTAGTAAGCATTATCTATTAAAAGAAAATAATATTTCTTCATCCTTTTCCTCTGTTAAATCGTCATTTAAGCTATCTAATATTATATCATACACAGGTTTACTTATTTTGTAAGCTATTGAATACTTATCAGACAGCTCACCAAAGTTCTCCCAAAAACCTTCATCAGTTGTCTGCATCTTATTGTATGCCTGTGCTGCATCTGTAAGTAATATTGACATCTCATAAGCTGTGTAAGCTATTGCTACTCCTGGTGCTGCTGCTGCTAAGCCTATTGCAGGTAAACCTTTAGCCACTGCTTTAGTTATTACTTGGTCGCCTATGTCTAACTTCTCTAATACATTAAATATTCTTCTAAACATGCCAGGGTTCTTTTGCATAATCTCTTTAGATTTGTTTAGATTATCTACACCATCTGACTGAGATATTACTTCATCTATATCTACTAAATTTGGAGGTGTGTCTTTTACTTTAAAACTTGTTTCAGCTTCTGTTCCTGCAAAAAAACCATCTGCATCAAATAAAACACCTTCATTTTTTTTAAGATAATTAACAACTTCATCTGCATCATTTCCTTCTTTAATAAATATTTCAATTGAATTGGGATTACCTTTTCGTGTCCATAAACTCATAACACCAAATGGTTTAAATCCTTCAGGTGTTTTTAAAAATAATTCTATTGGGCTGTTATTTGCAATTTTTCCTAATTTTCCAGTAGGTCTTGCGTGTAATCCACCCTTAACTTCAAGAGTTGTAGCTTGTACAAAATCTCCTTCTACTATAGGTATAGGTTTATCAAGTTCACTTTCAGGAACGCCGAAATGATTTCTTGTTAGCAGTACATCATCTACTACATTTGTAGGTGTGGATGGTAAATCTATAGTATGTAATCTTTCAGGAAGTCCTAATTCTTTTGCTATCTCTCCAATAGTTAAAGGTTCCCCAGTAACTAAATTGTTCATATCGGCAAAAGCCTCTACTGTTTTATTGCTAACTGTAGGGTTATCAATAATAGTTGTTCCAATAATTTTATTGTATTCATTAATATAATCTCCGCTTATTTCTAAAGGGAATGGTTGACTTACCATTTCAAATGGTCTGACACTGTTAAGTAACTGTACAGGTTGTGTTGAATTAGGCAGAAAAAATTCTATATTATTTTGCATAATCTCACCTACATAAGCAGCTACACTGTCTGCACTATCAATGTGACTGTACATTTGTCCACCATCTAAATACATATTATCTACAGAACTAAAATTTATGTACCCAGTTTGTTGTCTTCCTTGTTGCTCAAAAAAATATTTGATAACATTCTTAACAGCTTTAGCTTCGCTGTTATTTGGATTGTCGTACGCTCTTAGATAATCACTAGGTCCTTCTTTTAATCCTAAATTGTCTGCTATTTCAGCATACAAATTAGATACTAAGTCTTCCGGTAAATCTTCTATTTGATTATATATTTCTATAAGTTGTACAGTAAAAGGTCGCATAACTTCTGTTGAATGAAAAGCAGAAGTAATTGAACCAAATTCAAAATACTTCATATCATCAAGAGTTCTTATTTGCAACTCTAATGCCATAGGAACATCTTGAACTTTTATATTGCTACCTTCTAGTTGTTCACTTATCTCCCTTGTTAACTCGTATACATCTTGATTTGTGTCTATTTCAAAATCAAAACCTTCGTTTAATGCCTCTGCTATTTCTTGTATTGCTTCTGATGTTTCTTCGTATCCAGTCCACATTTGGTCAGGCTGACGCATATCGTCTAGCTGTTCCATCTCTATCAATACTTCTAGATTTGCTAATGCATAATTAACCATGGTCTCTAAATTCAAGTTACCAAAGTTTTTCTCTAAAGGTTGGTAAGCGTCAAATACAGCAACAGCATGTGTTGTGTACGAGGATTTTGTTTCCATACTTTGCATAAGGTTTCTTAATAAATTTTTGCGAAACTCAACTGCACCACCATCAAGTAGTTCGTCATAGATTTCTTTTAAAGCGTCTTGAACAATTCCAATTTCTCTATTGCCATATTCTGCCATAGATTATTTTGCTTTCTGTCTCTTAGCTTTTTCCTCTGCCCATTCTTTATGTGCTTTTTCAAAAAATATTTCGTATTTAGACTTACTCATTGTCCGGGATACCTTCTAATGTATCAGGTTTATCTCTAAGCATCTCCATTACTTCTATTAAAGATGGTGTTTTTTCTGCAGTTTCTTTTAGATTTTCAACACTCTCTTTTATTTTATCTGCAACTGCTCCTGGAGTATCTGCAATTAACTTACCAGTTTCAGCTAAACCTCCGCCTATATTTTTTACAGTACTTTGTCCTACTTCTGTAATCATCTTCAGATATTCAAAGTATCTTTTAGCAGGTGCAACTGTACTGTCATACAATGCATCTTCAAATACAGGTATGCCATCTCTTATCTTTTGTGTTATAGGGCCTACTGGTAAATCAGAAAAGAACTGATTACCTTTATCTACAAGGCTTTTATCACCTTGTTTAAACACGCTGTCATCAGCCTGTGTTTCCGGTCTTTGTGAGAATTTACTGTTAGGAGCATCTACTTTGTCATCATAAAAACCTTCATCTACAACACTAAAGTCTTCTGCTTGTGTTTGGCCTGGTTGCAATACTACTTGATTATTAGCAACATCACTAAGATACCATTTATAAAACTCTTCTTTACTTTTAAATCCTGTAGAAATATAGTCTGTTATTGCACCTGTTTGTATTTCAGATGCTAACTCCATACCATTTCCATACTGAACATTATTCCCATATACACTAGCAACATTGTTCATGTTATCTAATGCAGGTAAGAATGCAGCTGCAAAACCTTCTTGGTCTGCAATATCTTCATAAGCAGGATACATTTTAATTCTTGATACATACTGTTCTACAATTTGTTCCTCTGACATTTGTTCATATTCTTCAGGGCCAGGTCCTTCAGGTGCTTGGTCATTTAAATCTGCACCAGTTCTTATAACAAGTTTTCCACTTGACATAAAAGCGTATTCTTTGTTATTGTCGAAGTAATTACCTTGTGCCATAGTAACTAAATCACTACGCATATCTTCTACTGTTTTAGCTCTATACCAATCTAAAGGTCCAAAGTCTTCTTCCATTATCCATCTCCTAATTCTATTTGTCCCATTGATGCTTCAAATAAATTTGTTGAATACTTGATTGCATCTAATGCTTCAACTGACGACATCTCTCTTTGTATGTCAGGTCTAGCTTTTAAGTTTTCTGTAATAACATCTAATGAATTTAAAGGTTCAGGTATCTCACCTTTTTCTTGTCTTAAAATATCATAGCCTGGAATTACTAATGGTAAAGAACTACCTGGTAAGTATAAAGGAAATTTACCTTGTGGAGTTGCGTTAAAGTCTCCTACATTAGTTCCTAGTATTATATCCCTATCTGTTATAAGACTGTCTTCATATTCTTTTTGAGCTAAAGCAGATGTTGCTAATCCTTTATTTACTTCATTAGCAAATTCAAGATAATCGTTATCAGTAAAGTTAATACCTAGTATCTCAGATACTTGGTCTAATATATCTTTTATCTGTCCAGGGTTTGCTTTAGCTTGTTGCTCTAAGAATAAACCTTTTTGATACAAGTCTGCAAACTCTGATGTTTCTGTATAAATATCTTCTAGTTCACTTAATGTTGTTTCATAAAGTGGAACTTGATTAGCTAAATCTTCTTCCCAGTTTCCTGTATCTGTAGCTCTAATAAATACTGCAGACATAAACTTAGCCTCTCTTTGTGACCATTGACCATACTCTGATGTAGTAGGTGCATCCATTCCCGCTAAAACCAGTCTTTTTTGTAATTGGAATATTTCGTGCGGTGACATATCTATAAAGTTTCTATACTCGGAACCTTTAGCAAATGGTGCGTCAATCATTTCAGGGTTGCCATCGCCATCAATTTGTACTGTAGAAGGTATTAATCCATCTCTGTCTGTCTTGTAACCCCAGTAAGGATGAGAACTTCTGTATGTACCATACTCATCACCAATGTATTCTGCTACATCTGCACTATCTTGTGCTTTTTTCTCTGCTTCTCTAGTGGCATTATAATCACTGCTTTCAAGGGTTCTGTTTACACTACCGACTATTTCATCGACATTGTAAGCATTCGATTTTACTTTACTATTAAATGAGTAAGTAGTAGAACCTGCAGCTTTACCTGGAGTAGGCCTATCCACAACAGTAGGATTACTTCGTATGTCTTTATCTGCTGATGTTAATAATGCAGTTAAAGAATTTATATCCGCTTCACTTGATACTTTATTGTACAAAGTTATAGTTTCATCGGTAAAAAATTTTCTTAGGTTTTCATCCTGGAACAATTGATTAAGATTGTATGAAGTAGTTTTAGTGTCTATGCTTCCAAGTCTTTCTCCTACTTTAGTCTCGGCTATTTTGTATACAGCTTGTTGCATGTAGTCATCAATAATTTCAGGTATAGTCATTTGACCAACACCTCTGTCGGATATCTCTACAACATCAATGCCACCTTCATTTTCAAGGTCTAATATACTTTGTTCTTCTTGTTCTTCCGGGTCCATTAATTGTCCTTCACATTTCTAGGGTTCACTGGGCTAATTTCATAAAACAATACTTCATTAGCAAGTTTAGCAAAGTTAGTTCCTTCAGACTGAGCTATTATGTCTGCCCAAATAAACCTCATAAGCTCTTGTGCTTTAAGGTAATCATTACTATCACCATAAAGTTTTTTACTTGTTCTAGTAGAACCTGATATCCTTACAGATAACTTTTCTCCCTTAATGTTAGTATAACTATATCTACCATTGTTTATTAAAACATCTATAACATTATCTCGTTCTTCTAGATATTGTACTACAAAAGGATATTCCGGGGAATTTTTTGTAAGTGGATAATCTTTCCAGTTAGCTAACTCACCCATAACAGTTTCAACAGTTGCTCGCTGTTGTTTGCCAACAAAGTTGTAAATATTAACTATGTCATATTCCTCTTGAATTTTTTCTTTAGCTTCTTTGTAAGCATCATCCCAGTTGCGCTGAGGTTCAGTCTCTCTAATCTCTTTTTTTCTTTTCTCTAACTCAAAGATAGCTTGTGATTGTTGCATAAACTGCGGATACTCTCTAGGGCTTAAATTCCTAGTTTGTATGTCGTAGAATGCAGGATAATATAATTCATCTTCTACTGTATCCGGTTGTATATAAATACCAGTATTTGGTAATGCACCTGGTTCTAATAAATCTTTCCTATCTCCTTCGTTCCACCAAAAGTAAGAATGTTCTTTTATAGGCTTTTTGCCCATGGTCTCACTCTTAGATTGAGTTAATGGAATTGGATTGATACCAAACTTTTCTTCAAAGTCTATATCAGTTTGCATATAGTCATATCCATTTTTCAATAACATTTCATCATATTTTACTTTTAGTGATTGTGTTGCCCACCAAGTTCCATTTTTATCTTCCACTTCTATCCTTGGTTGTATACCAGTTGGCAATGTGAACTGTGTAGTTCCTCTAAATATAAATAAACTTCTAGCTTTCTTAAATGATTTATCCATATACTTATCTATACTTACTTGGCTAGTTTGGTCCACTTTACCTGCTAAGACATAAGCACTGTAAGTATCCATAACAGCTGTACCGAATGCTTGTTGTCTTTCAACACTGTATGTCTCTTCACTTGTAAAAAACTTTTGTAACCAGGCAGGCATTTGGTCAATAGGATTACCTCTACCGAAAGAACCTAAAAAGAAATCTTGCATAACTTTAGGTACAGGTAATCTATCTACAATATAGTTTGCAGGTATTGTTACAAGAGGTCCAAATCCAGGAGCGAAACCATTTTGTGCAATTAAGTTAAGACCACTAGCGTATCCAGGTATAGAAAGTCTTACACCTTCTTCTTCCATATTTTCACCGAATGCTGCTTGTTGTGCTACAGCTTTTAATGCTCTACCACCAACACCAAATGTTAGTAAGTTTAATGCGTCAACATAGTTAAACATCATCTTGCCAGTTCTTGGGTCTTCTTCTAAGAAACCATTTTCACTATCCCAAGGTTTTGCACTCTCACCATTGTCTATAGCTACTCTTGTCTTATTAAACTTCTGTGGATTTTCTGTAATTAATTTACCCCATGATTGAAATACCTCTGCCCATATTTCCGGGAATGGTATGTACTTGTTAAACAAATCAGAAGCAACATGTCTATTAGAAGTTGAATACAATAATGTCTTTACTGTTTCCATAGCTTTTTGTTTTAATATATCTTCTGCTTGTTTCAATGAAGTAACTGTATTTTCTACAGCAGGTTGTTTCGCAGCTTCAATTAAGTTATCCCATAATTTATTTCCATCTACCCATGCTTCTGCACCTTTAAGAAACTCTGCTCTAGTAGCATCATTCATATAGGCCATTAACTCTATAGCTTCTTCATAAAAAGAATATCTAAACAATGGGTCTCTGTTTAATTTATTAGAGGGTTTAGCTAGTAATACATCATAACCTGTATCTAACAACTTACGATATTGTGGAAAATTTGTACCTGCATAATTAGCGTCATCAAAAAATCCTGCTGCAACTATATCATCACCTGCAACCATAGTTCCGCTTTCACTTATTCTTTGTGTCCCATCAAACTTAGCGGGCAATGACTGTGGGCCTAGTCCGGCTCTATCTACTTCAGGAGTTAATACTTCTATTAGCTCTTTATAAAATGCTTCATTAGCTTTACCTTTAATACTTTTACCACCAAGTCTTGCTGAATTACCTTTGAGTAATTGGTTATGTTGCTTCCACTTAACCCAGTCTTTTCTTTTATAAACTCCACCATTAGAAATCATTTCTAGAATTTGTGAGTTATTGACTGAAGATAAGTCGCTTACAAACTTAGGAAATACTTTATATCCATTTTGAAAATCTATTTTTCTTGCTGCTTCTGCTGATAACTCAACACCAGTTTGTGGATTTATAATTTTGTGTTCTGCACCTACAAGTCTTGCAACTCTATATTGAACACTCTCTAAATATTCTTTTAATGCTTTGTCACTTTTTAAATAAGTTTTATCTCCATCGTTGAAACTCCTAGCTACTAAATCTTGTAGCAGTTCTTTGCCATCTCCTCTTAGGTATGCAAATGTTTCATCTAATCCTAAATCTGCAATTCTTACAGCAATAGGGTCTGTAGCTAATATTTCTACTTCTGTCCATAATGCTTCCCAGTATCTTGGGTTTATTTTTCCAGTAGGTAAATACTTATCTACTTGAATAAACATATTTTCTATTAAGTCTTTACGACCAGTTTTAAATGCAGATGTGACAGCTTGTTCACCAAGAGAAGATAAATATTCCGGTGTATTGTTAAAAAGGTTTCCTCCTGGAGTTCCTCTTGCTGCACCTTTGACTTCATCAACAGTTACTTTTAGTGCATCGAAGTTATGTGGAAATAGTGCTTCAAGTACAGGTTTGTTAATAACACTATCGTAATTAATTGATGCTGCGCCTTTACCTTCTTGAACTCTATGCAAAAAGATAAGACCTTCGTTATCCCCAGTAGCTAATAGTTTTTCAAACCCTTGGTCTATAGCTGCTTGTTTGTTTGTTACATAAACACTTTCTTGGAATGCATTGACACCCATCATCACAGCATTGCTCATTGAATTTTCTCCACTTAATCCAATAGAAACATCTATCATTATGTTTCCATCTTTATCTGTATAAACACCTACTGCATGTTTATCTTTACCTAATAAACCAACTGTGTCATCATCAAAAAATAGATTATCTATTTGTGTGTCTAAATATGCTGCAGGAGTAAGATTTACTTTTGCTGCTTCTGCTTCTATAGTTCCAAGATTACCTAAAACCATTTCTTTATCTTTATATGCAGATACGAATACATCTCCTTCAGCAGGTCCTCTATATCCCAAATCAATAAATTGTCTTTCATCTAATGATGTTGTAAAACCACCACTTTCAATTAGTGCTTCACCCATAGAATTGTATGTTTTTTTATCGTATCCTTTTATAGCACCTTGTGCTGTTGCTTTTATTGTTTTAGTTTTAGTATTAAATGTTTTTTCAGTTAACTCTGCAAATTTGATTTGTCTGATATCAAAATTATTTACAGCTGCATTTACCATATACTCACTAACTTCACCCTTATAGTTAGTTTCAAGTAAATAATGCTTCATTAGTTTTTGTGCTTGTTTGTAATCAAATGCATTTAAAGTTGCTACATCATCTACATCAATAACATTTTTCATAAACTCTACATCATCAGCTTTCATTTGCACTGTCATAACAAGTTCACCAGTATTATCAAATATTCTCGCTACTTCATCAGCTCTTTCAACATCAAAGAACTCGTAATATTTATTAGAAGTTAAAGACAATCTTTTAAAGAAACTTGTAAATGGATTAACTTTTCCGGCATAAGCATTTCTTAATGCTTCTTCAGGAACTACACGAAGTAACAAAGCTAACCTCATCATCCATAATGGTTTTAAGAAATTATTTTGTAGATTGTTAAAATGATAATCTATAACTCCCTGCGGCTTTAATGACCTTGCTTCAGCTGTAGCTCTTCTAGGAATTTTAAATTGTTTAACCCAATCTTTATCTTCTATGAGACCTAAGTTTTTACCATATGCTCTTAGTAAACTTTCTTCCGGTCCAAGAAGTTGTTGATGTGCTTTAGATGCACGAACAATATCTTGTGGGTCTAACAACAATGCGAAACTGCTAGATGCTTGTGACATCAAATGCATTGTAGGAACTGCTTCAAAAATATATCGTTCTAACTGTCCATCATCGAAATCTTTTATACCAACTCGTTCATAATATTCTTTTACATCTTTAATTAAAGTCTTATACTTTTTCTTAATTTTTGTACCATTAAATGCAAGTGAACCTGCTGTACCACTAAAAAAACTTCTTAGCTCTTCCATTTGTGCATTAAAGTTTGCTTGCTGTTTTACTATTTCCTCAATATCAAATTTTAAATTAGGGTTCTGTTTTATAAGACTACTTGCAATTTCAAGATTTGTTGCATTCACAATCTCGTCTAATTGTGATTGTGATGCTGAACCTAGTGCTTCACGCATAATGCTACCTCTAGTTTGAGGGTCAACAAATGCTATCTTCATCATGTTGTCTAGATTTTTTACACTCTCATCTAATTGTGACCACATAACTACAGCTTCAGGTCTTAATTGAAATGCTCTTTGCATATGTTTGGGTAAAGCCATTCTTATTTGTTGGCCTAATCCTAGTAAACCTCTTGTTTGAAAATTAGATACTTGTGTTTGTTCTGCTCCTAATTTTGCTAGTTTTCTAAATGGTGCAACATCAGTTGCTTTACCAGTAATAACTTTATTCATAAAATTAAAGAACTCACCATAAGCAGTAGGTTTATAAGGCAGTGCGTCTAACCCTACATTTCTATTTTGTTTAGTTAGTTCTCTAACTCTATCTAATTCTATTTTTCTTCCATCAGGTACATATTCTTTTATGACATTAAAAATGTCATCATAGTTTTGGTCTGTTAGTCTTCCACCTTTAGCGACTGTGTCTAATATTGTCCACACATGCAATGGGTCATCAACTTCTGTAAGTACTTGTAATACTGATACAGGTAATCTATCAAACTCTTTTATATCTCGTAAAAAAGCTAGTCCTTCATCTCCTTGTAAATCTGCTATTGCTTTTCCGAAATCTTTACCCCATTGAGAATTTTTGACATCATCAACAGATTTTCCATAATACAAAGCTCTGTTCTCTTTACCTGTTTTACCTGGTAAAAATCCTTTCCAAAAATTTATATTCTTTAAACCTTTTGCAGTTGACTTAGCTGCTTGTTGATTTGCATTTAATAAACCTCTCATAGCTGTCTTAACACCTGCACCATACATTAAAGCTAGGTTCATAGGGTCAGCAGCTACACGAAAGACACCATCAATAACTCCTGATATAACACTGTATCCTGTACTTCCTGGATTAGTTACTGTAGATGCAATCAATCTTCCAGGAGATATGTTTATTTTCTCTCCACGCCCTGTTGTATATTTAAATCTATTTTCTGCTTGGTCAAAAGCATTTGTAATATCTTTACCATAAACAGATTTAGCTTTGTTATAAGCTACTTGTTGAGTAGCTCCTGCACGAATAGCATTTAAATATTCTTGTGTTTCTTTTAAATTTACAGAGTTAGGCATCATTCCAGTACCTAGGTTTATAGGATTACCTTTATTTTTTTCTTGTATATATCTTGTAAGTTCTGTTGGTCCATAAGCATCTCTTGCTTCTCTATATTTATCACCTGCATTATCACCCAGTACAGCATTTAATATTCCTTGTGTAACCGCACCGCCACCTTCACCTTTATCGCCAATGAAGATTTCAGGTATTCCGGCAAGAGTTGCTAATGCAACTGTTCCAGGAACTGATTTACCTGTAGATTGTGCTGCTACTACCGCAGATTTAAAACCTCTTGATACTGGTTGAAACATGCTGTCTAAACCTAACATACCTACTTGGAATGCTCTTTTTAATCCACCAACTTGTGTTACTGGTTTAAGGTTATAAGTATTTTGTTGTGCTAATAATTCTTGTGTTTTTAATGCAGTTTGAAATGCATTACCATCGCCTGCATTTGTTCCTACCATTGCTTGATATGCATTCATTTTGAATGGCACATTAGGATATGTATTACCTAACTCACTAAAGTTTCTAGCCATCTCTTGGCCTTTAGGTGTTTGTGCAATCTGTTGACCTAAGTTATAGGAGTTAACTTTGTTAAGAGTTTCTGCTGCTATAGCTTCGGATATATGAGAAGCCGAAAAGTTAAAAGGAGAAAACCTCATTAGGTAGTCTCTGTATCAGCTTCATTTTTATTTATTGGCTCTACTCTTGGTGCGGCATAAGCATCAGGAGTTAAGTACTCTGCAATAATAGGGTCATTAAATCTTTCCATTAAACCCATCCAATAACTTTCTACATCTAAGGTTTGTTTGCCCGGAATGTTTGCACCTGCTGTTGCTAATCCTTCTGCAACATCTTGGCTTTGATATTTAGTTTGCGCTCCTAATTTTATAGGTCTACCCATAGGTGTAGATATATTTTGTTGCGCTCCTGCACCATCAGGCCCACTTGTCTCTGCATTTAAACCTGGTGTAAGCCCTTCGTTAATTAATTTACTTTGTCCTGTTGGGTCACCTGATTTTCTAGGTACATATAAATCTGCTGTTGCAGGGTCTATTTTTAAATCTGTATTTTCTGCAGCTGCTTTTTGTGATGCTGTTTTTCTAACCATAGTTTTCATCCTCGTTATTTAAAAAGTTAGCCATGTCTGCTAGAAAATGTACAAATTTACTTTGTTGTTCATCAGATAATTTTTTCATCATAATTTTTATCATCACGCCTTCTATAGGGCCTGGTAACATGTATTCAAAAATTACAGGAAATTCTTCTAAATCTATAACTAGCTCTTCCATTGCTTCACTCAAAGTTACCTCATCTTCAACATTGTGAAAATTCCAGTCTTCTTGATTAATGATGTCATAGAATTCGTGATTGGTTTTTGCCATTGGGTCAAAATCTTTAGCCACCTTGTCCACCTCCTTGTTGTGCTGCAACTTGTGCTAACACTTGTTGTAATCCCGGTGGAGGTCCTGCTTGCGGTCCTGCTTGTTGCTGACCTGCTTGGGCTAAGGCGGCCTCTTCCGGTGTCATGTCGTCACCTTCAGGAGTATAGAACTTTTCTAAAATTGAATTCATGTTTTGAGGATTTTTCTTAATCTCAATTGCAGCCATAGTTGCTTTAGGATTACCTTGTGCAGCTTGGGCCATAAGACTTTCAAACAAAACATTCTCTGCTCTCTCTGCATTAATTCTTGAATTGATTTGTGATATGTTATCTAATCCATCCATGTTCTCTTGTAAAGTTTGTTTATCAATAATACCTTGTTGTTTTAGCTGTAGGCCTGTAATAATTTTTTGTGGTTCATCAAACCCGGCCATAACACCATAAATTCTTCTTGTCTTGTACATCTCTGCAATATCTTTACTAGGAACATAAGTCTCTTTAAAGGCTGTACCATCTCTAAAACCTGCAATAGGTTTACGCATGTTTGGATACATGGTCTCATCCCACTCTAATCTTTTAGTATCAATTTGTTCTAAAGCATCTTTAAGAATTACTTGATATTCTCTTACATGCAATGATGCAGATTGTCCTAGTTCTTCTAATCCTCTACCAGTAACAAAAGCGTTAGGCGATTGTCCATCATCTGATACAGGATATGCAGAACCTAAACGAAGATGTCTTTCTAGTCTATCTATCTGTTGGAACAGCTGATAGGGTAGATTGTTTGTTGGTTTAGATACCTGGCTTCCAGGTGTCAAATAGTTAACTGACAATCGTCCTTTCTTATACTGTCCACTTTCTATCTCGCCAATGATGTTGGTTTCTGTAAACACAGCATCTTCCATTGCAATGACAGATAGAACATTTATCTTCGCCATATTAGCCATCAATCCTATAACATGATGGAATTGACCTTGCATTTGGTCAAAAGCAAATCTTTTAGCTACTACAAATCTTGGTCCGGATTTTAAAGGGTTAGGAATAAAATCTAATATAACTTTGTTTTCCGGTAAGAAAATGTATGTACCTTCGTCATCATAGTATTCTGCTACAACTTTACCTGTACCACTTTGATTAGCCCAGGTCTTGTCATAACTTGACATGTAGGCCATTGTATTATATTCAGCATCAATTTCATCTAAGATAACATTCTTGTGATTTGGATACAGTTTAGCCAATGTCTCATGTGGAACTCTTTGCACAATAGCTAGTTCTTTAGGTTGTTGCCCTTCACCAAAATATCCTGGGTAACAAAGATAAGGGTCTTTAGTTTCTGCATATGGATAAGGAATGCCATTAGCATCTTTTTTCTCTTTTAACACCCATACAGCAAAACCATAACCAGGTAGCCATCTACCAACTTGTGGTAATTGTAATTCTAATTTTTGTTGTTCATCATAAGCATGTACTATTCGTTCTAGTTTTTCTGCTCGTTTTGTAGCGCGTTCACTATCTTTATCATTAAATATGTCAATTCTTAAATCAGGCGCTCTACCTAATTTTTGTGCAAATCTCTCCATAGCTGAATGCAAAAGGTTGGGTGCAGGTATTTGGTTATAATCCATGTCACGCATTTGTTTGCCAAGTAAAGCCTTAATACCATCAGCACCACCATTCATAATTGCTCGTATTTTATCTTTTTCTGAAATGACATCTGCATGTTGCGCTCTAAGTTCATACACTCTGTTATATATTTCGTCTGCTGTTTTCATTATCTCCAATTATCCAAATCCATGTTACTACCTTCATACCCACCAAAAGATGGCTCATATTCAAGTCCCATTGTAGCAAGTCTTTCCTTCTGAAGTCTACGAATAGTTTTCATTGGGAACCAACTAGCCATTACTAAGTCAGACTTTTGTCCTACTGACCTACTCTTGTTTTGAGCAGAACTGAAATACACTAACTGACTTTTATATAAGTTTACCTTTTCTTGGGCCTCAAAGCCAAGGTATGGCAAAGAAATTAATTTTTGTTCAAACAATGGTCTCATTGCTGTAACACCAAATATTGGGTCGTGTTTATTAGAATAAGTCTGCGTTCCTTCTAAGAAGATACCATGCTTACCTGCAAAGTCTCTAATAGATTGGTCTTGTCTAATTGCACGCTGAAAACCATTCTCTTCAATAACCCAATGAGAGAGATTGTATTTCACAAACCATTCTTTAATTATTTTAAGTGCTTGTGGAATACCACCTCCAAGTGAGTTTTCCATATCAATCATATACAATTTGTTAGATGCCTGGTCATAACCCCATAAAAATGCAGCTTGATATCCGACTGATGCCGGGTCAAGTCCTGCAATTAACCTAACTCCTGCAGGTACCTGCCCAATTTCTCTACTTTGGTCTCGACATGCTTCTATTTCTACGCTGTCGAATAAGGCCATACCATCAGGCATAGCAACATTAAGATAAACCATTTCGTAAATTGCTCTACCACCAGTAGTCTCTGCAGCAGACTTTCTACCCATTAACCACTTGTAAGTTCTTTTCTTTGCCCACAACATACAGTCCTGGTGAGCTTCATCATTCCAGTCGGGTAAAGTACATCCTGTATCGTGTGCCTCTTCTACTATCGTATTCCAACTTTCGTTGTCTAGTAGATGAGAATATAAATCGTCATAGTGTTGCCTGGAGCCAATAACAATTAAAGCTGTATGTTCTTCTTTTCGAGAAGATAATGTTGTTGTCCACCAGGTTCTTGTGTTCTCTCTCGATGCAGGTTGCATTGTAGAAGAGTGGTCCTCTAAGTCATCGCCTATGATAATATCACAATCTCGTGAAAGAATTTTTCCACCCCGACCGATACCAACCATGGTAGGAGACTTAATCCCGGTAACAGTACGAGTACCAACAGTAAACCCACTTTGCGACCACGCTTTTCCTGCTCTGCTAGTTGGTTTAAAACTTTTTCCAGGTGGGCAGAGTTCTTCGATAAGTTTTTCATTGTTCTCTAACTGGTCTATTACTGAAGCGACAGCATTCTTAGATATCTCTTCATTACCACCTACCCACAATATTCTAACATTAGGGTTCTTGATTATAAGCCATACTGCAAAATGAATTAGTAGGTCAGTCTTGCCATGTCGAGGAGGAGATAGTATCATCTGTTGATTTCCATGTTCTATAGCTTCAAGAATAGATTTAATCCATCTAATGTGAAACTCCGGAGTTTGATAGGGTTCACCAGTTTCTGTTTGAAAATACCTATCTCTAAATATTTTAAAGTCAGCTAATGACTTCTCTGCTTTAGCAGGTAAAGTCCAGTTCTCTGCTTTTTCTTTTGTCTCCATATCTTCTATCCATGCAGCATACGCATAAGATAAAGCAGCTTTTGTACAGCCTAAGATTTCTGCAGCGTCTTGTTTTTTTAAATCACCTTTAAGAATAAGGGGTCCTAAGTCTTTTTCTATAAGGGCGTCATAAACGACACCTCTTCTTTTTTGTACATTAGGTTGTGCTACAGGTTTACCATCGTGTTCAGGTTCATAGACAGCACCTTGTTGTTGGGCGTAAAATTTTTTATTATGGTAGGCCTTAGAACAAGTAGCAGAACAAAACTTTCGTTTAGGTGCTTTTAATACATTATGACAAGATTGTGCAAAACATAACTTAACATTTGTCATTTAGAATAATCCTCGCACTCTTTGTTTAAACAAGTTACTTTTTCCCTGTCTATATCGTATATTAAGTATAGGCCACACTTAGGGCATGCTACTTTCAATTAAACTTTTTTTCGTATAACCTTAGTTTTACCATTCTTGGTCCTGGCGTACTTATGTGTTTTAGTTTCTCTAATTAAAGTTCCACTATAAGTTTTGTTGCCCCACTTCCAAGTTACTCTTTTACCGGCCATATTTCTCCTACCACATTTTGCAAGACCAATATCTTGCACTTGTCTTATCCGATGCTGTATCACATTTGTGTCTAGCACGAAATGATTTCCTAGCTGCCGGGTTATCTTTTCTTATCTCCATGTTAGGGTCGCCGAACATTACTTTCTTAACTTTGTCGCCATCCTTAACATACACTTTAAATTTCTTTCGACCATGACCTGGTTCACCTTTACCAATCCTGGAAGGTTTATTTAAAGATACAGATTTACCTTGAAACTCGGCCATTACTTTTTCTTTTTCTTTTTAGCTTTTTTCTTTTTAGGCATTCCCTTTGGGTATCCAATTCCTTTTGGCATAATATTCCTTTCAAATCTTTCTCTTATCATAACACAAAACCCCGCCGAAGCGAGGCTCTGTCATCGTACAGTCGTCCATTACTGTTATGAAAAATATAACAATCCACAAAAACATTTCTCCATTACACTGTACACCACATACTGTTTCTTAGATGAAAAGTTTTTCTTTCTTATTATAAATAGAAGCTATCCTCATAGCTCCACCTGGATTTTCCAGGTATACCTAATCTACTACTGCTAGTAATTTAAGTAGGGTGAAAAAAATTTTTTATGTAAACTGTTGGCAGTTCTCACATACACCATCCATTAACTGGTCAGCCCAATAAGGATGCAAACAAATATCACAATCTTCTACGCTTACATAATCCATTAAGAAACTATACCATAAAGTAAAGGCCCTGCTGTTGCCAGTAGGACCTAAACTTAACATACACAATAGAAAGGAGGAACTTATGAAAAACCAGTGAGGTTCCTAAGTTACCTATCTATTAGTAATAATAGCATAGTTGTAATTTATGTGGGGTATTAAATTAAGTAAGGAGGCCTACAAAAAAAATACCCTATATCAGTTTACTATATATTTTTTATGGTATAGTTGAATTACACAAACACATTAGATTGCAGACTTTTAGAACAATCTAATAGATAAGACATCAAGTAAGTGGATTAGTCTGACCATGGTAACTAGGGTAAAAGCCTATTATTCTACATATGTTATATAGCTACTATATGGAGTTATTCGGTTTGGGTTGGGAGTAGCACAGGGTAAGAACTACTTAACATCTTAA
>Ga0181421_1000139_pt1 | contig 19132 bp, 28 predicted proteins | sample 44SPOviralmetaG_FD_130146 | JGI IMG/M metagenome (GOLD analysis project Ga0181421, IMG submission 130146) | Marine viral communities from the oligotrophic San Pedro Time Series (SPOT) site, San Pedro Channel, CA, USA - 44 SPOT_SRF_2013-06-19 | ecosystem: Environmental > Aquatic > Marine > Strait...
AATATTCACCAGCATTCGAAGGATACCTATCCACCACATAATGTCGTAAAAGACGAAGAGATGAAATACACTCTTGAACTAGCAGTGGCTGGATTTAAACGAGAACATATCGATATTGAAGTCAAGGATCATATCCTAACTATCAATGGTAACCGACCACAGCGTCGTGAACAAAGTTCGTATGTTCATAAAGGTATTAGTGCTCGTAACTGGAAAAAGTCATTTAGACTGTCCGAATATACGGAAGTAAGTGGCGCTGATCTTGTAGACGGAATCTTGACAGTAAAATTGGAAGTCGTTCTACCTGAAGAAAAGCGGCCTCGTAAAATCACAATCGGTTCATACGAGGAAACAAATGACAACACTAGCTCTGAACTACTCACGGAATCTGCTTGACGCGATTTCAAATTTCTTCAATTCAATTGCTACAGCAGCAATGGTATCACGGCAAATGGAAGCTAACTTAAAACTAGCACATATGCTAAAACACGAATATCCAGGCGAATCTTATGAGGGTATCGTGGCTATTCTAAACCAAAAGACTGTAGGGGAGTACTATAAATGATTGCAGTACTCAAAAAATTGTTTACTCTCGATATTAAAAGGGGAAGACCTCTATTAAAATATCGTGAAGCAAACTACACACTTGCAGAACTTGAGCGTAGACTTAACGCTGAAATCCAAGGTTATGGAACAAGATACTAATGTGGCCGTACAATGAAGAAGAGCGTGACTTCTTAAGCTAATAAATAAAAAGGAGCAACAAAACTTGCTCCTTTTTTCTATAAATTTTTTGTAAAGGGAATGACATGAATATTGACGAACTAAGAGAACAACTAAAAATCGATGAGGGAGTTAAATATGAAATATATCTCGATCATCTCGACCTTCCTACTTTTGGCATTGGTCATCTGGTTAGGGACGACGATCCAGAATATGGGCAACCAGTCGGAACAGAAATTTCAGAAGAACGAGTCAATGAATGTTTTGACAGAGACGTCGAAATCGTGCTAGATGACTGTAGGATTTTGTATCCAGACTTTGATGATTTGCCGGAAGAAGTCCAACAGATTGTAGCGAACATGATGTTTAACATGGGTCGACCTCGCCTTTCTAAATTCAAAGGAATGAAACGTGGAGTAGACGCGCAAGATTGGAATGCCGCGGCAGATGAAATGGTTGATAGTGCATGGTATCGACAAGTTACAAATCGTGCAGACAGACTTGTAGAAAGAATGAGATCTATCGCATAAAAAGGTGTACAAACTCTGTGAAATAAGGTATAATTATATTATGTTGTTGGAGGTTGTATGTCGTTTTACACATCTGTAGTTCGCTACAGTAATTATATGTTTTACCGTGGCTATGATAAGAATGGCCAGCGTGTAATTAGAAAAGATCATTTTTCGCCTACATTCTACGTTCCGTCGAAAAAAGACACGGGCTGGTCTGGTTTAGATGAGGCGCAGATCGGCCCGGTCAGTTTCGAAAACATGCGGGAATCTCGAGCTTGGCTCGATCAATATAAAGACGTGTCTGGATTTAAGATCTATGGCACTACTAATTACATCCATCAGTATATCACAGAAAAGTTTCCACGAGAAATTGAATTTGATCGTGACATGATCAATGTATCTACAATTGATATTGAAACAGAATACGGTGATGGATTTCCAGAGCCTTCTTTAGCAAATCAAAAAATCACTGCTATTACTCTTAAGAATAATATTGATAATATTTACTGGGTTTGGAGTTATGGTGATTATGATGAAAAATCTGCTTTAATCAAACCTGTAAGATATACTAAGTGTGAAGATGAAGAACATCTCTTACTTCATTTTCTAGACTTTTTCTCATCACAAGAAAAATGTCCTGATGTTATCACTGGCTGGAACGTAAGATTTTTTGATATTCCTTATCTAGTAAATCGTGTGTCTAAACTTTTAGGTTTAGAGCAAGTAAAAAAGTTTTCGCCTTGGGGTCTAATTGAGCATAGAAAAGTCGTGCGTCGAGGTAAAGAGGATGAAACATATGACTTGCGTGGTATTCAAACTTTAGATTATATGGAGCTATTCCAAAAGCTTGGTTATTCGTATGGTCCTCAAGAATCATACTCTCTTAATCATATTTCGTCTGTAGTTCTTGGCGAAAAGAAATTATCCTTTGAAGAAGCAGGTTCTCTTAAAAATCTGTATAAAGAAGATTTTCAAAAATACATTGACTATAATATGAAAGATGTACAGTTAGTTGATCGCCTTGAAGATAAAATGGGTCTTATCACTTTAGCTATGACTATGGCGTACAAAGGTGGTGTCAATTATATGGACACCTTTGGCACAACTGCTATATGGGAATCGATTATATATCGAAAGCTTTTATCTCAAAAAACTGTTCCACCAGTCAATGCAAATCCTAGTATTAAAAAACCATTTGCAGGTGGATATGTTAAAGAGCCTCAAGTTGGTATGCATGACTGGGTTGCGTCCTTTGATTTGAATTCGCTGTATCCTAATATTATTGTTCAGTGGAACATGTCACCTGAAACTATTGTATCGCAATCAGAAGAAGAAGGTGTACATCATTATCTTAACTCAAAAGAACCAGTTAAATCACCTTATGCTGTTGCAGCCAATGGTTCTACATATAGAAAAGATAAAGATGGTGTTATTCCTAATATCATTATTGATTATTATGATGAACGGCGCTCTATCAAAAATATGATGCTTGCATGTAAATCTGAATATCAGAAGAATAAAACAGTTGAACTTGAAAAAGAAATCAATAGATATGAAAACCAGCAAATGGCCATTAAGATTCTTATGAATTCTCTTTATGGTGCACTAGGTAATCAATACTTTCGATATTTTGATATAAGAATTGCTGAGGCAGTAACTCTTACCGGTCAACTTGCTATTCAGTGGGCAGAACGAGCATTAAATAAATCTGTAAATGAGATAATGAAAACAGATAAAGACTATGTCATTGCTATTGATACCGATTCTTTGTACGTTAGCTTTGGTAGCATGATAGAAAAGCTAAAGCCAAAACAGCCGGCTCAATTTCTAGATAAAATTTGCAAAGAACACTTTGAACCTCTCTTTGCAAAATCTTACGATAATCTTTTTACTCATATGAATTGTCATAAATCTCGTATGGAAATGGGCCGTGAAGTAATTGCAGATCGTGGCATTTGGACTGCAAAGAAAAGGTATATCTTGAATGTGCACAATAACGAAGGTGTACAGTATGCTGAACCTCAGCTTAAGATTATGGGTATTGAAGCAATCAAATCATCTACACCCGAAGTATGTCGTTCTAAGTTTAAAGAAATATTTAAAGTGATTATTTCAGGAAGTGAAGCTGATACTCAAAAATTTATAGAAGATTTCAAAAAAGAATTTTGTTCGTTACCTGCAGAAAAAATTGCCTTTCCTCGCTCTGTTACTAACATTCGTGATTGGAGTGATAGAAAACTTATTTACAAGAAAGGTACCCCAATTCACGTCAGAGGATCGCTTCTATATAATAAGAAGCTTAAAGAATTAAGCTTAACTAAAAAATATGAATTGATTGCAAATGGCAATAAGATAAAATTTATGTATCTTAAACTTCCTAATCCTATTAAAGAAAATGTTGTAGCATTTCCAGATTATTTTCCAAAAGAGTTTCAGCTTGAAAAATATATAGATTATGATCTACAATTTGATAAAACTTTTGTAGATCCTCTTCGTCTTATTCTTGACGCAGTCGGATGGCATACAGAACAACAAGTTACACTGGAAGATTTTTTTGCATAATATGTTAAATAATGGTTTACATTCTAAGAACAATGGAGTATAATAATACTATGAGTAAAGATTGGGTAAAAGATATAAATGATATGCATCGTAAGTTTAGCGTACACTCGTGGACGTCAGAACAGCTCGTTGCTGGCGATAAGCAAAAGCTACAAAAGTTTCTTGACTTTAGAATTAAATTCTTGCAAGAAGAATTAAATGAAACTGCAAAAGCCGTTAATGAAAAAGATCCTGAAGAAATCGTTGATGGTTTGATTGATTTGTGTGTTGGAGCTATTGGCACTCTTGATGCATTTGGAATTGATGCATATAAAGCATGGGATGAAGTACATAATGCAAACATGTCTAAAGAACCAGGAATCAAAGAATCACGTCCTAACCCGCTCGGGTTACCAGACCTTATCAAGCCTGAAGGCTGGAAAGGTCCAGAACATCGAGGAAATCATGGGTATTTCACTAACAGTTTTTAATTCAATATTTGATAATAAAACTGACAAATGCATGGATCTAGAAAATTTTGATGCATTTGAAAAATTTCTATATAAACTTTCAGAAGAACCTAAGCAGTCTAAGAAAGCGGCTGTGCTAATATCTCCTGCAACGTACCAGCCGGATACTACTCGAGCAAATGCAAATGTTGTTGAGTGGGCCGGCTGGTGTTGTGTAGATGTTGACGAATACAAACCAAACGGAGATTTGCAAGATGACTTATGTAATCGCTTTTCTAGCTATCGCTTCATTTGTTACAGCACTGCTAGCAGTACATTGGATTCGCCTAAGTTCAGAATGGTGTTCCCTTTGCGAGAACGAATTGGAAGTGACAAAATCAGACATTTCTGGCATTCTCTTAACACAGAACTCGGAGAACTTGGTGACGTCCAAACTAAAGACTTATCACGCATGTACTATATCCCTGCGCAATATGCTGGTGCTTTCAACTTTATTTTCAGTCATGATGGCGACGCACTTGATCCTACAAGTCTTATGAGGAAACATCCTTATGCCGAAAAAGCAAACCTTAACAGCTTCTTTGACAGACTCCCAGAAAAAATCCAAAATCAAATCATCGAACACAGAAAAGGAAGAATGGATAACACTAATGTGGTGTGGTCGTCCTATCGCGATTGTCCCTTCTTTCCACGTAAACTCGAAGCAGAATACAGACTCATCAGTAATACCGGATGGTATCACAAAATGTATCAAATAATGGTTGCTATTGCTGGTAATGCAATCAAGCAACAGTATCCTATCACTGCATCTGAGATTGCTAAGATGTGTCAAGAACTTGATCTAGAAACTGGCAATTGGTATAAGAATCGTCCACTTGATAAAGAAGCAGATCGTGCTCTTGAATACGTTTATAAAAATATATAGGTGAAATATGGATTATGAAGCATTTGTATATCGATACACAAATAAGATAAATGAAAAAAAATACTTAGGTTATCATAAAGGTAGTATCCATGATGGATATGACACTTCTTCTACATCTAAAGAAATGAATGATGCCTTTGGTCGTGGTGAACTAGTACGTGAAATTATTGATACTGGTTCTGTTAAAGATATGATTGCGTTGGAGAGAAAAATGCTACTTGAAGTGGATGCACGAAATAACGATGAATACTATAATAAATCAAATGGTGGTGGATCAGAATTAAAAAACTTTATTAAACCTTCGCTTGATACACTTCAAGAAAATATCATCTACAAACAATATCCTGTTGAGATGGTGCAGAAAGAAGTAGTGGCAGCTTATAAGAAATTTCAAGTTCGTTTTAACGAGATTGATTCTCAGCATGCAAAAACTTTGCGTGATAAGATTGATGATTTGAACGGTGATACCAGCGATTTCGAACCAGTACATGTTCTTTTAGACTATTTTGGTAAAGACGAACATCTTCTTCTAGATGGTAACCACAGAGTAATCGCGACAATGAATTCTAAGCGCGCTCAATTTATTCCAGTGCAATACATACCTAAGAATGCTTGGTCTCCGTTCAATAAGCTAGAGCTAAAAACTTTAGCAAATAGACTTAATCCTTTACCAGATAAACCTGCGCTTTCGGCGAATAAAGATGATGCAGTAAAATTTTTGATTGAGAGATACGAAGATGGTGAAGGTGTAGATGTAAAGTCTGACCAGAATGCAGAAGAATTATTAAAATGGGGTTTTACTAAAAAACAAATCAGTGCATATATGAAGATTGCTCAGAAAGAGATCGATAATTTTACTACAATTCCTAATGGTGCGGTGTGGATTAATTGGCCGGTAACTCGAAATAAAGAATTAAAGAGTAGAGTTGAACAAAATAGAGATAAAAATACTATGGCAATCTCTGCATCTTCTGGCGGTTTTCGTTTAGATACGTTGCTAAAAGAATCCACCTACCACTTGACAAAAACAAGAGCAGTAGTTGTAATGTATCATCCAAATGCTTCTGCTCAGATACAGTGGTTCAAAGAATACTTACCTCAATATGAAAAAATCTTGAAACACCGCTTAAAGGATTTTAACGTGAGCTTTCAATATTGTGAAACTATTGCATATGCTGGTTTACAAGACTCAGCAAATGTGGTATAATATATCTACAATGGAGAAATCAATGAAATCAGTTAAAGAACGTGAATCCGTAAAGGTTCTCGAAGAATGTATTGAACTACAAAAACGTAAAGGTGAAGACTATCAGTCTGCTAAATCTAACGTAGTACAAGCAATGCATTATCGTCGTGGTGTAGATACAATCTATGATATTATGCATGGTAAAATGATGCGTGCTGCATCCTTACTTGAATCTGGTCAAGAGCCTAATCACGAATCACTCGAAGATACATTTAAAGATCTAATTAACTATGCTTCATTTGCTGTATCATATATGCGTGGTACAATGGATGGACAAGATCCTGAAAACGACATGTTTAATAGGCCAAAGAAATGAAGATAGGTTTAACTGCTAGTACTTTTGATTTACTTCATGCTGGTCATGTTGCAATGCTAAGAGAAGCAAAATCTCAATGTGACTACTTAATTTGTGCCTTACAAGTAGATCCAACACTTGACCGTGCCACAAAGAATGCACCGGTGCAAAGCATCGTTGAAAGACAGGCACAATTAGCAGCAATTAAATATGTTGATGAAGTATTAATTTATTGTACAGAAGCCGATTTACTTGATATAATAAACATGTACCCAATTAATGTACGAATACTCGGAGAAGAGTATAGACAGAAAGATTTTACTGGTAAAGATGAATGCCGTAATCGAGGTATAGAATTATATTTTAACAAACGAGATCACAGATTCTCGTCTAGTGACTTAAGGGAGAGAGTACGTGCAGCTAACAACCGTAAGTGATATTAGAAACTATTTTATTGGAGAACTAAATGACGGAGCCTTCACAACTGACAAAACCGGTCAAAATACGATCGAATTACTTGGCGCTTCATTTATCGCAGACGAACCCTCAATCTTTGGAAGTCCAAACCAGGAATACATTGATCGAGAGATTGATTGGTATTGTAGTGGTAGCACTAATATTAATGATATTTATGCTGGGGAGCGTGCTGCTCCTGAAGCATGGAAATATGCTGCCAACAAGCATGGAGAAATCAATTCAAACTATGGTAGACTGATCTTCGATGATATATATTATAGGCAGTATGAAAACGTCCTAGAAGAATTAGCAGATTCAAATGATACTACAAGACGTGCTACAATGGTTTACAACCGACCAAGCATCTGGGCAGAATACCAGGATGCTGGTAAAAACGATTTTATCTGTACTAATGCTGTCACTTATTACATTCGCAATGGTGAACTCCAAGCTGTCGTACAAATGCGATCTAACGATGTCGTGTTTGGATACAAGAATGATTATGCTTGGCAGCGTTATGTGATGGGACTTATCTGCCAAGACCTCGGTGGAGGTAGAAACACACTAAAGCCAGGTCAATTGATCTGGCAAGTCCAAAACTTACATGTCTATGAAAGGCATTTTCATCTTGTCAAGTAAATGGGACATTAGATATTTGCAATTGGCCGAGGAGGTAGCTTCTTGGTCGAAAGATCCTTCAACCAAAATTGGAGCAGTTGCAGTAGGATCCAAGGGTCAGGTATTGGCTCAAGGTTTCAATGGCTTTCCACGAGGTATGGAGGATAAATTACAGTATTATGAAGATCGCGAAACTAAGTACAAGTATGTCGTTCATGCAGAAATGAATGTCATATATAATGCTACATATAATGGAGTATCTCTAGATGGTGCTACATTATATGTTACAGGGTTGCCAGTTTGTTCTGACTGTGCAAAAGGTATAATTCAAGTGGGCATTAAACGAGTCGTTATGAAAGAACAAAACGTACCGTCCAAATGGATTGAGTCGTGGAAGACGACGGTTGGAATGCTCGATCAAACAAAAATAAATTGGGAGTTTATAAATGTCTCAGATTCAAGAACGTCATGAAGATTACATGAAGCGGCGTCTACGTGAAGAAAATATTGGTGTTAATATAGAATACACTAACATGAGACTTACAAAAGAAATTGAAGAACTTAAAGATAGAATTAAAACGCTTGAAACTGATATGGCATATACCGCATATGCTACTAGCCCGGAAGAACAACGAATTTACGACCTAAGGAAAACGGATTAGACATGAAAGTCCTTGTTATAGGACATAGCCCTTCCTCTCGCGAATATTGCCCGAGGAAGGGCAACCCTTCTATCAATCGCCTGAATAGGTGGCTAGATGAATGTGGTGTGGAAATATACAGCTTCAGTAATGCGTGTGCACACCACGCCGTTTCCTTAAAAAAAGACAATATTGATAGAACATTTATCTATGAAATATCAAATACGTATAATAAAATTCTAGGATTAGGGAATGAGGTAAATAATATTCTAAAGAAAATGGATATAGAACACTTCTCTCTTCCACATCCTTCACCGCTTAATCGTAACCTTAACGATAAAGCATACGAAAAAAAAATCATAAATAACTTAAAATCTTATTTACAAATAGACTAGAATTTGGTATAATATTCTAGTAAGGAGTTAAATAAATGAATGTAGTAATCTTGCTCGGTCGAGGTACCGAGGGTTGTGGTGTTACGCAATGTGCAATTCAAATGCAAAAAGTACTCAACGCAACAATTCTTTCTGCTAATGATAAAAAGTGGGGTAGAGCTAAAGGCTTAAAAATAGAACAGACAGAAATGAATGTCGGTGAACGTTGGGAGGACATGTCACATGTTGTTAATGCTTTTGATTTATGCATTGTTTATTCCGTACCATCTAAGTCTCATCCACAAGACTGTCAAGATAATTTCCTAAAGCTTCTAGATAATATTAAAATACGTAAAGCGTTTATCAATGTAGACCATAAGGCTGCATCGATTGCACGTAATGCTAATCTTGTTGAAGTATGTAAGAAGATGGACGTGATTATGACTCATAGTCTTGAGAATGATTTCTCACGATTTATGAAGAAGAATAAGATTACGGTACCTCTCAAGAAAATGTCTCTTGGCTTTGACTATGATGGCCACCGAGCTAAATACTGGAAACCAATTGAAGAAACATATGAAGAATATGTACGTTGGATTGGCCGCACTGCAATGTGGAAAGGTCCAGCTCTCATGATTGACTACCACCAAGATGCGATTATGGAAGCTGGATTTATTACAGTCCTTGAAGGATTGGAAGCTTCTATTCAATATCCTTTAGTACTCTATCGTGATAATAAGAATGAGAATCCTACAGATCGCCGTAAGGTTGTAAATTACTTTCGGCCTGAAAAACAGCATGGCGAAACAGAAAAGTTTAGAGAAGATATGTATGGTACAGAAGAAGCTGGCCAAGGTTCATATCTTTATCCACAGTATAATAACCATGACTGCATGCAACGTTTAGCTAAGTCAGGTTTTGGTGCAGACTTGTATCATCTTAAAGCAGAAACATATGGAAACAATATTGAGAATTGCCATGCAGAAATTATTGCATGTGGTTCTATTCCTATTTTTCATAAACACTTCTGTGATAATGTCATACATAAAGTACAGGACAAACCAGTAAGCCTATGTAAAGATACTGGTACAATTGGTCTCGACTACACTAACTTTCAAGAGTGTCGAGATCTTATGATCAATCTACGATCTTCACCATCGATGAGAGATGATTGGAGGGAAATGGCGTTTGAATTTTGGAAGCAGCATTCTGACGGAAAAGAAGTTGTTAATGAAATTGTCGAACTAGCCACAACCGATGAACACCAACCACAAGGACTCGAGGAGTTTTTCTAATGAAGACAATTTTTATTACCGGCATGGCCGGCATGATTGGCTTTCACTCAGCCAAGAAGTTCAATGAACTAGGGTGGAACGTAACAGGTCTTGACAATTTCAATGACTATTACGACGTTAAACTAAAGCATGCTCGTGAAGCTATACTTAATGGTATAGACATTAATGTAGTACATGCTGACATTCAAGATCCAGATAAATACGAAGAATTAATTAAGAATGCAGATGTGGTTCTACACCTTGCAGCATATGCTAATCCTCGTCATTCGTTTGAAGAGCCACAGCATTATATTGATACTAATATCACTGGTACACAAAGAATCCTAGAAGTTGCTGAGAAGTACGACACGCCAGTAGTATATGCTTCAAGCTCATGCGTAATGCATGGCCAGCCACTTCCGTGGAATGAGCATGATCGACCTGCTCACCAGAACAATGCATATGGCTGGTCAAAGCGATCTAATGAATGTCAGTTTATGCATTCTAAACTTGCAAGATCTACTGGTCTTCGTTTCTTTACTGTCTATGGTCCATACGGCCGGCCAGACATGGCGCTGTTTAAATTTACAGATGCTATTCTCGAAGATAATGCTCTTACAATCTATAACTTTGGAGATATGAAACGTGACTTTACTTACGTTGATGATATTGTACAAGGTATTGTAATTGTCACAGATGATATTCTCAAGCCATCAGGCACAAGTGATGGAGTACGTCATGAAATCTATAACATAGGTTATGGCGAACAAGTCCAGCTTATGGATTTTGTAAATGAGATTGAAAAGAATCTTGATCGTAAAGGCAGGTATGACATGGTACCTGCTCACCCAGCTGACACGCCAGAAACCTGGGCGGATACCACAAAGCTTCAAGCTTTAGGATATAAGCCAACAACACCTGTTTCTGAAGGTGTAAAACAATTTGTTTCTTGGTACAAGGAGTATTATAATGTCAATTAACATTGCAATTATTGGTCATGGATATGTAGGTAAAGCTGTTGATCATGGTTTTTCTACATCACAGGTTGAAAAGTTTATTGTAGATCCAATTTACAACACATCAATTGATGATATTCGTGGAAAGAAAAGATTAGACGCAGCGTTTGTTTGTGTACCTACTCCGTTTGGATCCAATGGAGAAATAGATGCAACCATTGTAAAAGATGTGGTACGTCAGCTCGAGTTTTTTCGTTGTCCTATTATTATTAAGTCAACAGTTACACCTGAAATTGTTGATGAACTTTTCAATGGTAACCGAGATGTAATTTACAATCCTGAGTTTCTTACTGAAAAGAATCACCTTGATGATTTTATAAATCCACCTATGCATATCTTTGGTGGAAACGCAATGGTGACGCGTAAAGTACAAGAATTGTATGAGAAATATAGTCAGTGTAAACCATGCCCTGTTACTCATATGACAGCTATGGAAGCATCATTTGTGAAGTATGGTATCAATTGCTTTCTCGCTACAAAGGTTCTATGGTTTAATCAGTTTAAAGACATTGTAGATAATTATGGTGCAAAATATAATGTGATCGTAAATGCTATTGGCAGCGATCCACGTATTGGACATTCTCATACTCAAGTTCCGGGTCCTGATGGACGAAAAGGATTTGGCGGAGCGTGTTTCCCTAAAGATACAAATGCCTTTAACACTTTTTCAAAAGGTGAGTTCTCAGTACTTACAAAGGTTATTGCTGAGAATAATACATATAGAAAAGAATATGAACTTGATGAACGTGAAAAAGAACAGAAGGTAAAGTATGCCTAGTTATGCTAGTATTGTTCCATTGATTGGTGGAGAGACCATCGCGATGGAACGAGTTTTTAAAAAAAAGCCGGAGTATTTGTTAAGCTATGAACCGTTTAAAGATAATGATACTCACCTCGTTGAGTACTATGAACGAAAAGTTCCCTACCACGTGTTGGGAGATAACAGGATGGACAACCTACATCCTGTCGATGTTATTAATACCGTATGTCCTTGTGCTGGGCTTAGTAGCCTTAGTACTACAGCATCTACTAATTCTGCTACTAACGATTGGATGCCTACCACAGCTCGTTATGTTTTGGGTACACTCTCACCTCGAGTATTCTGGGGCGAAAACGCACCAAGACTCGCTTCTCAAATGGGACAACCTATTGTTGAAAATCTCAGACAAATCGGTAAAGAGTTTGGATACACTTTCAGCATTTTTAAAACGAAGTCTATCCTTCATGGATTAGGCCAAGTCAGAGACAGGACCTTTTATTTTTTCTGGAAAGGAAACAAGGTTCCTGTCTTTGAATATATAAAAAGGGAACATGAAAAAATAGAAGATACTATTCGTGGAGTGCCTAGGAATTCTAGTGATCCTATGAGTATTGTAACGAATAAAAATGTTCCATCACAAGATCCTTACTATAGGTATGTCCTTGAAGAAATTGAAGGAGGTACCTCGCATTCTGCTTTTCAGGATAAAATTGAAAAAAGCTGTGATGTAAAACAATATATTGAAAACAGTGGTATTACTTATGATAAAGTTGCAGAATGGATGGTAGCCAATGGATTTGAAAAGCAAGCACAACGTTGCACCGCTATGTATGAAAAACTAAAAGCTGGTGGAAACATAATGCGAAGAGGTGTTAACATACCGAAAGATTATATCGGCGCTTTTGTTGGTGCTTATCCTACCATGCTAGCACATCCAGATGAAGATAGATTCTTAACAATCAGAGAATGTATGTCTATTATGAAATTGCCAGAAGATTTTATCTTACAAGGCGGACTTAAAAATATTAATCATATATGCCAGAATGTACCAGTAACGACTGCACAAGATATGGCAGATCATGTTTTAAAATTTGTTGAAGGTAGACTTGACAACCAAATGATTGAGACTGATTATCTAGTGCAAGATAATAAATCACAAACACTTGACTATAAAAAAGAAGGTGTACAATTAGATGCATTTATGGTATAATATACTTAATGTTATCAGGAGAAATAGATGAGTATTATGGATAAACTTAAAAAGAATAGTAAAGTTAAAGAAACTTCTATTCTTGCTGAGTCTAAATTTTTTAATGAAAAGGATATGGTAGCTACTGATGTTCCTATGATCAATGTAGCACTATCCGGTTCCGTGGATGGCGGACTTTCGCCAGGACTTACAGTATTAGCTGGCCCATCCAAACACTTCAAAACCTCATTTGCTTTGATTATGGCAAGTGCATATCTGAAAAAACATAAAGATGCAGTGCTTCTTTTTTATGATTCAGAGTTTGGTTCACCGCAATCTTACTTCGAGCAATTTAATATTGATACAGAACGTGTTCTTCATACTCCTATTACAAATGTTGAAGAACTCAAGTTTGATTTGATCGGACAGCTTGAAGGTCTTGATCGTAATGACAAAGTAGTAGTCGTTATCGATTCTGTAGGCAACCTCGCATCGAAAAAAGAATTAGAAGATGCTATTAACGAAAAGTCAGTTGCTGATATGTCAAGAGCAAAAGCGCTCAAAGGCTTATTTAGAATGTGTACTCCTTACTTAAACATGAAAAATATTCCTTTGATTGCGGTGAATCATACGTACATGGAAATTGGATTATTTCCAAAGGCTGTTGTTTCTGGTGGTACAGGCATTTATTATTCGGCAGATAATATTTGGATTCTTGGTCGTCAACAAGACAAGCAAGGTACTGAGATAAAAGGTTACCACTTTGTTATCAATGTGGAGAAATCAAGATATGTCAAAGAGAAGTCTAAAATTCCTATTAGCGTCAGTTGGGATGGCGGTGTTCAGTCTTATAGCGGCTTACTCGACGTCGCTTTGGCAGGCAATTACGTTGCTAAGCCTAGTAACGGTTGGTACTGTCGTGTTGATAGAGATACTGGAGAACTCGTCGATCCAAAGTGTAGAGAAAAAGATACATTGGAAGCCGGATTCTGGGAACCAATCTTCGCCGACACAGATTTCAAAGACCATATCAAGAAATCTTATGCAATCGGAGCTTCAAGAGATTATGGAGAATCGATTGAAACATGATGAAAATGTAACATATCAGCTAGTGCCTGGAGATCAAGGAGATCAACACTGGCTGGTACGTTTTTTAGAAGGACCATTTCCGGAAACTGTGATTCAGTATGGAGCTATTAGTTTTAACGAAGCTGCTGAAAATATGATGTCATTCAATTTCTTTATTGAATCGAGTCCAGATCCAGATCTTTCAATAGACAACGTTGAATTGCAAGAATTCGCTGGTGATGTTTTACAAGAAATTATTAGAAAAGGCATTGAAGATAATTCAGTGGTAATGGAGGATAAATGAAGATTTTAATTTGTGGATTGCCTGGTAGTGGCAAGACTACACTCGCAGAACCACTCGCAGAATTACTTGGTGCAGTATGGATTAATGCTGATCAAGTAAGAACAAAATACAATGATTGGGATTTTACACCTGAAGGTCGTATCCGTCAAGCACAACGTATGAGGTATCTTTCAGACGGTGCTGTGATGGCAGGCAAAGTTGCTGTAACCGACTTCGTAGCGCCAACAGAAAAAGCACGTGAAGCTTTTGATGCTGACTATGTAATTTGGATGGATACTGTAAATAAAAGCAAATCTGTAAATGGACCAGCAGCTGAAGGCAGTACATTCGAACAAACTGATAAGATGTTTGAGAAGCCAGAAAAATGTGATTACCATGTTGCAGATTGGTTTGAAGATACTCATGCTCAGCTATTACCAATTATTAAAAGCTATATGGAAAGGAATAAGTAATGGAACTTTTACTTTTACTTGCAGCTGGAGCTGCAGCTCATCAATATCTAAAAGAACCGGATATTGTAATCCCACCGTCAGAGCATAAAGTGATGGTGCAAAATGAACAGGTATTTGTTCCTAATGATACCACTCTCGCTATGATTGATTGGTCAAAAGCAGGTAACTTTAGACAAACTTCTAGCACAAATAATGTGGAATGGGTGATTATCAGTGAGTAAATTTGATCCACTAAATCCTACCGTACAAATGCTTGGTAGGTGGCAACCTTGGCACGATGGCCATACTGAACTTTTTCGTCGGTGTCATGCTATGACAGGCCAAGTTGCTATTATGATTCGTCAAGTACCAGAGAAACGTGAAGCAAATTCTCGTGTACCTGGCCAAGATGACAATCCATTTGATATTGAAACGGTCAAACAAAATATTATTGATGGATTGGCACAAAAAGGGTTTACATTTGATGAAGACTTTGTTATAATGGTAGTACCAAACATTGTTGACATTAGTTATGGTCGCGGTGTTGGTTATACATTTACAGAGCATGATCTTGGTAAAGAAGTTCATAGTATTTCAGCCACTCAAATTCGTGCAAAGATGAGAGAAGAAGGTAAACTTGCAGACAAATCTTGAACAAACGATTCTTCGTAATCTCCTGACTGACGAAAGGTATATGCGTAAAGTATTACCTTTCGTCAAGCCAGATTACTTTGAAGGCGTTTATCGTATATTATTTAAAGAAGCTGGTAAGTATGTCGGTAAGTACAATAGACTTCCGACTGCTGAATCATTTAAGATTGAGCTTGATCAAACTGACCGACTTTCTGGTGAACAGTATACAATGGCCGTTGATATTCTTCCGCAGTTGTTTTCGAAAGAAGCAATTGACGATCAATGGCTATTGGATACTACCGAAAAGTGGTGTCAAGATAGAGCCATCTATAATGCCATTATGGAATCAATTTCTATTATTGATGGTAAACATGAAACAATGACTAAGGGTGCTTTACCTGATTTGCTCAGTAAAGCACTTGGTGTTGCATTTGATACAAACGTAGGTCACGATTATGTTGAAAATTATGAAGAACGTTTTGATTTCTATCACACTGAAGAAGATCGTATCCCGTTTGATCTTGAATATTTTAACAAGATTACAAAAGGTGGTGTACCAAGTAAGACACTTAACATTGCCCTTGCAGGTACTGGCGTTGGCAAGTCTTTATTCATGTGTCATGTTGCTGCTAGTGCTTTGGTAGAAGGTAAGAATGTACTATACATCACTATGGAAATGGCAGAAGAACGTATCGCAGAACGTATTGATGCTAATCTTCTCAATGTACCTATTGATCAACTTTCTAATTTATCTCGTGAAATGTTTAGAACAAAGGTTGAAGACATTGCACGTAAGACTGCAGGTAAGTTAATCGTAAAAGAATATCCAACTGGTTCTGCACATGCCGGTCATTTTCGTGCACTGCTCAATGAATTAAAACTAAAACGGCAATTTGAACCAGACATAATCTTTATTGATTATTTAAATATCTGTTCTTCTAGTAGAATGAAAGGAATGGGTGGTGCAATCAATTCATACAATTACATTAAAGCAATCGCTGAAGAGTTACGTGGCCTTGCAGTCGAGTTCGACGTACCGGTCTTCTCTGCAACGCAAACGACTCGTAGTGGTTATGGTAACTCGGATGTTGGGCTTGAAGATACGTCCGAGTCTTTTGGATTACCCGCTACCGCCGACTTAATGTTCGCACTTATCTCGACCGAAGAGCTCGAAAACTTAGGTCAGATGATGGTCAAACAATTAAAGAATAGATATAATGACCCTACTCAAAATAAGAGATTTGTAATTGGAGTTGATCGTAGTAAGATGAGACTTTATGACGTTGATGAAAATGAACAGAATCTTACTGATGATACTCCTGTTTTTGATAAATCTAAATTTAACGAAGACACATCTAAATTTAAGGATTTTAAGCTATGATATACAAAGGCCCTGAAAGAAGTACTTATTGGGGAAGTGATAAGTACAAAGATAGACGAGCAGAAGTAATGCATGATGAAGAAGCTGGTTTCTATGTTGATATGTATCTTAATGATGAGCTAATCGAAACAAGGCCTCTATATAAACATAGCGAAAGATATGCTGAAGACTGTGCAGAAAATTACGTAATGGGAATCATACATTGAGTACAAGATTAATTAGTTATAGTAAACCACCGGAGAAGTTATATGTCGGTAACGATGTCCAAGAACTTATTGCGTATACAGCCCGTGTCTCGAATCCCTCGAACCAAGATAACACCGAAACCTCAGAAAAATTATTACGATATCTCATTAGAGAAAAACACTGGTCGCCATTTGAAATGGTTAGCGCTTGCTTAGAGGTTACTACAACTCGAGATATTGCAAGGCAACTATTAAGACATAGGTCATTCTCTTTCCAAGAGTTTAGCCAAAGGTATGCCGATCCTACACAGGACTTGCATTTTAAATTCAAAGATGCACGTCTACAGGATACAAAGAATAGACAAAATAGTTTAGATGTAAAAGATCCAGACTTACAATTAGAATGGTTGCAAAAACAAGCGGAGGTAGTTAATGAAGCAAAAAAATCTTATGAATGGGCAATTGAAAAAGGTATCGCTAAAGAGCAAGCTCGAGCAGTTTTACCGGAAGGTATCATGGAATCTCGATTGTATGTTAACGGAACCATCAGGTCCTGGATCCATTATGTCGACCTACGCTCTGGACACGGTACACAAAAAGAACACATCGAATTAGCAAGAGCTTGCGCTAAAGCTATTGAGCCTATCTTCCCTATGATTATGGAGTTTTGCCATGAAGATTGATTATAAGTTTGACGAAAAAAATCTAATTAATGAGTTTCAAAAATATATTGATTCTACTTATGATTCACATTACTCAAAGGATAAGTTCCAAGCCACTGAGTTTATTATTGACGGTGGGCATGGAACAGGTTTCTGTATTGGTAATGTATTGAAATATGCTCAACGATATGGTAAGAAGGGCACTGATGTAGATGCCCGTAAAGATCTTATGAAGGTCTTACATTATGCTCTTATTCAACTTCATGTTCATGACACGTCACAGTAACTTCTTTAGTGTAAAATAAAAGTTGTTCTACTTTACCTTTGTGATATTCACAGGTTTCTAAGTCTTTATATGACAAGTGATCATAGTTATAGACACTAGCACCTATTGTGATAAGTAACGCAAAGACCATTCTGTATACCTATCTTTTATACTTCTTGTTTTCTTTTCAAGTTCAGTTTGCTTGTATGGAACGTCGTATCTTTCCACCATTTCATATGCATATGTACCAAAGATTATGCACGAAAGCAAATACGCCATTATGATCCAAAATATGTATATCAAATTGGTGGCCTTCCTGGATCACCGGTTGCCGCACTGTACATAACCCATACTAATGCTCCGATTGCGCTTATAGCAACGATACCAATAATCGCAACCATTTTTAGCGTTTCAATAAATTCTGCTTGTTCTTTTTGCTTTTTTATTTGAAGCAGCCTTGCTGCTTCCTTTGCTTCTTGAATACGCTTGGCTCTTTCATCTACAATAGATTGCCACGTATCAGGACCGAACCGCATATTAATCATGTTTTTCATCTCTTGCATTTTTTCAGCAGCAAGCTTGGCATCGATGATTTCTTGTGCTACATTTTTAATTCCAAATTGGTCACCAATTCCCATTCTAGATTTTTTTGATCTTTCAGCTTGAACTTCATCGTTGCCACGAAACAGTCCATCAACAGCACCGGCTATCTCACCAATATCTTTTGCTGTCTCGATGTTAGATTTGATAAAATCTACACTAGCTTTTAGCAGGGATATTCCCGCGAGGGTTTCTGCAATCATCTCGATTTATCCTTTAGTAAGAAGTTACTGGATAAATGTATGTCACTTGAAATAAAGAATGTCGCTCCGTAAGTATTTATATGTACAAGCGCTTTAACGTGTGGTATAATACTATATAAATAGAAATGATTCAGTGAAACTGGATGGATGTAGGCTGGACGTGGGGGCAGTACCCACCGCCTCCACCATAAGGAGTCTTATAATGGATGAAGTATTATTGTGGCAGTTTAGACAAAAATGTGTAGAATATATTTGCATCAATAACTACTCAATATATCACGCGAGACTCATTATGATGGGGGCGAAATAGGATCGACAGATACAAGAAGGCAGTGGAGAATCAAAAAAGTAAATGCAAAC
>Ga0181421_1000141_pt1 | contig 19106 bp, 10 predicted proteins | sample 44SPOviralmetaG_FD_130146 | JGI IMG/M metagenome (GOLD analysis project Ga0181421, IMG submission 130146) | Marine viral communities from the oligotrophic San Pedro Time Series (SPOT) site, San Pedro Channel, CA, USA - 44 SPOT_SRF_2013-06-19 | ecosystem: Environmental > Aquatic > Marine > Strait...
TATCACCAGAGTATTTTTTGATCTCGGGCGAGGCAAGACCATCAGTAATAGACTGACCAAAATAGTAAGTCTTAGAGTTCACAGAGGTTGACACACCAGTAAAGGTGGTCTCAATGCCGACTGTTTCGGTTCCAGTCGTGGTTGTGACAACGATGTTGACGCTACCACCTGTCCCTGGAGTGCTCGTAAATTTATTTAGACGGTATCCATAGGTGGGGATTTGACCAGTAGCGGATTTAGTTGCAAGGTCTCTATCTTGCCAATAACGTAGGAATTTGGTTACTGGATCGTAAGAAATAATCTTACCGATGGCAGTAGAACCAATACCGATGGTTTGAGTTATCTCACCATCTACGGCAACACTCATCGTGCTTGTAGCAGCACCTGCTAGACGAATACCATAAACGCCGGAAGCACTTGCAGCAGTCAGTAGGTTCGTGGTACCATGAACTTCGGGGTTCTTGATAACACCAATACGAGCAAACTGGTTACCAGTTGGGAAATCTGGATTTGTGGTGTCAGAGTTCTCAATTCTGGAATAAATTAGAACCTTGCTAGCACCTAGTTCACGGTAGATGTTAGCACCATGTCCACCAGGAGGAGGAATGATGACATCAAATACTGCGTTAGAACCCGTTACAACACTATCAAGATCAAGAGTAGCAAAAGTATAACCTGTCCCACCATTTGTTACCTGAACTGCGGTTGGTTTTCCGTTTACAAAAGTGACTGATGCCTCACCATCTTGACCATCACCACGAATAGGAACACTGTTTTTAGTGCCACTAAACTGATATGAGGCATTAGTTGTGTTTTTAATTACAACTGTCTCAATCTTACCCTCAACAGCAGCATCTCTAACGTCTGATACGTCAGTATTGCTGCTCCAGTTGGAAGGAACAGGAATATACTCAACACTGTCAAATTTGACAATATCACCTGGTTTAATTGTATAGAGATATTTCCAAACATATCCGTCGCTTTCTAGACGTGGTTGTAGATCAGTGTGGGTGGGTTCTTCTAGCGATGCGATGCCCTTGCCGCTGTTGGAAGGATCTGCGCCGTTCGAAATACACTCATAAACTCGGAAGTCCGAGTTCATCACATGATAGTTTGTTTGATACAAACTCGACGAATTCGTCTGTGGAGACGGATTATTGATATCATAATCATGACGGTACATCTCATAGATGGTACCTGTAATCCAGGAGATCTTACGGATGACACGCAGTGTGTCAGCAGCAGCGATCTTCTTCGCTGAAATCAAGGTATCATAGATATCGTCGTGATCGTCAAAGTTGTCGATCGGAGCAGGAGTATTAGTATTCCAGTCGGCTTCTACATCAGTCGCGTTAGGAAGACCAATGAACACATAATAACTACTATCAGTGGTAGAAATTCCACTGACAAAGTTAGATGCATTCAACACCCTGATTTGATCAGTAATGATCGCTGGCATTCTCTTCTAGACTTTTTTTGTTATTTAGGAGTAATCTATGGATAGATTTGTAGATCTAAAAATTGTAGGCGCAGTAGACAGTCCAGTTAGACCATCAGACGTGTTACAGGTGAACGCTAGACCGGTTCTGGAACCAGAACTAAATCTTGCCCAACTGAAGTCGCCATAGTAGTTACCAACACCAGACCCTAGACCGGTGAAGTTAAGACCGTGACCGGTCTCTACGTTTACGTGGATCCTCATTGAGGATGCTGTTCCTACCGGAGTAATATCCTCAATATGTCCAACTTGGAACACAGTATCTACGAAGTCAGAACAGGAACTAATCGCAACAGTACGATCTTGAGAAAGAGCAGTAACACCACTACCAATATTAGAACGAGTAACTAGGAAATAGTCACCTGTAGCAATACCGGTCTTGAGGATACCACCAAATTCATTAACTCTTAGTTGAGAATCTAGTGGGATGTGGAAGTTGAATTGGATTCCTCCCGCAGTAGTTCCGATACCAGTGATAATACCTTCGTCACCTGCGATAGTAATGCCTGATACAGTTTCAACTGGATTGATGAACGTAGTTGTACCAAATCCTGTATTGTTTTTGTCCTCGTCAATGATTTGGATCGCAAAGGACGTAGTATCTGGTGCCTCCGTTTTACTAAAAACAAGGCTACCGCCACCAGTGTAGTACGTATTGTCTGTAGTACCCACACTTTGAATGAGGCGGGCGGATGGTCTGACTGCTGCTGCATATTCGGGTCTTGATTTGTTTACAACCCTACCCTCAATAAATTTGTCATCCTGCTGCTTACACCAGATGACTGGGCGGAGTGGCGATGTTTGATTAGAAATGCCTTCATTAGTATATACGTTGGTTCTTAGAGTATCTCTGGATGTAAGAGCAGTAACTACACGATTTAACTGAGTAACTGGTGTAATCTGTTTACGATCCTTCATAATTTTCAAGGTATCGCCAATCTTTACCGTATTCAGAGAACCTTCAGTAGATACATCAGAGTCAGTTCCACGATATAACATAATCTGCATGGATGTACCCGATACAGGTGGTTCTGTAAACTCAATTTGAGTACCACCATCAAACACATACGATACATTTGGTTGTTGTAGTGTATCGTTTAGAAATACTAATAGATTAAATTCTACATCAATAGGTACTGATGTCCCACCCTGAATACTTACAGGAATATTATTCTCTTTAATAGTGAAGACAGTCTTTCTGCCATCAAACTCAGAAGAGAAATCGTCTAGAATTTGTAGTTTACCAAATACCCAACCAGCAAACTCATCATCCTGAGTATTAGTTACTGTCCAAATAGCATTACGGAAAGTGGTGCCAATACCAGTATTTGTTGGAATACCAGCGATACTTAGTTGCTCACCAATAGTAAATCCATATCCAACACTGTTAAGTGTAAATGATTGGATACTCAATCCAGCACCAACTTCTACGGTCACAGAAGCACCGACACCAGTAGAACTAGAAATTAACTGAAAATCATCATACCCTACAGGTTCATCAATGGTAAGACGTGGAACGTCAGTCCAGGTGTAACCCACACCAACAGGACTCATAAAGATATCTTTTACGAATCCTCCTTCGACAGTAAATGTGCCAGCAGCGCCAGTCGTAGGATTTCCGCCATCGACAAAAACTCTATAAGTGGTTGGAGGATTTCTATATCCGCTGCCAGTGAATCCCATAGCAACAGTGACTGTTCCAAATCCGCTGACCACTGCGGTTCCGATTCCGGTCTGTCTGGGTTGATATCCATATCCTTGAGTGCTAGCAACAGAAACGATTTGACCCTTTCTTGGCAGTTTATTAGCGTTTACATCTGATAAACTTACAGTGTTTGTTGCGTTCCCTGTAAAAGCGACAGATGTAATACCAGTAGCAGAACCACCGATAAAGTTGTAATCGATTTCTGGTTTTTGGAAAATATTGTTTATTAGAATAGCACCATTATCAGTGGTGATTCCAGTGATATCAGTTCCGTTCTGGCGGATTGTAAATGTCTTTGCGATGCCAGTAAAGTTCTGAGCAACGTCGTCAATGATAATATTTCCAGTGTAGTCACTTCTGATGAATGATCTGCCTTGGAAAGAACTGCCATTAGCAGTATCAACAAAGACAACTCTATGTGTGCCAATACCAGCACTGGTCAAGGTAATACCAACGCCAGTTAGAGCATCACCTTTTGTATCCGCAAAACTAAAGTTGTTTATTGCGTTCTTAATGATGAAATAATCTCTATTACCCTGTAGTGGTTCTGGTGGGTTAATAGATCTAAGTTTTACTTGAGATCCTGTTTGGAGGAAGTCGCTAATACCACTAAAACTATCGGTAGTAACATTAACTTCAGAATCAGAAAATCTTAGGTCTTCTCTAATCCCACCAAAAGGAGTATCTACAAAAGTGACGGTATCGTCAATAATGTTATAGTCACCCTGTAAGAATTTGACCTCAGAACCTACGACATGAACATTTTGCTCAGTACCCAACCATGCTCTGTCAACAAATACATCATTGGCACTTCCATTGTATCCAACAACTTGGATACGCATGATCTCATCATCAATCTTTAGAAGATCATATGCTCTAAACGTGCCAACATCATGTAAAGAGATAACTCTGTTTAGAATTTGGTCTAGAGTAGTTCCAGCACCAACTCTTTCATAAACTGGGGACTGGATAATATTGTCTAGAGCAATGATACACTTAGTATTTTGCTTTCTCGCTGTAAAACTGTGTGTGGTTCCTGATCCAACCGCAGTTAGATTAATGATACCTCCGGTCAGAGCAAGTGCTTTCGTTGCTGCTACTTGAAATTTATTTTCTGCCGTTTTTACTGCAAATACTGTTTGTGGTAGTGTGGTACCACCACCGACCCCAGGACTAGAACTATCAATAGCAATCGGGGTAACATCCGATGTATATTGTAGTTGCTCACCAGTTACAAAGAAGTGATTATTGACAACAAAGGTATCACCACCAACTAGAACGTCGGTGGTGCTAGACCCATCAAACTCTTTGTGGAAGATTGGGTCATCCTTATGAGTTAACTTGAAAGAACGCCTAAAGGAGTCCGATTCAGCGTTAAACTTTTTATTGATAGAACCAATCTGAAATGACATCTATTCCAGTTTTCTGCTATTTAGGACAGGTTGATGAGAGTATCATCATTAACATCATCAGGTTTGTCAATGCGAACTTCATGCACTCTCACTTCATAAGCAGTATTCTGCTTAGGAGTAAATTGTAGATACACATTAGGAGCACTAATCGCTACTGCTGTATTGATAATGTCACGCCTTTCAGTCGCTCCAGTAGATACATTACCAAACTTATTGTAGTTAGCATCACCTTGATACAAGTTTGCTGCTACCTGGAAGATAGAGTATTCATTGTTGGTAATGTTGTTGATCTCAACGTAGTATTTTACGGTAGTATAGTTGTTATAAGTCGTATCCGAAATGGTGACAGCACCTGGAGTTGCAGAAGAGTCGCTTGAGATTGCTGTTCTAGTTGCTGACAAAGCAGCGTCACCAATCGCAAACAAACCTTCGATACTTCCTACAGTGGTGGCAATACCAACTTTAGTCGCTAAAGTCGATACAGTAACACCGAGTCCAGCGGTAGGTGTGAACTTAACTTGGATTTCTTGAGAAGCGGTAATATCCATCTCAAAAGTTCCAAGATCCATATCTTCCTTAAATTTGTTATACTCATTGTAGAACATGGTGGTTCCGACACCTACGAAAGATGCCTCTAGGACCTCTTTCTCATCTGTCGATGCTACAGAAACAAGAACGTGTCCAGAACGGAAGTCGCTGGCGTTCCATGCTTGGATAACCTGCGGTGTAGCAGTTGTACAATAAGAAGAAACACCAGTTTTCTCAATATTCTTATAAGAAGTTGTTCCTGTACCAACACCTTCCTCCATTACCTCTTTGTAGAAGGTAATGTCGTAGATGAATGTTGGGTTATATGGATTAAATGAGACTGTTATAGTACCATTAGTTAGATCTGCGGTAAAATCACCAAGGTCGAAGGAATCTGACAGATCAGCATACTGAGAGATAAGTGATACCTTTCCATTATGACTTACAATAAACTCACAGTACTGAGTTTCGTTGACCAAAACACCCGCAGTAGCATCAAGAACAATCTGTGCGTGATACTTAACGGCATTTACATTAGATGCCTCAAAGACATCTAGTTGTACTGACTTATTCAAGTCTGGGTCAGAGTAGAACTGAGGACTGATGTCATCAATCTCAAGAACCCTGTTGGTGTTGCAGATTAATGCCTCACCGAACTGATTTCCCCTGAATATAATCTTGTCGGACTTGGATTGGTCGGCACTCGTTAGTTCTCTAACAGCGTCCCAATCATACTTGCAGTTTACATCTACTTCATTGTCAATGATGATAATTGAAGATGCTTCCTGTTCTGCTACGGTAATACCAACACCGATGTTTACAGAAGATGTGGAAGCAACTTGGAGATCACTGTGCTTCTTAAATCCAGCAATGTGTGCCAGTGAGTCAACTGGTTCACTCCAACTGCTTATACCAACTTCTGATCTTAGAGAATAAGCAAAACGCTGATAATAATCGTTATCTTGTACTCTCTGTAGGAACTCATTTGGTTTACCAGTATCTTTCTCCCATCCATACTGCTTCTCAAGAGCAGCATTAACGGTAAACTGTCCAGAGTTTTCTACAAGGTTATTGACAACACCCGAAGCACCAGATTCCTTACCAGTAATCTTGTCACCAGTGTTGATCCCTACAATTGATTCAACTCTAATAATATTTGTAGAACTATTCTTACCAGCAACAATGTTTGTAGTGGTACTTTCAGTGTAAACTTCTTCACCAGCAAAGAAGACGCCTTCTGTTAGAGTTGCCTCAAACTGAGCAACATTTTGCTTTTTAGTAACAATACCAAATTCCAAACCGTCATGAAGACCTGGTTCCTTCTCAACTTCGAAAGTAATGGTTGCCTGGTTGACTAGACCTGGGTTTGTGTTAACACCAGTAACACTGAAGAACTTATATTTGTGGTCAGCAGAGTTGTAACCATTGCCGGTAGTAACACCGAGGTTTTCTACAAATACTTCATCACCAACAGCGAATGGTAGTGGAATCGCTGTCGTAAATCCTGTAGACGGTGTTTGTAGTCTTAGAGTGACCGTAGGATCCGAATATGTGGCAGTAATGATGCCAACACCGTTAGTGTTGTTAACTGCCAGGATACGATTGTCAAAACTGGTTAGATTACCGCCACCAGATACAATATGGACATCATTGACACTGGTTCCCTTCAGTGTGGTAATAAGATTTACACTGTCGTTAATTTTGTCAATAGTCTCATTGTATACAATCAGATTAGGAGCAGTTAGGTAATTAGATCCTGTAGATGTTATTCCGATGCTCTCAAGACTAAAGTTGTCACGTAGAGTAATAACATCAGGTACAGATGCCTCTGGTCTCAGAGTCTCATCTGATGGGAAGTCATAACCAAATTCTAGGATTCTAGTCTTAGTAATATTGCCAATACTGTCAGACTGTACGGAAAGGACCGCAGAAGACCCTGTAGTGGACGCTACAGCAACTTTAGGTAAATCCCTATAGTTTCTACCGCCCTCTTCTACTAGGACCCTGTGGACGCCACCTGTAACGTTATTAGATTTGGTGGTGTACTGAATAACAGACTCGGAAGTGTATCCAACTCTTTCTGGAGCACCAGGAGTTACATAACGGAATTCCTGCGCTGTTGCAGTAGAAATAGAATGTCTACCAGAGAAAGCACTTGGATTGACAATGATCTTACCAAAGTCTTTTACATCGGTGTTGACCTCGACTTGCTTGTTCGCGTTTAGCGAGATAAACTTATAATACAGAACAGAAGGCATCTGCTCGGTAAAATGTACCGTAGTTTTGGCAGATGTGATTCCAGCAACTAGATTATTGACAATCTCGATCGTAGAAGATCCAGTTCCAACAAAACGCTTAACAAAATTAGGATCTTCGTAGAATCGGATCTCAGTATCTGTTAGATCAAGGTCTGATGTATCAAATACCAACTTATCACCGATAGTGACAAAAACTGGTGGGTTTGCAGAAGAACCGATACTGACCAACTTGGTTGCAGCATCATATTCCATGTTAAGTGTGCTGCTGGCAGCAGAGACCAATGTTAGGTCGATTACATCACCTATTTCTAGTTTGTGAGTGGATGCTGTAGAAACAACCGTCTCAAACTTGGTAATGTTCGCTGTAGCAACAGGTCTTTGTGTTCTGAAAGAATGGGTGTCACCAATACCGATTGTGCCGTTAAAATAGACGCGATCGTATACATTAGCAATCTGAGATGCCTGTGTAACAATACCAATCAGATCTTTGCTAATTTTCTGTACAAACAAGTTGTTTGTTGGTAGGAAATGTGTATTAGCACCATCAAAGGAGTATAGGAGGAAAGAACCGCCACTAGGAGTATACGTAACCTTATCACCATGAACAAAACGGTGATTTGGAATACGAATTGCCTTTGTTGGTATATTGATACTAACACTGCTGTTCCCAGAACTAATGAAAGAAACCGTTGTGCCAATACCGACACCAGCAGTCAAACCAACACCAATACTGTTCTCAGGATCAAAATACTCAGCAATATTCTTAGGAGTATCTACGCTGACTGGGTTTTTGGTTTTATAAGTGAATATTTTCTCAAGACGCTTGATCTCAGAGCGGTTTGTATGAGCAGCACCAACCGTGTTGTTTTGAGCACGGGCAAGTTTGATTTTCTGGTTGACAACATCAACGATGAGAACCTTCATTTGCTCATCACCAACCTGGAGAATATCATTCTCCTGGAACTTAGCAACGTTCTCAGTTAATCTAATATTTGTGGTTAGACCGGTTGCCAACAGAGATGTGCCGAGACCACTTCTAACAAATGGTACATCAATGATAAAGGTACCCTCTAGTTCACTATAAATGGTGCTAGAAATACCAGAGACTTTAAGTGGGATGCCTGGGACATAACTATGAATACCGACGGTAACAATACCTGTTACTGTATTACCCTCAGCAAATAGTTCTACCCTCTCATTAGTTTCGATGGTAGATGTGATTACTGTGACAGCAGCACCCACAACATCGGTTACTCTACCAAGAGCACCGAATCCATCTGTTCCTACACTATTAAACGCAAGTGTGTCACCTACGTTATAGTTCTTACCTGATTCTAGAATACTAACGCTCTTTACAGAACCTCTAGAAGTTGACTCAATGACACAAGGTGTAAACTTACCCTTTGCGTTTTCATTAATAAATTCATACTCACGAATATTCTGCTTCTTGGTGTTTCTTACAAGACCAGCAGGTAGTTTGTCTTGAGTGGAGGTAAACTGTAGATTATAGTCCTGTACCTCCGAATGGAAAGAGTTACCCACGACATACGGGAACAGTGGTTCTCTGCGGTTGGCAAAAGGACTGTTAGAGTTTGTTACTACAGTGCTAGACTCTGTAACATAGTACGCATAGACACCATTTGGATATTCTGGTGTTGCGGCAAAGCGTCCATTATGCTCGTCTAGATCACCTAGACCTTCCTGATATGCAAAGTCTTCTACAAAGAAACCCTTATCGTAGTCGGCAACTGGTGGACCATCTGGTCTAGATCCGCCAACGGCGTCATAACTTGACTCAAGATACTTGAGTACATTGTCTACCAGCGCATATGGACCATAGATTGGATTACCATCATACGCATAACCAAGAATTGGTGAATGCTCTACACCATCATCACCCAAATATTCCCGTAGTTTGCGCGAAGCATAGTAATTGATGTATGGAAGATTATTTTTCTCTACCTTCAGGTTGCCATAGTAACCATCATCATCCGCAACATCACCAAATTTGGCGTATCTGTGGACATTGTTGATTGTCCATTCTTTCAGATTGGCGCTACTGATAAGTCCTTCACCAGGAGTTTTGGCGGCAATAGTAGTGCCGGTGCGGGTATAGTTGATACCTTTATTGATTACATCGATACCTACAATCTTGCCACCGCTAATTCTTGCCTTTAGTCTAGCGCCAGTACCGTCACCAGTAATGATAATGTCAGGCACACTAAAGAAGTCCTTACCACCAGATTTGACTGATGCAGAATCAATCTGACCCCTGATGATAACAGGAACTATTGATGCCTGAGATCCAGTAATAACACGGACATCAGGTTTAAAGTTATCGTTGATTACAAGAGAACCAAAGTCGGCACCAGACGTTACTACGTTGATTCCGTCAACTACACCTCTTATGATAGGAGTTGCTGTAGCGTCAGCAGTGCTAATACCTTGCTGACCTTTAATTTCTACAACGATTGATGGATAGTTAAACGAACCTGTACCAGAACTGGTCGTTAGATTGACAAATGAGGTTAATGATGTAGAGATAGAAACTCTAAACTGATCTTCATTGATTTTGATAACATAATAATCGTCGCCACTTGTCAGTCCAGCAACATTGCCAGTAAAACGAACTTTGTCGCCAGAAGAGTATCTGTGATTCTTAGCAGTGATTACATCAACAAACTCGTTAGTCTCTTGAATAGTAACTTCTCTGTTAAAGAAGTCTGTACTTGAGATAACGTTGACTTTATCTACCTTAAGTCTGGGGATCTTAGTACTAAACTTGTGGATTCCAGCACCAGACGAGGTGAGGGGAATAATCCCAACACCCAACACTGCGTCTCCCTGTGTTCTCGCCAGGGATATGGTATAGTCATCATTCTTAACGACACGATAAGTTGATTGGTTGACCAGATTACCGGGAGTAGTTCCGATACCAATCGTAGTTGTACCATCCGTGGAATAGATGACTTCTTCACCAGACTTAAATCCATGAGCAGTTTTAAATACAAATTTGTTAGTTGATGTGTTTACAATACCACCTACAGTAGAACTGTCAAACTCCACTTCATGCGAGACAGACTTCATCTTCGCATCAGCAGTACACTGACCATTACCGCCAGTGATCTTGACATCGGGTTTGGACGTGTAGTCTAGACCTTCTGTATCAACTAGGAACTCTACAATTGGTCCAGCAATCTGTGCTACGACAGAAGAACCCGCTCCAGTGTGTCCAGACTGCTGTACGGACAATCTAGGAGGATTGATGACATCATATCCGGCACCAGTGTTTAGAACTGAAACATTATTGATAGAACCGTAATATACACGATCAGATGACTTGGAGGATTGTATCTCAACACCATTAAGGAACAAACCTACGCCACCAGGTTCTACAACATCTTTTTTGTTGCCTAGGGTTGGATTATCAAACTTGCGAAGCAACTGCTGTGCTCCAATGTCCTTGAGACCAACCTGGAAGGGCGTCAGAGACCCAGAACCGTCAATTGTGATGACTTGATCCCTACGAGCATTCTCGGCGCTCAGAGCAAGTTTAAACTGGTTACCATTAACACGTTTGACGTAATATGGTTGATCAGCATTAAGACCAACAGCACTTCCAGTGAAAATTACGATCTCACCACTGACGTAGTTGTGATCGGGGACTGCAATGGTATCTCCGGTAACAGTAAACGATCTGACACGCTTTTGTGGGTCAATATCGTAATGTGGCAAACTGTTAGATGCTACAAAAATCGAAGAATCGCCAGAATACGTATTCTGAACGTTTGCTACAAATTCTTTGTTTATTCTTAGTTTGGTACGGATAAAGTATGTGGCACCAGGAGTTAGAGTCGGACAATTAATGTCCAAAGTCCTAAGACCGATAATATTTGTTATGGAACCATCTAAAACGTTACCATCTACATCAACAACGTCGATTAAATCGGCGCTATTATAGAAAGACTCGTCAAGTAGAGAAATTCTGTAACTATTGGGTCCAATGAGAGCAAAAGTACTAATAGTATGCTTGACAGCACTATTTTGAATCCAAGAATGGAATTTTATGTCTTCTTGCTTTTTGCCAAGAGTCTTAATCTTAATTTGAGTACCAGAATCCTGAATTACGCCAGATCCGTCAAAGGCAGTTACAGAATTAAGTACACGGAGTTTTACGGGAGTGTTAGTGTCCCCATCTTCATAAGAAACCGCAACATTTCCTTGGTTTAGAATTTGACCAATACCAATCGATGTTGTTACACCGGTAACGTTTAAAAATTCAGTAAGAGTTTTGTCAGTGTACTCTACAGTTTGATTGTCGTAAGCAAGAGATGCCGATTTGGCATATCCTACTGTAGAATCGACATAAAGAACTGTCGCACCGACACCAATACCCTTTGTGGCGTAAGTTCTATTGGTTGGAACAAACTTACCCACCAAAGTATCGGTAGAAAGTCTAATTTTGTAATATGAGCGATTATTCAGTATGATGGATTCTACATCGTAGATAGAAGCACCCGCATTGCCCTGTGTAAGCGTCTGTGAGACGATCTTAGTGGGGTCTCCGCTGATTACCTCACAAACGACAACATCGTTGACTACAAAGTCAGCATCGGATGGTCTGAAGAGGAACTCTTGAGGTTGAACCATCTCAACCTTCTTATCATATAGCGCACCAAAGAGAATCTTAAATGCTTCTTCGGTACCCTTCGACTTATAGAAGTCTTTTGCCTGTCTAATAAAGTTAGACTGGTCTAGATTGCCGTTTAGGAACCTTTCTTGGAACCCAGGTAGAATTTGCGTCTTCAGTTTCTTCAGAAACTGGTTTAGGAAGACGTTGCTGAGATTTGTTACTCTAGATTCGGCACCATGAGTGCCAACACCACTGATGGTGAAGGTTAGATGCTCTGGTTCGTTGGTTTTGGCATTTTTCTCGATACCACTAAAACCACGAACACACCCAGTGAATGATGTGGACCCAATACCAGTGTAGGTAATGATCTCATCATTGATTTTAAATAGACCCCACTGATTAGGGAACCCTTCTGTAGAGTCTACGTAAATGGTGGTGTCTACACCATTAATATAACTTGTTAGCGAGGTAAACCCAGTAAGAGTCTCCTTGTTAAGAAAGTCTAAGGATTTATATTCTGTTAAATTTTCGGCAATATCAATCGGACCACCCTGGAATTCCTGGGAGTAATAATACTGCTTTAGAAATTCTCCAAACAGAGGATTCTCAAAGTCAATATACTCAGGTATCTGACTTTGGACAACCTCGTGGATTTTTACACGGGATAGGGAGGTCTCGATCATCTGTTATCTGGTTTTCTTACCGTTTTGGTAGCTAGATTGTGGTTGATAACGAGTTCCAGAGGTATTAGCACCTGAAGAGATGCCATCTTGCCTCATGAAGAAGTTACTCTTAGAAACGTCGAGTTGTAGATACAGTTCCTTACGTGCCAAAACGTCGTTCGACATTGGGATTGCCTGAATCTCAATAATATTGTCAGGTTGGACCGTTGACGTTATATTCACAGTATCTATAAGTACTTCACCGGTCTCATAATTGACCGTTCCAAATTTAGTGGAAACAATTTCAGGTTCAGAGTCAGTATTGAGTCTGAATAGGAATAGATTTCCAATATCAGAACCTTCTATAACTTTATCAGCAAGGTAGACTGTACCTTCGATACTAGAAACGTTAAATCCCGTAGATTTTACGTTATACTCGTCGTTACCACGGAAGAATTCATTATCAAAACAAAGTTCATACTGAGTGAACTGATTTATGAAGGCAGATAGGTTTCTGCGAATTCTTACAGTCGTGATATTTGATGTGATAGAGGTATCCACACCATCTACTAGAGATGTGAAGTTAGAATACTTAAATCTACCACCAAATTTGTTTAATTCACCGCTTCTAGCGTACTGAGTAATCGCAGAAGTGACATCTGCTTTCAGATTATTAGGATCACCCGTAAAATTGGCGTTATAATAGACGTAACTATCAACCTCAACGTACAGATACTTAAGATTTACGAAACTTGGAACAATTCCGGCGACAGAATAACTCTTCAGAGACTGTAAAAGTTGCTTTTTAGTTGATTCTGCGAGGAAAGCACCGTTTCTTGGTTTGGCAGCGATGAAAACGCGACCATATTGCGGAGGATTTAGGTCCTCACCACCATAAGCACTGACAGATTCGATATTTGGGTAGATAGAAGGCAAAATTGCTTCATAGTCAGACGCTGTTACTGCTCGGTTTTGGGCAGCATAGCGTCTTGGGGCGTAATTTCTGATCGATTGTACGGTTTCGATGTCGTCACCGTTAGCAGCAGGCACCCTTGAGAAGATATTTGGAGAAAATGACGAAATATTTGCGCCGTTTTCGTCACTGATCGTTCCAACAAAGTTAAAAAACGATGCTCCGTTCGCTTCTTTACCTTCAGTCTTGATATAAGACGCCTCAATGATGTTACCAGACTCCAATTTCTTACCGAAAATACTGTCACCGAACAAAATTTCGTATTTTTCGTCGGTTGTTTCTTGGATTAGGTAGATATTTGACGTAGAAGTGACGCCAATAATATTATCGACAAGTCTATACTCGGTAGAAGTCGTAGAAGCACTGTCTTCTTTGATTTTTACGCGCAGAGTTGAGGTGTCAATGTCGCTATTTGGAAGAATATAGCGGGCATTTGGTTGGGAATTATTAACAGTCCACTTCTTTTCTAGGTATTGACCCTGATAAATGGTCAAAGTTCCTTCAGTTACACCATTATCTACAGTAGATACGTATTTTTCTGGGATAGAGAATAGAAAATTCTTATCAGATACGATCGAGTTTGCGATCAAACCTGGTTCAAACGTCACTGTTGCGTTTGATGTGGCAATACCAGAGACCTGATAGTCGATTTGTGCCACTGCTGCGCGTTTAGAACGAGGAACGTATCCGATGTTACGCGCAAGTGAGACGATATTTTCTCTTAACGTCGCTGAATCGATGAACGATTCATTCACCACCATGTTTGTGTTGTAGGCAGTGATATATGAGTTATAAGCAAGCAGGTTAATGATGACCGAAAGGTTAGAACCTTCGAAGTCAAAGTCGGAGAAGTTAGAGTTCTCCCTCAGATAGTCTTTAATTGAGGACTTGATATCCTCAAAATTTAAATTGGTAAACTGAGTTAATGCCATATTAGAGTCTAGTTGGTTCTAGAATGAAAGTGACAGTCTGAGGAGGCGTTGATAAACCAACTATAGCGTATTTAATCTCAACTTCTAGAGAGTTCTCATCGGGTTGAGAGTTAACAATAACCTCAGTTAGACTTACTCTAGGTTCAAAGTTTGTAATTACAGTCTCAATTTCAGTTTGGATTGGCAGGACTAGATCGTCTGTCGCCAATTCGAATAAGGAATCAGTAATTCTAGTGCCAAGTAGATCGTTAAAAAATACTTCTCCTAGGTTAGTTCGTACCAGATTTTGTACAGCACGCTTGATAGCGTCCGCATCTTTTAGCGGAAGCAGGTCATTTGTAACTGGGTGGCGTTTAAAAGACAGCGAGATGTCCTTAAAACCCCTTGAAATCTTTTGAAGAGGCACTTATACAATCTTCGTGTATTTAGTGCTATTTAGAGACAAAAAAAGGGGGTCTGTGAAGACCCCCTTCTGTATTCATTTACCTTGACCGCGATATGCTTTCTTTTTACTGTTACGGGAAGTTGCTGCCAGTTTAGTATACTGAGAATTTCCTTGACGGGTTTTCTTAGGTTTAGACTCAATTAAGTCCACACCGTTCGATGATTTCTTGACTGCCATAATTACTCGATTTCAAGTCCTAAGTATTCTACTATAACATCCTCGGGATGTGGTGTACCGTCAGAGTAGAACTGGTCTGCCAGTTCTTGAGTAATATCTAACATTTCCTCTTCTGTAATAGAGGCGTGGATTTTACTCCCCTGACAGTATATGTCGTATCGTTCCATGTATCTGTGAGTACAGAACTCTGTACTATATTAGATTACACGGGTCTTCTCGTGTCCAACACGGATAGTGGGGTCGCACCAAATCTCAAAACCTGCTTTGATAGCATCAAGGCAGAAAGAAACATCTTCGCCACACATATCTTGAACTTCACCAGAATCAAAGACCTGCATCTGCGGAGCAAACCAGGGATACTTCATCTCTGGGTGCTCGAATACACCTTTCTTAATAAGAACCCAACCGAAACCAGTATAGTCAACAGTAAAGGGTTTCTTACGTTTCTGAATGCCGTCAACCATTTCATGGTTCATGACACCACCATTGGTCTTGAAGTCATCTTCTTCCAACCAGTGAGCAACTGATGTAGTACGACCATCTTCGGTACAATACCAACCAGCAGCAATATCCTTCTGCATCCACACAAGTTTGTAGAAGCATTCTAGATTGAATACGATGTCACTATCAATCCAGAGTTGATAATCATACTCAAGTTTGCCGTCCCAGGGAATTTGGTCTGGACCACGAAGCACGTTAGCACCAAGGCACTTACAACGTGCAAAGTTCACCATGGAACTGTAATCTTGTGAAATCTGAATAGAAGCACCACTCTGTACCAGATCAAAACAGAGTTGTACGAAGTTCTTCAGGTAAGTATACGATACACCACGACCAGGGAGACAGAATACTACACTCTTGCCTCGGATCAGTTCTTTTGCTTTTTCAATGCTGAACTCGTTATCGTCGTCTTTCGTAGAACCTCCAGGCGGTGTGGTCACCACCTTAAATCCTTTTGCCATGAATAAAGATCAATTTTTTACTAGTAATGGGAATCACCCCAAAGGTATGATACCACGGTATATATGTGGTGTCAATCGTCGTCTTCATAGACATATGGGTCCTGTCTACGAATCTTCCAAAGTCTATATTCAGTCTTAATTCGCTGAATCAGTCCGGTTAGAAATCCTTTCATAATAATGAATTGTAATGTCTTCTTTGTTATATGATGTCGGTAGACCTGCTAAGATCATTTGTGACATCTGTTCTTTCTTTTTTTCTGCTTGTTCTTTTGTCAAATTCTCAAACGCCAGTTTGTCGTTTAAGTATATACTGTATGTCATAGGATTACACTCCTAGTAGGTTGTCCTCCCCTACCTCTTATATATCGTTTCTTCTTACCTTCAGACTTGATACGACGCCATTCTTCAATGCGATCCCATCGTTCCTGTTGGAAGAAGTATTGCTGGAAATACCAGATCTCTACCGCATCGTGTGCCTTCTCCTTGTTACAACGTTTACAACAGCATAGCACATTTGTCAACTCACTGGTACCCCCTTTTGCTTGGGCATGTATATGATCAATCGTATCACCAAATTCTCCACAGTAAGCACAATTATAATTCCACTGTTCCTTAATTGCTGTCCTCCACATCCGTACTGCTTCTGCTTTACTACATGCCTTTAACTCAAACAGATACTCTTGTGGAGAACTAAGCATAGAATGTTGTCTACGTATATGTATTTACCAGATTTCCAATAAAGAGAGTGTCGAGACCAGGCACTAGAGAAGTTTCGGGGGTAGAGGCAATAGGTTTGCCGCCGATATTAAGAGAGGTATTCAGTAGCACCGGGCACCCAGTCCTTTTCTCAAAAGCACTCAGAAGTTTATAAAATGCCGGGTTAGAATTGTAAGTAACCGTCTGATGACGACAGGTGCCGTCAACGTGAGTGATAGGGTCTAACCCAGACACCTTTATACGCCCATTGTAGAGCATGTAAGGGGAATCTCCAATGTCGAAGTAATCTAATGCCCTTTCCTTTATTACAGACGCTCCAAAGGGTCTCCACCATTCACGCCGTTTAACGCGAGAGTTGAGGATATCTTTGCCATCCTTGATCATAGGACTCATAAGAATACTTCGATTACCGAGAGCACGAGGTCCCACTTCTCCATACCCTTGATACCATCCTACAATCTTACCCTGTGCCAAGAGTTCTGCTGCATTCTCAATCGTCTCATCAGTTACTTCCTCAGGTGCATAATCATCCTGTATATAAGGAAAGTCAGGAATGTCAAAGTCATATCCTACAGCATACCGTAGAGCACCAATACTTAGACCACCATCATAGACATGTGGACAGATCTCTAAATCATATTTCTTTCTTAATTCAGTATTGATTACTGTATTCAGCATTACACCACCAGAACATGCAATCTTTTCAGTTCTGTCAAACTCCTCAAAGTGATCTAACTGAATTAACTCACATGCCTTATGGACTGTTGCTACAAAGTCCTGGAACTTTGGATCCTTACTATCAACACCACGTCTCATCCACTCACCACATAAACCTAAGATATTGTCTTCGGTGATCTGTCTTGCTAGTTTGAGATCAGGTGTACCATATGCCTGTAGACCCATTACCTTACCAGGATAGTCTACCTCCATACCAGTAAACTCCATCGCATGACCAACATAAGTTAGATACTTACCAATGGATAGATTACGTAGTCTCCTCTGACGTTTTGGTGTCTTTGTAAGACCTGTCCAACGTCCCTTACGTCCACCTGATCCTAATCCATCAAATACAGCATGTTGCTTTGCAGTAGACTGTGTAGAGTATAAGTGTGCCGTATGATGATCAATACATATCCCACCATCTTCGATAAGATACTCTTCACCATGATAAGGTTTACGTACCTTACCCAATAAAGTCTTCTTACCCTTATCAGTGTAAACCTTTCTGAAGATATCTTTCTCCTCAATACCCCAATCTTTTAATACACTCTGATACCATTCATGATCTGCTTGATGGTGTTTGATACCTAAATGTCTTTCACTCTTTCGATACTTAAATTTACCATCAATAAATGCTGCGATACTTGTATCATGTCTAGCATCACCGATACCAACACAAATCATACTTGACATAATCCCTAAATGTATGTAGAATGACTCTGTTGGAGTTGATAATTAAATGACAAAACCAAAAATGCTTCATATGGGGCAGTGGGGTTGGTCAGCAACTTCACCTTTGGTATACACCCTACAACGTAATGCCAAATATGCCCACTTCGGATATACCAAATACTTTGCATACCTAGAACTAGCATTTAATGGATATCAAGGTAACTCAGTAAAAGAAATTTATAACAGAGTCGTTTCCGGCACTTGGGAAAACTGGAACAGTACTTTAGAACCATCACATAGACTAAACACCACACAAGATCTCGAACCACTTAGAGACTTCCCGCTAGAATATTTCACTAAACTAACAACTGGTCTACCATCTATATCTAAGTACGTTGACTTCTATTCTGCCTTATATGATCACGTCAGCACTAAAGGATATAAGTCTGTAGGTGATGCTTTCTCATACCCTAATGTCACCTCAGAGTATATTCAAAGATTTTATGATACAGTCATCTCAGAGTTTGATGTAAAGGTACTCTTCATCGCCCGTGATCCCGTCCGTCGTGCCTTCTCTAAGTATCTTGTAGAGAGACAAAAGAATGAAGATAATAGGGCAAAGAGTTATGATATCAAGTCTCTTCCATGTAAACTCAACATCAATGATTACATTCGTAAAATTAAAATATACAATCAACGCTATGGTGAAGAGAATGTTCATGTAATTGTCATGGAAGACCTCTGGGAGGATGATGGTACCGCAAAGAAAAAACTTTCAGACTTTTTAGACCACCCTATTACAAACCTCTGGA
>Ga0181421_1000142_pt1 | contig 19049 bp, 26 predicted proteins | sample 44SPOviralmetaG_FD_130146 | JGI IMG/M metagenome (GOLD analysis project Ga0181421, IMG submission 130146) | Marine viral communities from the oligotrophic San Pedro Time Series (SPOT) site, San Pedro Channel, CA, USA - 44 SPOT_SRF_2013-06-19 | ecosystem: Environmental > Aquatic > Marine > Strait...
GGGCAAACGAACTGCTTCGTTGGAAGAAAGAACTCACAGAGATTTACGAGAAAACAACAGGACAGCCGCTTGAAAAACTTAAAGCGGACATGGAACGAGACAAGTTCATGACTCCACAGGAGGCGGTGGACTATGGCCTAGCAGACAGAATCATCACATCAAGAGCCGAGGACGACAACAATTAACACTCCAAGGGGGTAACATGCAGAACCTCAAAATATACATTTACGGCACCAAGTACTTCATTGACCACTACGCAACCGGTTTGATTTCCGACTGTGAGCGATTGGGTTATGATCTAACAGTGGGCATAGTGCCGGACGCGGACACCTTCTCCCACATCAATCATTACATACATCGTGAGATGGTGCGTGTGGTACGACAATCAACCCCCAATGACAGGATACTGTTCCTTGATCCCGAATGCAGGATAGTGCGACCCATACCTGAAGACTGGATACAGGATGAAAGACCCATACTGAGTTACAAGATAGCCAGTGGTCAAACTGATATCAATAGATACGAGTATGGACACACATTGCACGGTCCCATACAGATGCAACCAATATTCCTAACGCAACGCGACAGCGACTGGATACAATGGTGGTATGATGTTTCGATGGCCGGTAGCGATGAGGAAAGGAATGTGTTCGTGCCACATGAGCTGTTCCTGGAACTTGCAGTCAAGTACAACAAAGTTGATGCACACATCGAGTATTGTGTGTATAACAGGGATTGGCAACAGCCGCACCGGATAGTGAAAGGTTCGTTCGTAACAGAAGACACAATAATAACGCACCCGGACATACATGCACTGATGGATCCCAACGTTAAGCACTCGGTCAAGAATCTCAAGGAATCACCGTTCCTGACGACCCGCAAACTCCACAATCATTTCAACAACTACGAATCAATTAAAAAGATAGATGAGTTGATGTTCAAGGAAATCACAGACATAACCAAGTGGCCTGAGAATACCACTGCGGAAGACAATTGGTTGTGTGTAGAAGATTGGATGTTTGATCCAAAGTCCGGACGCTTGAAACACAAGGACTTCCCCGTGATCAAGCACCACCCTAGTTTAGAAAACAAAATAGATAGGAATATCAATACCCCTGCCGTCAAGAGTTTCTTTAACAGTTATGGCGTAGACTAGACGCCTTGCCGACTATTTCCAGAATTTAAGTTTTTTTGATGCTTCTGCTAGGTCCTCGAACTTCTCGTTCACATACCAACCTGCCGCAAAACCGATTATTAATCCAATTGTTAAGAACATGTATTCTCCTTTTATCTTGGTATTTATCGTATCAAACCAACCAAGTGAGGTATGTAGTCAACTAGATCTATCTTACGATGCCTATCCTGAGTATTGGTAAACTTCTTTAATTGATGTAAAAGATATTCTTTGTCTTTTGTTTTGTGACTTTTAATAGTCTTTAACATCCTGCCGAGAGCAATCAGTCCCCAATTGGTCAATTTATCATTGTCCCTACGTTGCTCTTCGATTGTTTGTTTAATGACCTTTTTGATATTGTACTGGGGAAGTATGGACCAATGCATAAATTTAGGATCATGCAATTCCTCAAACCTTACCGGAGCACTTAATTCATTTACTGCCCATGGTGTTAGTCTCTTGACAACGTCGACTGCGTTGTGTAGATTCCACATCTGTAATACAAAGTTAAACTTGAGTTTTGAATTTCCTCCAAGTGTCTTAACAAACGCACTGTACTTTTTTATATTTTCAAACACGACATCAAACCTTGCCGGATACCTTACGTATTCGTATGTCTTGTCAACACCGTCCATGCTTATAGTAAGTGTCAGTTCTTTGAATTTTTTTACCGTATCAAAGAAGCGAGGATGTATTTTTGTAGCATTGGTTGTAACTTCGAGTGTTATATTTTTGCTGTCGCCGGTTTCGATAAGGTGATTAAGCAAATCAAAGAATTCAGGATTTATTGTAGGTTCTCCACCAGTGACATGTAGAATCTTTGTCCCTTCACTCACTTTTTTTATCTTGTCAATGTTAGATATATTTTTTGGCCAACTGTAATCCTCTTTGAAGTATCCATCATATTATTTCCACGATGTGTCACTATTGGGATCCTTATCCTTAGTGTTCCAACCCAACGCCTTCCATTCCTTCCAAAGTTCACTTGAAGCGTAAGGAAAACACATCTTGCATTTTAGATTGCACTTGTTTCCAAGTTTAAGGTCTACCTTCTTAATACTTTGTTCCTGCACATCGTCGTGTTGTTCAAAGTATTTTGAATTATGCCAGGTCCTTGTAGATGAACCATGTGTGCTTTCGTTTTTGTAACAGGTCTCACACTCAGACACACGTTCTCCGTTTAGCATCTTTTTCCTAACACCTGTAAGGTAATCGCCATTGAACCACTGGTCAATAGATTCAACATCTTTTAATTTTGTAATTTCGGTACCGCCTGTCCATTGTGCTTCACAACACAACTGCATCCGTCCAGTGGGCGACACAGTAACGCTGTCAAATGGAACTCTACAATACGTATTGTTTTCTTTTTTCATAGATATATTTGTGTATTAGATGATTGAACGCATCTAGATATGTAATGTCTCCGGGTTGTGGTTGAATCTTTTTTACTTTTTTTAATTCTTTTTCTAATGAACTGTTTGTTACATTACCTAGACAGTGTCTTTGTACTCCCGGTCTACCAACAAAGCCTGCATCCATGTAAGAAAAAATGTCACCATTAGGATCAACACAAACTTTTACTTGCGGCGACTGGGTGTCAACAAGTTCATGATCGGATACCTGCACCAATGGCATATCAAGTCCAGCCATTGCATTCTTTAATCCATAACCGTAATCAACAGTTATGTCATGACTGTTTTTCAAACGCTCATCAAACTTCAACAACATGTCCTGTAGCCTGCTCCTGTTCGACATATTAAATCTAAAAGAATGATCTTCTCGTAACGAAAGATTGTTTACGCCACCAATGTCCGTGATGTAGTCGATTAACTTTTCCAATTTATCAACATGATCAGGAAGTAGAACGTAGTTCAAATATAATTGTGTGCCATCGGATCTTTTGTTGTACATTTGTAGATTTTCTTTTACGACTCTGTATGCTTTATTGTGCTTCGTGGTGCTTATTGTTTCTCCCTCATCGAGACCATATATTGAAACACGTATGTTGTCAAGACTATTGATGTAAGGATTTTTTGATAACATTTTTTCATTTAAAAGAAATCCGTTAGTGACCATTCGAGACACGTAACCGCCATCATGCAGATCCCTACATATCTTACCAATGTAAGGACTTGTCAACGGTTCTAGGCCCCCGGTTACACCAAAACGATGTTTGTCACTGCCGTCATCTTGCTCGATCAGTTGACTGAATATGTTGTCGGTGTCCCTAACCACGTAATCATAGTTCCTGTTACAGAAGCCACACTCAAACATACAACTTGTTCCTGGATAAAGATTTATACGGTGTGGATACTTGTATACACCCTCTATGGCCGCCTGCATGGCTCCACTTTCGATTATTGGTTGTAAAGTTTGCCAATAAGGGGTGTTTTCAAAATGCATATGCATAATTATTGCAGTAATGACGGGTGCTTGACAAAATGTTGGTACCCATATACACTAAAACAATATGAAAACTTTTATAATTTTATTCGTTGCATTGATGCTGACAGGATGTGCAATACCTAAGAATCCAAGTTTACAGTTTGGAAAAAAATGTCATGTTGAAGGCGAAAACATAACATATTCTTACGTGTGGTTGTTTGACAAGACAACTGGCAATCCGGCTACAGAAGCACAGTGCATACACTTACAGAAGTAACTAGGAATGTATAAAATTCTTATTCTTGCCTACTTGATAGGTCAGGATCCTTCATTAACAATCAAGACCTTTCAAATGGAGCAAACTTTCAACACAATGCAAGAATGTAAGAATGAATTACTTTTACAGAAACCAGACGGAAGATACGAAGTGATGAACGAATTCGTTATGGACGGAGACTTCAAATGGGATTGGTTAGCGGCAGGTTGTAAGAATGACGAAACTGGTGAGGAGTTTATTCTAGAACCAACATACCCAAAAGGTAAACCACAAGAACTTATAGGGGTTGAAATTATTCCTGGACTTCGGACTTGATATCTTTTTGTTCTTTACTTTTTTCCTGACAAGGAGTAGGATCAAACATACATCCTATAACATTTGCAATAGCACCCAGTTGGCCAATAGTTTCTAATGTTGTTGGTTGTTTTGGATGATCAGCCGCAATTTCTTTTTTAGCACAGCCAAACAAAGCACATAAGCACAAGACAATTATTAAGATTGCCATGAATTGTTTTGTATTAAAGTATTCCATCAAGTATTTACATAGGTGGTATTATCCATTATAATTACAGATATGAAAGTATTGATATTAGGTGGACATGGTTTTATTGGGTGCCACACCTCGAATTTGCTTAAAACACAAGGACACGAAGTCGCTGTTGTCGACTGTTATCATCAATACTATACGTTTCCTGATAAAGAATATTTTCCTGTATTGGAGATTAGAAAACAACATGCCAATAACGACAAAACATTTGTTGGTCGTATCGAAGACGAAATGTTTATGACTGGTGTATTCCAAGAGTTCAAACCTGATGTTGTTGTTCATTTAGCAACATATCCCAATGCAAAAATGGTTGCGAGAAATGTATCCGACGCAACAGGCAACATGATTACTGCCACAGCAATAACTTTGGGTCTGTGTGTTAAATTTAAAGTGTCGAGGATTGTATTTGCATCGAGCTCAATGGCATATGGAGAGTTTAATGGGAACGTGCCAGATGAAAGTGTTGTTTGCAGTCCAAACACTCTCTATGGTTCTTACAAACACCAAGGTGAAAGGATGTGCCAGATCTGGAATAGGGAACACGGTTTGGAATATGTTATTATGAGACCATCTGCACTTTATGGCACTCGTGATATGATAACTCGTGTGATAAGTCAAATGACCAATTCGGCCTTGAAGACAGGACGTATTACTGTACAAGGACCCGACAATAGACTAGATTTCAGTCACGTCACAGATGTTGCTGATGCTTTTGCACGTGCGACTACAATGCCCGAAGCGGCAAATAGCATTTTCAATTGTACACGAGGATATGGTAGAACAATATTGGAGGCGGCAGAATTAGTGCAACAGTCATTGGGACAAGGAGAAATATCTGTCAAGCCACATGATCCTTTTTATCCTAACAGGGATACTCTGAACAGCGACAAACTTAAACAAACCCTAGGATGGAATCCAAAAATTAATATAGAACAGGGCATACCCGAATATATCAATTGGTTTTTGGAGCAACCGTATTACAATGAAAAATAAAAAGATATTGGTGTTCTCACCCCACGCCGACGATGTTGAAATAGCAATGGGCGGAACAATAGCAAAACTATCAAAAGAAAATGAAATTGTGTTGGTGACTTGTATATTACCCACAGAGGATAGGCAAGGAAACACCGATCAACAAATGATTGATACCAGAGGCATCGAGCAGGCAAAGTCTGCAAAAATATTGGGAGCAAAGTTACATCTAATGAACTTAGACTCATACAAGTTTGCCTACAACCGGGAGTATGTCAAACTGTTTGATCAACTTATTGTCTCACACCAACCCGATGTTGTATTCAGTTGTTGGGAACATGACACCCATCAAGATCATCAAACGCTCGCAAAAATTTTATATTCTGCACTACGCAAAAATAATATCTCATATTATATGTACGAGTCAACAAATCTTCCAGGTGGACTTGGTGGAAATCAGTTCACTCCACATGTGTTCGTTGATATATCCGGTACACCAATCAAGAAAAAGATCGAAGCACTCAATCAGTATAAGAATTATATTGGCAATGTAATAGAATCTATTACTGCAAGGTCAAAATACAAAGGTGGTATCGTGGGCGTGGATCATGCCGAAACATTTCAAGTTATCAAGCAACTAGAACTTTAATTATTGGAAAGTGTCTTTGGAAGCAATCTTGCCAGCGTTAGAACCATTTTTGATCACATACTGCTGAGTGCCGTTTCCGCCTACCTCAACTTCTTTACGAAGTACTTTGTTCAACACCGATTCCTTGGCCTTCTTTTGCATTGCTTTTGCGTATTCAAGTATTTTTTTTGTATCTCTCATAATCGCTCCTTTTGAACAGTATAAAGTATTATTTATGCAAAGTCAACATACCTGACCTGCTTTTAGAACATAGCACACAATGGTAAAATCCAAAGATATACAGTTGCTCCTGGTCTTGCTTTACCATGCGTGTACGTGCTTCTGTGTGCGTCTAACAGGTAGACTAGAAGGGGTTTATAGTGTAGTATATTAACTGTGACGCCGCTTTAGCTCAGCCGGTAGAGCAACTGATTTGTAATCAGTAGGTCCGCGGTTCGAATCCGTGAAGCGGCACCACATATACCAAATATGCCTGAATTACCATTATCACCGAAAAACTCAATGGTAGTGCATGTGACTTGGTCTTTTTGGTCCCTTCGTCTATCGGTTAGGACACGTGGTTTTCATCCTCGAAAGAGGGGTTCGACTCCCCTAGGGACCGCCACACAATCTCCGGGTAGTTCAGTTGGATAGAATACGAGTTTCCTAAACTTGGGGTCGGGGGTTCGAATCCCTCCCCGGAGGCCATTAATGGACCGGTAGCTCAGTTGGATAGAGCGTGAGTTTGCGGAACTCAAGGCCATAGGTTCGAATCCTGTCCGGTCCACCAATTGCACAATAATTAATTGTGTGAAACGATTTTATTCAGTTAAGTTAAAAGAAAGAAATGAACAGATACCACCATACGTGGCCAAGCACTTGCTGAGAAAAGAATCTCCGATGATAAACTATCTTGCAGAACACAAAGCATTGAAATTTGTGCATCGTAAAAAAACCGACACACTGGACTGCTATGGGGAAGAGAAACATCTCATGATGGGCAAGTTGAAATACCCGGACCTGTGGGGTCGCAAGACCAGGATGGGGTTCATGGAACTGTATATCAATATGCGTATACAACAGCAGATGAATCTTTCAAAAGGAAGTACGTAATGCTGAACATCTATAACACGTTTGACAAAGTTGAATCAATTCTTTTGGGATCCGTTGACAAATCAGTTATCAAGTCTTGTGATACAAAACAGGAAAACAGGTTGCATGATATTTTTGATAAGACATCCGAAGAGTTAGATATTATTCAGTATGTGTTAGAGAAGAAAGGTGTAAAAGTCTATAGGCCAGGCAAGTGCAATAATATAGAAATTACAACACCATATTTTACATCCAAAGGATTGGGAATGCCACTTTCGCCTCGAGACAATACACTGATCATGGGAGACACATTGATCGAAACCTCAGGTTGGAGGAAAGAAAGGATATTCGAAAGTTATTATTACAGAGAAGTTTTTTTAGAACTGCAGGCAAAGGGAGCAAAATGGATCACAATGCCTTTGCCTAGACACTTGCCCGATACGTCAAATACAGGAGATTACTATTGGGTGCCGAAAGAAGACCCTATCCTTGACGGTGCGGCAGTGCTTCGTGTGGGCAGAGATATTTTTATTTCCAACGGTGGGTCACACAGCGAACTAGGATTGACTTGGCTGAAGACAATGTTCCCACAGTATAGATACCACACAACTAAGAAAAATTTTACAGGACACATGGATGCACACATTTGTGTTGTCAGGCCCGGATTACTTTACACAGAGCATGACAAACAGGTATTGCCGCCACAGTTTGAGAATTGGGATATAATAAAAACGCCAAGCAGATATGACAGGGAAAAAATGCAAGAGCATGAACTCATAGATGCTAGGATACAGGACGATGACAGAGATACATCTCTTTCAACTAATTGTCTTGTGCTAGACCAAAACACAATAATGATGCCAAATCATTATGAACACAAAAAAGATATTATCGAACAATTCAATAAACACAAAGTAGAAATTATTTTTGTGCCTTTGACCCATCAATATTTTTTCGGGCAAGGCATAACTTGTATGACACAAGAGTTGTCGAGACAAACAGACGGGATACAGGATTACTTTTAAATGAAATACGGACACTATTCTGATTATGATCTGCGAACACATGAGCAATGGCCATTTAGGTGTCCAAGTTGGACTCCAATGCCCGATGGCAAAAAGAATGTTGTTATCTTGGGGTGTAGTCATACCTGGGGCGTTGGACTCGAACCGCACGAAACTTGGGTACACGATGTGAGCAAACACAACACAGAACGTTTACGTTATTGGAATCTCGGACAGCCCGGGGCAGGCGCAGATTCTGTAGTCCGTATATTATATTCATGTCAGAAAGTAATCAACCCAAACATTATACTTGTCTGTTGGCCAGAGATAAGCAGGCGTGAGAGAATGGAAAATATTCCTTTGGATTGGGATGGAAAACATCTTCCAACTAACGTGCTAGGAAGTGACAAAAGGCTTAGGTATGAAACCAATCAAACAGACTTTAACAATTTTTACAAGAACCTATTTTTTCTAGAGAAGTTTGCAGAAAATCATGGATGCAAAACATTTCACACTTTTGCCGATACAGTGATAGACATCAAACAATGGAATAAGTCTCTTAACGTGATAGAGGACTACACATTGAGGAACTGCTGGCCCTATTGGGACAAGTTCACCGCACGCAAACTAAACACTCAACCTAGTAAGGCGAGAGACGGAAAACATTATGGTGAAGAGAATCACAAACGGTTTGCTCAGATTGTATTAGAAAGATTTTCTGCTAAACTGAAATAGTTTCTTATTGATATACCTCTCATAAGATCCTGACGCTTAATAAATCTTTCGAGACGTGTGCTGTTATCTTCATCAATCGCAACCTGCCCTATGAAACTGTGTTCGGCATTCTCTGTAAGTGCGTTGGCGTATCTTACGTCTAGAACTTCTGGTGTGTGTAGGAATGCCCAGTCGTGTGGTATTCTCATCTGTGCCGCATAGGTCTGTATGTTTAAGAAATCATTTAAGTTAAGACTGCTAACAGTAGTCCAGAAATCCAAATGTAAGTTTTTGTAACGATTTCTTAGTTCTATATATTTGTTTACGTTCTCGGTGTACTTGGACCACTTGATGGGCCATCTCACATAGTCATGGACTGCTTCTGTACCATCGAGGCTTAATGTCACAATGGCTACCACGCCCTTCTTTAATATGTTTTCTAGTTCGTCTATCATCCTAGAGCCGTTTGTGTTCATTCTCACTATCTTGATGTTTTTGGGAAGATTACGCAATATTTTTTTGTAGTTAGGACTCGCAGTGGGCTCGCCTCCGTTGATATCCAGTTCTAATATTCTTTCCGCCGGCAGTTCCCAGAAACGTGGATAGTTGTCCATTGTTCGATACTCCGAACCTTCAAGGCTACCTATCTTTGTACTGAGGTTGGGACCACAAGTTTGGCAGGCACTGTTGCAAATATTGTCAAGTGTGCCACCAACTACTAGATAGTCATCTCTTTCATGTTTCAAAATTTTGTGCCTTTTGATGCTTTGTCTTCTTACACTGTTTCCCATACCTACCTGTTCGGTTCTTTCACAGCGTTGACATTCTTCGGCCCACCCGTTGCCTTCCATGTCTTTTTGCACACGTGCCATCCACTTGCTGTTTTGCATTTCGTTGATCGATTCAAAACGTTGGCCATCTATCATGTGGCCGCATTTTCCTATAGAGCCATCATGATTTAACCTTACAAAGTGTTTAAGTCTGGGACAATCCATTTTTACAAATCCTTATTATTTTTTCAATACTTATTGTCTCTCCCAGATGTTTTATCAGTGCCTTGTCTTGTTTCACGTATCTGTCTATTGGTGTCACTTGTGTCACAACAGCGTTGCGTTTGTTACTATGACTTGTGCAATACTGTGTGATATCTGAAAAAGGTCTCAGGGTTACACTTGCCTTGTAGTGCTTAGAAAGATGAAGCAACCATAACCATTGTGGTGAGAAGTGTCTGTCTGTTACTTTGCCCTGTTCAACAAGTTGCAAGGTATCTGCAAGGCCAAGGTTGTTCTGTTCACAGTATTCGTTGATGCCCGATATGAATCTTTGCTCGGGGTCTCTTATTAACACATTTATGTTGTTGCAGTTTGCTATTTGATCGTTTACTAGAAGTCTGTCTGCTTCTTTCATGATGCTTGTAAATCCATTTTTAAATATTGGATATACGTGCTGTCCTTTTATTTGGACGACTGTGCAGTCGGTGGCTAGTAAATTATGTGCGTCCATTACACTATGTCCTGTTGCGCCAGTATACCCTCCACATATTCTTCTGGCAGTGGTGCATTTGCATCGCTGTGCTTCCATGTGCGTACCGCACCCGGACGTATAAGTTGCATCTTTATGTTACTCGGTTGGGCATGTAGTTGTACATGGGCAAGTTCCAGAGCCATCTTTGTGTTTCGATATTGCATGGACTCTCTCATGGTGAGGCCCGGCAGGATCTTATCTATATCTCGTTCACAAACCTTGGTGGATATGTTCCAGATGTGGTGAACCTCTTTGTCCTCGTGCCATCTGTGCCACACCTCAAACAGCAGTTCTGTCTGTGCGTACTGGCTTATAGCGTTGTTGATGAAAAGGTCACAGGGCTCGATTAACGAAGCGGTGTGGGCCACCCTCCTGATGTTCTCACCGTCGCTCCTCGATATGCCCACTATGTCGTGGCCACGTGCGGCGAGGTTCTCTGCGAACGCCTTGCCTATGCCTTTTCTGTGTCCGGTAATTGCTATCCTCATCACTAGATATTTAAAGTTGGTATCTCCACTATGGGATTTTTCTCGAAGCCCAGGTACGTTTCTATCTGTTTCAGTCTCTGTCTGTAGTCACCATGCAACGGATGTGATGACCTGAATATGTCTCGCTCCTCGAAGTTGGGCGACACGTTCCAGTCCTCCATCTTGTTCAACCACACACGGTCGGCGTTGTACTTCTTGCCCAGCAGTATTATGTCTTCCATCTCGTGGTAGTTGCCCTCCTGCACCACGAAGTGCAGTATGAACCTGAAGTCGTGTTGCTCTTTCAGTCGGGAGATGCATTCCAAGTTCTCGTTTATCTTGTCCCACTTGCCACCCAGTCTCAGTTTCTCGTAAGTTTCCTTGCTGGCGCCGTCTATGCTGACACCCAGTTCCCTTAGGTTGTTGATGACGTTGGGAACACGTGTGTGGAACTCCCTGAACATCAGTGCGTTGGTCAGTATGCTGTACTTTATGTTGTCCCGCTCGGGCGTCTGCTCCATGAAGTGTCTGTACACGTGTGAGGCAAAAGGATCTCCGTCCGAACCTATGTGCACCTGTATCGGGTGTGCGTAGTGGTACAGCCATTCATTGATGCTGTCCGCGAGCCTTATGCCAAGTTCGTAGGCCGAGCCCTCCTTGTGGAATATCAGTCCCTTGCGACAACTGGGACACCTCAGATTACAACTGTCATCTATCGCGAGCCTCAGGTGCTGTATGCGATCCGGCTGGCCATGCAATACAGCGTTGGACTTTATGTAGGAACACTGATTGGCGTTGCAGTACCTGTAGGTGCCGTCCGTGATTGACCCCTGCAGATGTTTGTGCATAGCGGAACCCAGTATCTCTGACAATGGTTTTATCTGTAGGTTGCCTATGCTCTGTGGCAACCATGATTGGCACTCACACGCATAGCACGATCCCTGCTTGTCTATCAGCACGGTGTCAAAGGGCCTGGGACATCTGTTTTGTATCTTTAGGTCCTTGGATGTGTCTATGCCGTAGTGTTCAAAAAGTCTTTTGTTTATCATCTGTTGGGATCGGTGATCATGTCCAGTGTCAGGACTACGTCTTCAGGAATAGTGGTGCTGGGTTGTTGTGCGTTGTTTTTCTTTTTCTTGCGCCTGCGATCCTCACGTTCCTGTTGCTTACGCAACTTCTTGTCGCCCCTGGTGTTTTTGTAGTCATAGTGTATGCCCATTGTGGAACTCCCATTGCTACTGTAATTATCGTCCAGGTCAGGCCTGCTTTACGCTTTTTAACGCTTCGCGTTATTTCTAAAAAACGCTTATTGGTAATTTACGCTTACGCCTCTTGCTCTAAATGATCCTGCAGGCAGTGTCTGATAGTGCTTACATACATTGGTTTTATAATATGCACTGCATTGAACTCGGCTTGGTCCTTGTGTGGTGTCTCGTATTGATAGTTAAATTTGTTTTCAAGTATGTCCTTTTGTATCTTTGCATCCATTATGCTTTCTAGCATGATGTCGTCCTTAGCAGACATCACAAGAGTAAAGATACGCTTGTCGCAAAACAGAGATGTCACAAGTACATCTCCTGCATGGCTTACTTCTCTATTGTAGAGTCCCGGGGTATTTTTCTTAGCAAAATCATCTATGTATGCGTCCGCAGGATCGTTTTCTAATTCTTCAATTAATTGTTCTTGCGTCATGTCAGGAAACGCTTCTTGCCATGTTGTGGCCGGTCTATCCCATATGTTGTTCACAGACGAATAGCAGTCTTGGAAATCCTCAAGCGTTCTATTAAACTCAAATAGTTTTTGTTTGACAGGTATGTCCTTTGGAATTTGTTTCGTGAACATGTATTCATAATAAAAGAATGGTTTGTGCATGAACATATTGTCACCGTTCTGTCCGTACATAAGAATATCTGGTTTTACTTGCAAGTTGTGTAACTGTTGTTGGCTTGGCAGAGTGTCCCAGTAAAAACAGGATGGATCGTTCATAACGGTACTCGCAGTCTTTTCAATTACATCCTTATCGAGAACAAATTTATCCACTTTACATTTTTTGTTCTTTGTGTTGTCTATGGCCTTTTGCTTGTACGTGAATGGTGCATTTGATGGTTGAAAGTCATACATGATTTTTTCTGCGTCAGGAAAGTATTGATCTTGTAGCACTGAGTCTATGCCTTCACTCAAACTGCTGACTATGTTTTTGTATTTGGTTTTTATTAAATCGGCATGTTCTTTCATGCATCTATGGATTTCGGTTTGTATTTGCTCTCTAGTCATTTGGTGTTTGGTGCGTAGTGAATCTGTTATCCATTTTTGCGTGTCGTGTATGCGTTGGATGTTTATCTCATCTGTAGCAATTAAGCAATGGTCAGGTTGTAAAAGATAGGTGTCTTTAAACACGGTACGACACATACTTGGACTATATTGCCTAACGCCAAGCGACGGACTGCTGGCGTATCCCCAGTCAAGCACCATGGTTTCCCATTTCTCGAAACTTTCCGTTGGTTGATATTCTTTTTTGTCTGAGCTAATTGTTAACCTTTTTTCTACTTCTTGCCTATCAACATCTTTTGAAGTAAAAGGAAAAAGGTATAATGCGTTTGAGATTTCTATGGCATTATTTCTTCTGTAAAAAATTTTTGTTTGGCAGAAGTAATCTACAATGACCTTGCAAGATTCTTCAGTCATTATGACTGCCCAGTAGGTTCCGTTTGCTTTTTCTAGTTCCTGTGGATCGCGTTGTATAATTTGTTCAATTGTCTCACCACCTATTGTATATCCAGCATATATTACAAAGTGCTTATTGTTTGCGTAAAGCGAACATTCGCTGTCGGCATACCAAAACCATTTACCATATTTGTGCTCTAATTTTTTTGTGTCGGAGATAAAAAATTTCATTTTATTATTTTGCCTATTACGTTTGTTAATAATTGTTTAATGACCATTCTGCATTCATATCCAGCACCATCTTTGAATTTGGTTTGAAAATTAAAGTCAAATTGATTTTTTAGTATTCGTTTTTGTATCCCAACATCTGCCATGCTGTCTAGTTGTTGATGCATTGTTGCTCTGTGCAACAAATTGAATATCCTTCGATCAGCGTAAAGCGATGTTGTGAGTACTCCGGTTTGTGTTTGAATATCACGTCCGTATCTATTTGGCAAAGCCATTTCAGCAAACCTAGTTTGCCAATCCTTGACCACTTCTCCTTTATATGGGTCTGCAAAAGGTCTAGCAGGAGATTTTCTTCCGCCGTAAGTATTTTCATATCTTTGTCTGTGTGGAGGAGGTATTCTTGCAAAAAGGAATTTAGGTACATGCATAAACATCTCATCACCATATGATCCATAAATTAGGATGTCAGGCTTTTGTGATAAGTTGTTTACTTGCCATATTGTTGGCACTGTGTCTACACACGACAACATTGGATCACAAATGTTTTGTTGTGTTATAGTATCGATATTGGTAACATCGAATAAATCAAAACAAATTTCTTTTCCGGCATCCTTGTATTGTTCAATTAGATTTGCTTTGGGAGGCAACTCTTCTACTGTTGTTGAATCTTTGGGATGATACATTAATCTTGTATTTGCATTGAAATATTGATCCTGTAATGTAGAATCTATGCCTTCGCTAATAGATGAACAGATGTTGTGATTATTTTTTTTTATGATTGTGCTGTGTTGTTCCATGCATTGGTGTATAATGTCTTCGAGTTGATTATCCGACATTTTTTCATTACTACCAAAGGAACTGAAATTTTTTGCATACGTGTCATGTAGTCTTTCTAGAGATGTCTTCTCATCCTTATGTTTTAGACAGTAATCTCTAGGAATACTGCTGACATTATTGAACACTGTGTTATCCTGTGAAAAATTATTCCATTCATAAATCCATTTCATATTCATTGGGTCTTTACAGGCGTACATTGGCATGTTGTCTCCTAGCCCTTGCATGAAGCGATTTATCGAAGCAGTGTTGATATCGGATTTAGACAACGGTAGTGAACCTATATTGTTGGTCACAGTTAGTCCGTCACGTGTGTCATAATAAACTTTAGTCTGTCCAAAATAATCAAGGTACACTTCCATGCTGTCCTTGTGCAATACAACTACACAAAAATTGCCATTTGCATTTTTAATCTGCTGTATATCTTTTTGAATTATCTCTTCTATGTCTTTATCTATTGTATAACCCAGCCACAGGATAATCTTAGATCCATCGCCCCAGGTATGTATGCCGTTGTCGTTTGTATAGTTCCATTTGCCAAAACTATTTTCTCCGGGTAAATTATCTGAAACTATAAACTTCATAAAGCAATACCGGTTATCTTGATGATTGACCTAGGAGTGTCACTTTCATTGCTAGTTGAGTGTAGAGCCTGCCAGTTGTTCAATCTTATACAGTCTCCTTCCTGCCATTGCCATTCCTTACCGTTGATTATAAACTTTTGTCCATACACTTGGTCATTTAATGCAACAAACATACGCCAAACGTCAACGCACGGTTTGTCAATGGAGTGTTTCTTGTTGTATAACTCTGGTTCTTCTGCACACACTTTATCTAAATAGTCATTCAAAAAATCAAGATGCGGACTGCATTGTTGTCCTGGCGTTTGTATTTGAATTTTAGCATCAACAAATTTTAAGTTTGGCCATGTGTTTTTAGCCCATTCTACTATCATTGGATCCCTTACACTAGCATATCCTTCATCTCCCGGTGTGGGATTGTTGTCTATTTGAAACTTTGGCAATTTTACTTTGCCAAGGTCTTTATATCCCCATGCTTCTGAATTTGCGAACTTTGGACTTTCTTTATATTCATCTATTTGGTTTGCCCAGTTAATATAATCACGTAAAAACATTTTTATTCCTGTCTCTTCTAATTTGTATGCCTCTCACTTTCAACATATGTCTTGTTTCAGTACTGTTGTTTTCTGTCCAGTGTGATCCTCGCCATGTGTTTACTCTTACACAATCTCCTTTGCTCCAATTCCATTCTCCCGGATTATCAAAACCAAATACCTGTCCCGGAACTTGGTCTTCACAAGCAATTATAATTTGATGTACATCTAATCCCGGTTCCTTAATTGAATGTCTTATCTTTCTAAGGTATGGTACTTTGTTGCAAACCTTTTTTAGGTATACAGGTAGCAGGTCTAAGTGTGCGGGAACCTTTTCTCCGGGTGGTTGTGATTGCATTCGCACGTCAACAAATTGCAAGTGAGGGAAAGTTTTTTCTGCCCATGCTTGTAATTCGTCGTCATATTTTACCCTGTATTGAGACTTAACTCCTAGGTGTTCTGGTTGTCTTTGTGGATCACGCATACACATGTCTTTAATTAATTGTTCAGGCAGACTGACTTTCTCAAGTGGTATGTAACTTGGTATTGCAGGATCTGAATGTTCTCTATACTTTGCAAAAAGTTCTTCGTAACTTAATGATCCATAGTAATCAATGTATTCGCCTAAGTTCATCTATCGCTCTCCTGTAATTCTTATTGACCTTTGGCATGTACTTTATCTTGTTACCAAAGAAATAATCTTCAGTTGTCGGAAGTGTGCATTTTAATTTTTTCCTACCTAGCACAATTAATCCATTTAAATAATATTGTGGGTGCAAACCTTTGCCTGTCATTTGTGCAACCAACTCATAAGTTGCTTTTGTTCTTTGGAAACAATTAGGAATGCCATCGCCTATTATTGCATAATCAACATCACTAAAAATTAATTTTTGTAGATCCGGTAGCATATGATCAGCATCGTGATGTCCAAAAATTATGAAATTATGCTGTTGCCAATTGTAAGTGTGGCTGTCCTCTAACACTATTTTGATGTTTTCTGTTTTAGGATCGATAGAGTGTTTTACTGCTTTGAAAAACTTTTCTCTTTTGTTTTCTGGCAAAAACATATAGTTGTCTACAAGATAGAGTTTTTTGCTCGAGTCTTTTATTTTTTCCCAAATTTTTTGTGCGGTTGTGCCTACGAACGTTCCTATTTCACACACACTATCTGCGTCACTTCCTGCAACTATGTCTGTGATGTATTCGTATTGCTCTTCTGAAAAACCGGACCAAATGCGTTGTAATTGCATACCGATATTTAAAGCAAAATCTAGTTGAGCAAATTTTTTATACTTTAGTCTTTTTTACTTTAGGTTGTCTTTTGCCATGGGAGTACCCTAGGTGATATGCCACTGCTATGAATAGAGATATTAGTAATGTGTGCCAGACGTAAAACATACTATTAATTATTAGACAACACCTGTTTCTTAACAAATTCGTAGGTGTTTTTTAGACCCTGCTCTAGAGGATAGTTAGGTTTCCACCCTGTAAGTTTTTGCAGTTTGGTATTATCAGAATTACGTCTCATACACCCTGCGGGTCCGGATGGCAAATAAGTTTTGGTTATGTCTTTGCCTGATATTTTTATCAACATATCTGCTAGTTGTGTCATTGTAATTGCTTCATCGGATCCCATGTTAATAGGTATCTGCACATCGTTTTCTATCAACTTGTCTAGTCCTATCATAAGGTCATCTATATAACAGAACGATCTTATCTGCGTACCATCTCCCCATATTTCTATTTCGCCAGGACTATCTGCTTTCACTATCTTTAGACATGTTGCCGCAACTACTTTTGAATTTTGAAATATGTCGCAGTGTGGTCCGTACATCGCATGGAATATAGGCAAAGCAATTTTCATGTCATATGCTTTGGCATACTCAATAGCCAACTGCATGTTATAAAGTTTTTCCATGCCATAAATGTTTCCTGCGGGTTGTGCCGGCCATATGTGTTCGTCTTCGTTTAGGTCTGGGCCGTTGTGTCCTTGATGTTCTGTGTTGTATATCATGGCAGATACCGCATATATAAAATGTGATTTGTTCTTTGCCGCAAAGTCCATTGCTTGTATTGTTTGTATGGGATTGCTTCTTCCTGTTGTAAGTTGATTGCCTCCAACACCTTTTGAGTTTGGTACATCTGCTGATAAATGATAGACTCTATCAAAATCGTTATCTATAGATATTCTCTGTTCCATGTCGTGTCCGACAAACTCATCAACAAATACAGGGTCTCCAATTTTAAGAGTCTTGTCTATTCCTACCACATAGTGACCTTGCTTCTTTAAATGTTGTGCTAAATTTTTACCAATAAATCCTTGGCAACCTGTGATAAGAACTTTCATGCCTATATTTACAAGGCTAATCTTTTAGTGTCTTCCAATATGGGTGGGTTTGTTTTGTAGTGAGGTCTCTCTTCTTTGAACTCATTTGTGCTTTTCTATCGTAGCCTTTCATGTGATCCATGTATTGTCCAAGTTCTGAATTTATAAACGGATGTCTTGCTTTTCTTTCGCCCGCCCATCTTCCATCATTTAAATCCTCATTTTTTATTTTACCTGCTTGTTCCATTTCTATTCGTACAGCATCAAAAGTAAATGAGTCTGTGTATCCTGCTATTGGAAAATGATCAAGAAATCCTTTTTGTATATTAAAAAATAAATCTTCAGCATAGTATTGTTTCCATCTTTCAAAGAACTCATTGGCATATTTGTGAGCGGTGTTGAAAGCGTAATACCCTGTTTCTGAAAATCCTTTTTTAGGTCTGCCAAGGTACGATGTGAATGCACTATCTGGTATAATATGTTCAAGCCATGACATCGGAACCTTTTCAAATGTAACTATATCTGCATCTAGAAACCACAACATATCAGGCTTTGTTTTTTGATATGCGTCTATACAAGCAAATACTTTGTAACTGAATCTAATGGCATCGTATTCAAATTTGTATTGCTGTGGTTGCCATTTTGTTAGTTTAGGATTATCCTTGTTTCTTTCAATGAATTCTTTCAACACAGGTTGCTCTTTGCACAAATCATAATACTGTGTGCGAGGCAAGTCGATCTGTTGTGACATGTCATCGGGATAATATAATATTTTTGCATGACCCGGCCAATTTTTTATTGTGCTCTGGATTCCTGCTTGTACAGGGTTTGGCCAATACTTTGGTCCCCATGTTGATACTATTGTTAATGACTTCATTTTACAAATTTTGATATTACTTCGTACAGTTTGTTTATTTGATCAGCAATCTTTACACTACCATTTCCTACGAAGAAACCGTTGTCGTGTATGTCGTCGGCCGCTGTGTAGTTTTTGTTGTCTATAAAATCTAAGTCTCTCATGACAGGTTGTTTTAAAAAGTTTCTAGATGCAAGTGGTCTGTTTTGTATGCCTGCATCATCTAACGCTTTCACCACATCA
>Ga0181421_1000143_pt1 | contig 18945 bp, 20 predicted proteins | sample 44SPOviralmetaG_FD_130146 | JGI IMG/M metagenome (GOLD analysis project Ga0181421, IMG submission 130146) | Marine viral communities from the oligotrophic San Pedro Time Series (SPOT) site, San Pedro Channel, CA, USA - 44 SPOT_SRF_2013-06-19 | ecosystem: Environmental > Aquatic > Marine > Strait...
ATGAGGATACTCGAGTGGGGTCGCGGTTCCTGAATCATCAAGAGAGGGTGAAGGCGAGTGTGGATGGGGTAGATGGTGGTAGGAGGTACAAGGAGCAGTTGGACAAGATTCACTGCGTGATGAGCACCTAAACGTGTAGATTAATAATCATGGGAATGTACTTATGTTTATTCGTTGAAAGCTTTTATACTATCAACTTGTTGTTGACGTACACTGTGCGTAGGAGTGACGTTACTTTTGTTGTCGTATATTTTTTGGATGCACCGGGATAGCACATACGGATTACCCTCTTCTGAGCAAGAAGCAATTGGAATGGTATCTTTTCCAAAAGAAAGTTCTTGAAAATTAATCAAAGATTGCTCCTTGAAATTTTGCGCCCTATTCATTAATTCTTCCATTGTATATAGCTGACAAATATTTTATTTAAGATGGTTCAAAAACTATTTGACCCCTTATAGTGTATGTTTGGCCTGGTATGTATTGACCTAGATTTTGAATGAATATTCTATCTAAATAAATAAAAGTGTCACCATCGATGCCACCTTGAGTTACTCCATCAACAATCAACATACCAAAGGAGAATTTTCTTTCATTTGTACCAGTGAATCTTTCTATGTTACATTGATTTTTGAAATGCGTGTTGGATTTTATTCTAAGTGTAGATGGTAAATTAACACCTAACATTGTGTAAGGTGATGGTGTACTATTTGTGAATCTAACAGTTAGGTACAAAGATACAACAACAAAATTCTTTGTATTGAAGTATCTGGCGTGTGTAAGAGGATCTACAACTAAACTAGAAAATTGATCATTTAAAGAAGGATTCCATGCAGTCCAGGTCGTTCTGAGATTGTCGGCAGTGACGTTTGTCAAAAACGCATTACCTCTATGAAATGCCATTATTAATTATTTCCTTCTTTTTTGTTGCCTTGTACACGCGCCCTAGGGTTTTTGAGGGTAAATTAATGACTTTGCGTTTCAAATAAAACCTTTTAAAAGTAATTAATGTGTAATACACATTATGAATGTATCTCCACAAAGCGAGAACCTTGGCAATACTGTGCACGTAAAAGGAGCACGTGCTCCAGCAGGTGTCAGACTTCTTCCCAAACATGATGACAATCCGGGGGGTAGAGGTGATGAAAGTGATGAAGATGAAGATTTCCTGGCACTCATGAACGAAAACAAAAGAAAGGAAACGACCGAGCCGAAGGCGTTTCAGGGGTCAGCTGGTTTACCAGGGGGGTTCAGGTCGGACGATCACGGGAGCTTCCAACTCCCAGCGGCAAGTGAGTCCCCACGCACTGAAACTTTTGAGCGCCCACAAGAACGTCCATATGAACACCCCCCGCCCCAAGCATCATCATTTGGGAGTGCTCCCACGAGTAGTTTCAGATCTCTTGAGGAAGAGAAGCAACATTTCTTGTACAAAATTCAAAGACTGCAGAACAGATTTCCCGGCAGGAGAGTGGGTCTTGAAACACCTCTCGATGAATTGAAATACGAGTATGACCGTCTCGTCCGACAATCAGAGATGAGTGCAAGCATTAAGTTTCAACGCCGTGCCCTGATGGCAACAGTGTCTGGTTTCGAATACCTAAACAAAAGCTTCAATCCACTGGGATTACATCTTGATGGGTGGTCCGAGCAAGTTATGGATTCACTCGAAGACTTCGATCAGTCATTCGAACAACTTCATGATAAATATCAGGGGACGGCCGAGGTAAGCCCCGAGTGGAACATAATGATCACACTATTGGGATCGGGTTTTATGTTTCATTTGTCTAATTCACTTTTCAAATCTGTACTACCGAATGTCAATGATGTCGCTAGAAATAATCCTGATCTTATGAGTCAAATTGCAAGTGCTATGGGCTCAGCTATGAACAACAACCAACCCCAACCTCCACCTGCTACCACATCTAGTCAAATGGGGGCCGCTTTAGCGATGCAAGCAATGCAGAACAAACTAAGACCATCTGGACCATCCATTGAAGAAGATGATTTCACAGAATCAGGAATGGAATCTGAGGGGTTACCACATGGTTTTGAACAGGCAGCAGCACTGCGAAAGCCCCTACCTCCTATGGCACGTCCCGTCCCCCAGCAAAGAATACAAGAGGTCGAAGAGTATTCCGGTGAGTCTGATGTCTCCTCTGATTTGAGTATGTCAGAAGATGGTGGTGATGTTCGCACAATTTCTCAACAACCTCCAAAACGTGCGGCATCCGCGGGTCGTAAACCATCAGCAAAAAAGTCGAAGAATTCAGTTGAAATAAATTTGTAAAGATTTAAGTTACCAAGGGGAGTGAATTCTACTTAAAAGTTGCATTTTATCATTTTACTAAATGGATTCCATACAGGCCGTTCTCGACTCAGTTCTTTTCTCTGAGAAATTCGCTCCGCCAAATCTTGCATCCAATGATGCTGCACGGACAATTCATACGGTATTTTGGGAAGATTCATATAACAGAAATTTGCGTCTTCAAGATGTTGAAATAGAAATTAGGCTTGGAAAATGTCCTTTTAATGGAAGAGGCCCATTTAACACCTCTATTTCAGAAAAACAATTCAATGCTATCATTGAAAGTTTGATGGGATTCAATAAATGGGACACAACTCAATATACAGAAGATGTTGTCGGATATTTTCCAAGAATTGATGAAAGTATAAGACATGTAGTTTCAAGTGATGGATCAAAAACAACCACTAGTAAACAGAAAGTGTCACAAGCTGATTATCTCGGAAAAAATTTGCCATTCGACTTTCGCCTTGCTGTAAATATTGAACTAACTCTACCCCCTAGCGAAAAATATACCCTAGATTCTGCTCAAAAAATAGTAAACAGGAAAAGACAGTCGTTTACTCTTCAAAATTTCAGATATGATTTGACCCGAGTTATCGACAATAACGGTAGTACCACCCATCAGGTTGAAATAGAGATAATCAACCTTCCTGATATTCAGATTAATACATCGAATTCACAAGTTGTCACACGAGAACTACAGGCAAGAATTATTGATTTATTTAATGCAGTGGAGCCAATTCGTTCATTCAATATAGAGCTTTTGAGAAAAAGAAGCTTTTAAATTTGCTTTTGTTGTATCTTGCGCAAATAATTCCCTTGTGGTTATCATGCACACACATGTGTCTTCAAGATCAAACCCAACCGGGACCGGGACCATCCTGATGCCCCGATCTCAGATCAAAGATCCGAAGAGGTACAAGACGGAACTGTGCCGTAATATGACAAAAAGCGGAGACTGCCCCTACGATCCAAGGTGCCAATTCGCCCATACTGCCCGCGAGCTGCGTCTGCGTTCGGACGAGGTGCCGTCGCCCAAGATATTGGCGTCGTCACCATCTCAGATTTGCTCACCTTGTCCCATGGTGCAATTCGGCCAGTCTGCCGCGAGAGTCGAGTGCCCCCTCAATGCTGCCGCACCACTGCCACCACTGCCACCCGGGCCTCCACCTCGTTCATCGTCGCCGCCGCTACCTATCTGGCCACCACTGCCACCCGGGCCTCCGCCACCTATCTGGCCACCACTGCCACCCGGTCCTCCGCAACCTATCTGGTCACCACTGCCACCCGGGCTTACGCCTCCTTGTCCTCTCCCGAAGCCAAATACCCCCCTCACGGACTGGCAATCTGTCGTCGAGACGATCGGCAAGTTTCACCTGTCTCTGTTTGACAACTTTGACGAGGACAACAAGGACAAGGATTCGCAGTGGATCCTTCCTGATGAGGAGTGTATCATCTGCCAGGAGCGGGCTCCTACCCACGGCTTCATTCCCTGCAAACATCTTTGCGTCTGCACGGAGTGTGCTCCCCTGTTCGAGAAGATGAAGAAGGAGTGCTACATTTGCCGTTCTGAGGCAGACTTGGTGAAGAACAAGGACTAGAAAGGGCACCTGTATAGATCCAGGGATTACAGCAGCATTGCAGAGAGAATGCATTTCGCGTGGAATTTTATTATATGACCTTTGAAGAACAAGGATTTAAACTCTAGAGAAATTTATTGCCGAAATAGGAGTCTTCATGTATTGTCCGATTTGTGTGATAAACTAGAATTCTTTCGTGGCAATTGACGAACCATATAGACAGGCTTTGTTTTATTTCGCGTAATATCATAAATATATAGATTAAGAGGCCCCTTGTGATGGAATGTTCCCTTTTTCTTACCGTTTATTTCCTTTTCATGCCTTCCTGTGTATTCCAGTTTCTTGTTGTCTTTATTAAACATACCTACTATCCTAACAAGTGGCCTTTGATTGCCTTTCCCGGGCCAGTTCCAAGTCTCATTGCTATGCCAATATGTTGGGCCGTTAATTTTGATGAGAGATCCAATTTCCGGATTTTTTGACATATTACCCACCTTTCCTGTAACTATGTGATGCAACTCTAAATTATGTGACGCATTGATGGGTAATTTGCTGACTCTTCTGCTTTTGCCTTCATATTCGGGTTTTGCACTCGAACCCGACTTGTTAATTTTTTTCCTTGAGGATGTGTCGGTTGGACGTGCCATCTGTTTTTTTATCTGTCCTCCATGATAACGTGTTTGAGGATATTGTTGTATACGAGCATTGTGAAGAAATTTTAGTTTATCTGCAATATAATTTGCGGGTATTAATTGGGCTAATTCTGGAAAACGATAAATCAATTTGTTTAATATTTTTAAAAAGTGCTCACGCGTGTGATACACATTCTTCATCAACGCATCTACTTCCTCTCCTCTAACATAATTTAATCTCCATTGTTCTGGTGTCACCCACTCTAGAATGGACGCAGCTTTATGGTTTAGCCTGTTTTTTTTTTGAATGTTATTCATTTCTTTTATGTATCTAGTTTCGATTCCTAAGTTGTGTTCTAAAGATAAATAGTTTTTGAATACTTTATTAAAAAGTTTTCGTGCTTGTTTTTCACTGATACGATTGACAAAATGCACTTCTGCATCTTCGACCAGTCGATTTTTATTTTCCAATTTACGTTTCTTCTGATTAAGTATATCACGATTTAAAAATGATACGACTTTGCCTGCATTAACTTCTTCTCTTTTTTCACTTTCTGTAGGCGCCATATAACGAAATGTTTTACCATTGAAATCTTCTGCAAGGATGCCACGGTATTGGGGTAGATCTGGAAGTGAGGTTTTAATCTCTACATCATGGTGTTTCATAAGGTTTCTGCTAAGAAAGTTGAGATTCTTAACGGGTACTAAATACTCACGCCCATTTTCGTTGATGACTCTGACTTTTGTTTCTTTTGGACCCACATTATTTACGAGTGTTCCGAACGTGAATTTAGTGTTATTGGCTGCGTTTGACTGGATAGGAAATACTTTAGCAGTTTTATTCTTAATCGCTACAAGGTTGCCCTTTCGTGTCCCCGTCGCTCGTTGTAATAAAGGCTTTCCAATATTGGGTAACCTTGGTCGTTTCCTTCCTCTGCCATAATTACCTTGAAATACTTCCATTATTATAACTCACATACAATTTAAACTTGCGCTTTTTAGTTAATTTGTTTTTTAAAATGCCGACATAGTGACGCGCCTCCAAGTGTTGTCTGCAATGCAAACATAAAGGTACTGGGTATCGACCGTAAAGATACCTGCTGTCCCAGGGTCGGATGACGAGGCGGGTGGGTTAGTAATGTCTAGGAACAAACTCGCAGTACTGATGTTTCCAGACACGGTCAAACCGGCAATGTTTTCAATAGTAAACGCACCACCCGGGCCTGTGTAAATAATGTCTTTCACAAAGAGTTTTCCTTCTATGGTAAGATCACCCTGGAAATGGGCATCATCTTGAAAATCAAAAGAATCATCAGGATCTGATGTAGTAACTTGTTGAACAAAAAGTGTGTGAACGGATAGTTCTGATGCATAAGCATCACTAACAGAGAGCATATTAACGTGAAGATTTGCAACAGAAATCAGATTCATCTGAGCATCGCCTCCAACTGAGAGGTCATTTTCTAATGTGAGCGTTTGACCAGTCACATTAACGTCATTCTTAAACAGAGCAAGTGAACCAACAGAAAGATGATTTTTGATATTTGTAAAATCTATAAATGCATTTTGACAAGAAATCTTTTCAGCAGTTATAGTATTGAGATCTGAGTCTGCTACGAACAATGTGTTTGTTGATATATGAGTAGTAATCACTTTGGATACTGAGAGAGTATCAGTGACAATGAAATCACTTACAGACAAAACTCCCGCAATCGTGGTATCAAATCCAACAGATAGATCCTCTAATACAATTATTCTACCACCCACACTGAGTGTTGGGGCTCTTTGTCCACCAGTCAAACCGGGTGTACTTACATTATCATGCAATACTGTAATATTTCCATTTCCGAGTTCATATTCAACCTTTACTACTTCATGCTCAGTCATGTATCTGAGCTGTGGCACACTTGCATTTTCAGATAAAATCAATTTGAATCCACTGATTTGTCCGATTCCGTCTGTAACTCCAGCACTGTTATCAACTTCTGTCACAAAAGTACCCTGCGCAGTCTGAACAGCAGCCGGTCGGCCTACGTCACCACTGTTAGTGATTAGTTTCAAAACGTGCGGATAAGAAAGTTCAATACGTAATTTCACTGCCCCGATACTGGTCGTGATTGGTTGATTGAGAATGAACTCATTTTCGCCAAGTGCAGGTGTTGCTGTCATGGAAGCAACAGACAGACTCTCCGAAAAGACGGCATGGCTACCGACACTCATTTTCGACTTTACTGCAAGAAGACCGGCGACACTAATCTGCCCGGCGACTTCCATGTCACCGCCAACACTTGTATGACTTTCCACTTCAAGAGAATCACCGATAAAAGTGAAACCATTCACAGATAGGGTGGAGTCCAGTTCAGCTTTGCCGACGACCGCTAATTCATCACCCACCGACAGGCGACTTTTCACTTCCATATATCCCCCAATTCCTGCGAACGTATGCACAGACAGATACGTACCAACGGTGGCGCTTGCAGCAGTTGATAAATGTGATCCAAGTGCAAGGGCATCGCGAACTTCCAAGTGGCCCGCCACACTCAGGTCATCATCAATTGTTGCCAAGCCCTGTACTGAAATGGAACCATGAAGTCTTGTATTTTCTTTCACATCGAGATCGCCACTTACACTGAGGTCGTTCGCAAATCTCACCGGATTGAAAACATCAAGATCCCCCTGCACACTCAACTTACCAGAAATTGTCGTGTCACTGTGAACGGATAGGGTGGATCCGATAACTCCAAGGCCACCCACTGACAGACTCTCTCCCACACGAACCTTAGTGACAATGTCTAAATCACCATTTGTTGAAAGCGTTGATGCCAGATATACCGCGCCCGAGACAGACAAACTGTTTCCAATTTGAGTACGTCCAGTAACATCTAAGCTGCTACCGACCGACAAGAAAGTATCCTGGCCATCTTTGCCAATTGTCATGTTATGACCGACAGACAGCGCAGTCAAACCGGCAAGAACGGGTGCGGTAGGGCCTGAGCCGGGAGCACTAAAGTCGACCGAAAGAATAATGTTATCCATGAGTCCACGAACCTCAACGAAGTCGCTCTGAAGGAACGAAGGATTTACTTCTATCCACTCGACAGAAATATTCTCTGGCGATCTGACAAAAAAATCGGAACCTTGTTGGAAAGAAGAGACAGCAACTAATCTGCCATCAGCTAAATTGAAAAGAAATTCCTGACCAGCCGATGTGGTTTTGATTTGCAACCCAGTATTGGACGGTTGACCAATCAAGAAATATCGATTCTTATTACGTTCACGGTCAAGGACGAGACCTCCCACTGAAAGATCCCTGCCGCCCGTAATGGTGTCTGCGACAGACAATTGTCGAGAAGCTGTTAACTGACGACCAACACTCAGTGTCTTGTTGAATGTTGCTTCCTCGCGAACATTCAGTTGTGAAGTCAGTTCTGCAACACCACCAATACTAAGATTTGAGGATAAAATTGCTGCACCCGTAACGGAAAGTGTGTTGTCTAGTTTTGTAACACCACTTACGTCAAGTGTGTTATTCACAAGTGTGGCACCTTCCAGGTTGACAGAATCAGTGACTGATAAATTGCCATCAATGTATACATTTTGTGCAAAATCAGTATCACCACCAACCGAAAGAGATGCTCTTTGATAGACCTGTCCCGAAACAGAAAGAACTCCACCCATCTGCACTTTTCCATAAAGGTCAGATGTTCCAGAATTTATCAATGAATCTTCAATGAATGAGTCGGCAGTTGACAGTGCGTCTGCTACGAGCTGCTGCACGGACAAATTCTGTGTCGTCAGGACAGCACCGACAGAAAGATCTACCCCGACCACCTGATTGAAAGCGACAGAAAGGTCATTCTCTATCACAGTAAGACCGGAAATGGATAGGCTGCTATTGAAAGTACTGTGCCCCCCAATTTCAAGATCAGAAGCCACAGAAAGTGATTCTTTCATCTCCACTTTCTCTTCAAAAAAGGCAGCCTGGCCAACACTCATCTCATCAGCAAGGACCGACTTGCCACCTACCGACAATGAGTTCGATGCTGCAATGACCGATCCAATACTCAAAAACGAATCAGGGCGACCACCAATAATAAGACGTTGATTGAGGTTCACATCATCATGAACGGAGAGTTTTCCACGAATACCAACTCTTTTTGTCGCATTTGAAAACAGTGTGTTCCCATGGCAGTGAATATCATGACCCACAGATAGTGATGATCCAGTGACAATATCACCAGACACTGAAACAGTCGGTATGATGTTTCCGCTGTCTGTAGTAAACATGTCCTTAGGTATCACATCAAGCGTGTCGTGGATGTAAGTTTGTGTCAAAGTGTTGTAAATCTTGAATGCATTCTTCGATACATATGGACGCTGAGTTACGATCACATATTCTTGTGGGACCAACACGGGATTAACGGTCCCATTGATGTACTGTAATGGTAGCACCCACTTTTCGGTCGTATTATTGTATGCAATTGGAGGGCCTGTCACTGTGCCAAGTTCATTGTATACAATGTCCAACTTTCCGCTTTGTTTAATTGTGACTTGAACTGGGGGCTCATCAAACTCAATCTGATGAATTGCTTCACCAGCATTGTCAGCAATCAATGTGATTAATCCAGCACTTGCAGTGTTGACAACAAAAACATTGCTTCCAGATGACGGAGTCATGACGGCCACATCTGACACTGATAAGGATTGGCCAATAGTGCCGTGTCCTGATACCGAAATGTAATCATCAAGTACAAAAGATCCAGAAACTGAAAGAGAGCCATCGATGACTGCAAAGCTACCCGCGGATAATGTATCTTTCAGTCTCATCTTACCGTCAACCTGAAGATCTGTTCCAACAGACAAATCATCAGCAAATGTCACAGATTTAGTAACCGAAAGTTCAGAAGCTATCTGTGTAATCCCAACTATATCTGTGATGCCCTGTACCGAAAGACGCCCTCCAGATGTAACGTCCGAACCAACACTCAATTTACCTATCATATCGAGGGATCCATCCATGTTAGCATTACCACCAACCGATAGATCCCCCTCGGCATGGACAAATCCACTCAAAGAAAGATTTTCTTTCACATATACACTATTCAATACATCAACATGTCCACCAACCGACAGTGCTCCACCAAGGAATGCGCCGGAACTAGTAGACAACTGTGACGCACGGAAGTTTCCAACATTCTTCACAACATTCAAAGTGTCAGTGTCATTGAAATCTTCGTAAACCGCGAAGAAAGATGGCGTTAAACCATCATCTGATGCACGCTCACGGAAGATACCTGACTGATCGTTTATGGCAACCGTGTCCTTAATGATTTTGATACCAGCGAGAGTTTCACCAACAAGACCCTGACCAATTTCAATGATTGGATCTTCAATGTCTACTTGTGATGTATTCAAAGTGATTGTATTTCCTTCAACAATTAAATCGCCAGCAACTGACAAATTAGTACGCACATTGAGGCGATCTAGAGTGGATACACCAGCGGACAACGTGCCAATGGTAGACAAACCCTGCACAGAGAGTGTGCTCGCTGCTGTGATCGCCTCTCCAATGGACACAGTACCTTCCACGTCAAAAGGTCCATGAACTGACATCCTACCATGAAAAGTAGAAATGCTCATCACGTTCAAAATGCTTGAAAGACGAACGGCACTGCCTACTGAAAGTTTGCTTCCGGTCGTCAAATCTCCACTCGCCGACAGAGTTTGATCAAACACCGCACTCTGCCGAACGGCAAGTTCACCACTCACCGAAAGATTTGTATCAAGCGTAGTGTCGGCTCCACCAACCGAAAGATCACCAGCCATTTCAACATACGCCCCCTGAATGGTGGCGAAACCACCGATCGATGCGTAACTACCTATTGTGACATCCGTTCCAACTGAAATTGATGCACCCACATTTGCAACGTCACCCACTGAGAGACCTGACGATCCTGTGATCGATGCACCTACCGATAATTGACGGTCCACTACGAATTTGCCATCCGAACCCTCAATACGAAACTCTCCACCCGCAAAAATAACATCACCACTGACTGAAAGTGTTTGTGTTTCGAAAATGTTTAATGTACCAATGTGCGCAAGTGCAACCGATAGTGTCGGGGCAAAAATACCCTCACCAACGCTGAGCTGCGAACTTACTGCATGTACAGATAATTCATTCAGAGCGAATTCACCAGATGCTGATATACTTCCAGCTAAAATACTAGAAACAGACAGCGTGGTAACTTCAGTGGTTGATCCAATTGCTGAGAACATGTTCACCAAAGTCCCATCGTCCAGGCTGCTTGTAAATTGAAGTCGCTGATCCGTCACTGTAAAATCAACAGCAAGACTTAGCGACTGTGTATCATCTAGTTCACGTAAGCTAAGTGACTTAAGTCTTAGATTTCCCCGGTTTGCTGGTGTCAATGCGCTAGGTATTATCGGCAGTGCCGGAGTTGTCATTGATATTTTTAGTGAAGATTTTAATTTAAAGATTTGCACAAAAACACAATTGACTACTCAACCGAATGCCATCATCCAAATACATTGACAAATCGAACGACTATATTCCCGAAAATAAACCAGACTTAGTTCCAAGGGTTAAGAAGTTTAAGACTGTAGTATCGTTCGACCAATGGTGCGATCAAAACAATGATCATCTGAATCATATATATCGCATGCTGCAAGAAGAATGCAGTTCAACAGGACGTTACGTGTTCGACTCAGAAACGTGCGACTTTGATTCATTTTGTCGGATCGCTTACGAAAATAGCTACAAGTACAAAAAACATGATTCCAACTACGACTCCAATAACGATCCCATGGATGACGATGCTGTTGTTTTTTAGTATACGTCCTATTCAAAGATTTCGCTGAAAAGAATGTTTGAACCCATTCCGAGGCCAAGTGCCGACCCTAGTATCATGATTGCGATTCCTAAGTAATAATACAAACCTTGAGATCCATTCCTGTCCGCTTCGTTTTTCAAACTCAATCCTAACATAAACAAAAATATCGAAACAATTAATTGAGGTACAATTCCAAGAAAAGTACCGGCACCTGATACAAACGAGACTTTGAATATATTTGCATAGGAGATCTTTGATTTACTTTTTGATTTTTTCATTATTATTATCAAGTGAATAAAATAAAAAATAGCGTTTATTGATTTAAAAATACGTACAACCCATTTTACAACTCATTTTACAATGTTGGTGATTCGTCCTTTGTTGAAAACTGTAGTACATATCATGGCCAACGTTGATAAATCTTCTACGATACTGTTACAATTTAATGAAAATGTGGTGGATTTTGCTGTCGATCATAACATACCCTCCCTGGTACAACTCAGTATAGAAACCGTTCAATTTTTCGATCATTTGGGGACAAATATTATAGCGTTTGCATTATGGCTTGCTGTAATTTTAAAAGATATTACTTGAGTAAAAAAGCGATTATTGCTGATGATGACATGAGTACAAAAATACAAGACTGCATACGACTGTTATCTTTATGCCAGTCGAATTCCTTATATTTTAACACCTCAGACACCAATGGCAATGTAAATAGTAACGTTACTAAGAATATCATAACATTCATTTTCAACCACGTGTTCTTTTCCAATTTCATATATTGTTGTAAATATTTTTAAGTTGAGTTTGAACGTTACAAAGCACCCTCCGTCTAACTCCACTGGTTGTCTCTGAACCAGGCGTTCAGTCCGTACTTTTGTGTTGCTGCGCATGTCACAGCTTCTCCGCCATGTAGTGTAGCCTCGTTTGGCTCCCCTGTTGTTTTTCTGTTAGACCACATCACAGCGTTACCTTTTTTTGGAAACACTTTTAGTGGTTGTCCACTCTTATTTTTTAACTTTGGGAATGCAGTTGCACCACCACACCCCGAATCTACTGTGTTCAGATAGCTAAACACGGTCACTGTACGCTGACCGTGTACACCTATTTTATCGGGGCTAAAATAGTCGTGATGTTGGTCATATTTTTGAGATTTAGAATATGCAGTAACTTGAAGTGGTTCCAAATTAGCAACTGGTTGATGAGCAACAGTAGCTATTCTTTTTTCTATGCAAGACACTACACTATCCTGGTTTTTATCCAGAAATGATGTCGATGATGTTCTTACTTTCGAATACTCATCCTTTTTTTCACCTAACACTTGTGACCTTTGAAGACCCTTTTCTTTTGCTTTTTCTATTAAGTAATCTGCTTCCTCATCAAGTAATAATTTCGATACTTCGGTTACAACTGCATTTTCATCGTTTGATTGGTTGTATGTGGGAAAAACCTCTTTATTATCACCGGGAATACAACTTTTCATTTAACATAACATGCCGATTTTTTTTACAATCGCTAATAAACTGCCTTGGGTTTGTCCCCCTAGCGGGTACCGGTTGGTTGGTAGACATTTAATTAACAAGTAAGTTGCTTTTTTAAAAATGAGAAAGCTATGGTAATTATTATCCGATATTTTTTAAATGCTTATTAATATGGATTCTAGAGAAATAGTACAACAACAAAATAATATGTCTCTCCTAGCAAAGGGTTTAATAATTCACTCAATCATTGTTTTATCTTTTGCAATTATTTATACAGTCTATACTTATCACGTTTATGATGATTTTGGTCTGAAAAGAGAAAACACATTTGATACAGTCATAAACTCGGCATTTTTGTCTTCCTTTGTCAGTTCCGGATCTGTTCCTCCACACATTGATCATAACAGCTCATTTTCAAGACTCTTACTAATATGCAATGTTTTGTTGTCTTCTTTGTCGAAGGTTTGGTTGATTGCTTCTGAAGGTTAGTAAGCACCGTGTTCCCTTGTGTTCCCCTGTGGTCGGACACCATAGGGCGTTTACTCTCGAGCACCAAGCGTACCACACAAGCGTCCACCAAGCTCATGCCACCCAAGCGTGCCTCGCCAGATGATGAGACGGTCGAGGAGACGGTCGAGGAGAACAAGAAGATCCGCTCGCTTGCCGACGTATTCGACTCGGTTCTCAACGACTTTCTCTGCCCCATCACCTACGAGCTCCCGATCGACCCGGTCACCGCCGCCGACGGCTACACGTACGAGCGCTCCGCGATCAAGGAGTACATCCGCGCGCAGGGAGCCGAGCTGAAGTCGCCGATCAGCAACGGGCCGATGGGCTCGCAGCTGATGACCAACTCGCAGGCGCGCAGCACCATCGAGAAGCTGGTGCGCACGGGCGTGCTGGGCGGCGACAAGGCGGAGACCTGGCTGTGTCGCAGGAGGTTGGAGGCGGAGGACGAGGAGAAGGTGAAGGCGATGCGTGCGAGGGCGAATGACGACGACGTTCGGGCGATGTATGAGCTCGGCAGGTGGTACTGGAAAGGCGAGCATGGGCTCGAGGCGGACCATTCTGCCGCGTTCGTCTGGTACAAGCGCGGAGCGGACTGCGGTGACGTGTGGTGCATGGCGAGGGCTGCGGCAGTGCTTCTGGATGACGCCAAGGACGATAAGGACAAAATCACCCACGGCATGGTTCTGATGACAGAGGCTGCGTGCGCGGGCTCAACAAGCGCCACCAGTCTCATTGCAAGGAGCTATCAACTGGGGAGGTTCGGGCTGCCCCTTGATTTGGCGCAGGCCAAGAAGTGGTACGAGAAAGTGCCCCACAAGACCGTGCATGATGGGAAGGATGAAACCGTCAAGCTTGCGGCTGATCAAGTGGTGCAGATTAATAATTTGTTCGGCATCAGTGGAAACCTCGAGGAGGGTGAGGAGGGTGAGGAGGGCGAGGAGGGTGAGGAGGGCGAGGAGGGTGAGGAGGGCGAGGAGGGTGAGGAGTGAGGTAATGTAAGGAGAGAGATAACGCGTTAGTTATTCATCCTGTGGCATTTGAATGTCTGACGAATCGATGTTTATTGTTTGCTTTCTTTGACCAAGAGTTTCTGTCAATTTATCAGAATCAAAAATGACATTTTCGATCAATTCATACGGAGGAGGCATTTCCAACCATACATACATGTCACACACGGTGACGTCAAAAAGCTTGTACTTTGTGTCCTTCTTCAGGGTCTTCATGTGTGAGTTAGCATCCGCCTCATTCTCGAACGTCCCACACAATTTAACTATGAGATGATCTTTCATCTTCTCATATTTCGTAATTTTGAGAGTCGCTAAAACCACGTATTTATCGGTACACAACGGAGCATCCGGCTCCATGGAATCTGAAACTTCATTACTTGTCTCGACCCTCGTCATGTCCTCAGGACATATGGGAGCGCTTTCCGCCTGGCTTGCGTCCAGCTCGCCATCAGCAATCTTTTTTGTGATTTCATTGTGTCTTTTCACCTCGTCCATCATAGACTTCTTTCTGTTGTTGAACTCTTCCTTCTCATCATTTAAAGCTTCATACTCCATTTTGATGGCATCATTCATCTCAGAGTCCACATCTTGGGCCAGTGGCGGAAGACAAATGAATTTGAACATTTCAACAACAAAAAGTGCAAAATTCTTTTCCTTCTCCTGAATAAGCCCACACATCTGAGTTGCTTTCTCCTGAGAGATTGTGGAAACTTTTACTTTCATCATACACTTTTTGCTTTCATGTTTTTGAGGAAATCCTTCGCCAACTAAGCTTACAACAGCAAACCTACGAAGACCAACAGGCTTGTCCTCGAACACGTAAGGATTTACATCTGTCAAATTTTCGAACGGATTGTATAAAGATAGTTCTTTCTCCTCCTTTTTTGTTTGCACCATCTGCTCGAATGTCATTGCATCACCGACTGAATAGTGCGCATTTAGATCTTCCATTTATCATTTATCAATATTATATCTTTAAACGAAAAACCGAAGACTTAAAAGCATAAAAGATCAAACCACAAACAACAAATGGTCAAAGTCACCAAAACTACCACCAAACCACAAGTCTCGTCCACAAAGCAACAACACCCATGGCAATGATGGTTGTCGTCACTCGATTCGTTTAGATTCGTTTGCGACCTAATCGAAGACCATGTTGTGTGTCGTCTTAGCTGCACATAACAGTTGACCATCTTTTGCTCTACAAATCCACAACCATAGTAATGCAGAAGAAATTGTAACTAGACCGATTCCGATAGCAACCCACCCGTACATTTTCCATGCATTGGGGTCAACGTGAGTCATAGTTTCATCATTTTTTATGCGATAAAGAGTTAAGCTTTGATTTTTAATGTATTTTGAACCGATGTTGCTGAACTTGTATTCTTCCTCAGCCTCTGATCCACCCAAGTTGTATATTGCAACAACATCGCATTTCCACTGAATTTCCTTCTTACCCTTTTCTCTCGTTACTACTTCCGATTTACACCCATCGTTATCTTCCCATGTTACTGAGCTTACCTTAGCATCTACCAAGGTAAGTGGAATGTCATCAGAAGATCGTATAAATATACCCACTCCAAGAAAGCCTAAACCAAACATAAGTAGAACAATTTGTCTAGCAAATCCAAGAAAGGATAAAAAACTGACTGTACTGCTCATAATTCCTTTTGATTCTTTTCGTGTGTTTTTGTTTGTTTTTGTGTTTAGGGGGGGGATTTTATTATTTTCATTATTTTTATTATTTTTATTTACCATTACCATTGTTTATACACATATTTTTTTTTCGCAGCCTCTCAAAATACCGCCATATGAATATTCACGCAAAATTCGTTTGCAATATTTGAATTCCTTTTCCAGAGTGTGGAAGTGCGTTTCCAATTATGCGCTTAACTTCAACAGAAACTATCGTTCCATCGTCATCAAAAAGTGCTTCTGGAACTTTCAGCCCGTTGAATTTTTTGATGAGTTCGTTTTCTGAAATGATACGATTTTTCAATCGCGGTACGTACGAGCCACCCCGTCACACTCGTCCGCCCAGTCCTCCTCGGTCGTCACACATACACGGTGCCTAACGGGTGGTTTGCTTTTCGCCTGGAAGCCGCGCGAGTATTCTCTCCCTTCTTAGCGGACAATGCACGGTGAGCCGTCCTTGCGCAGCAGCCCGGGCCCACGATGCCCACCATATATATTCGTGGGCAGAATTTGTGCTGGGAGCTGCTCCGGCCTCCAGTCAGGCAGCTCGGAATGGAAGTGCGAGGCGTCCACACACACTTCGCACAGGGTGCCCAACTCCATCCAGAAGCGGTTCTTCAGCACATGGCCGATTGTTATGAAGTCAATCTCAAGTTTCCTGTGGTGGCCAACACCCCAGTGCAGGTCGTCGCGAGTGATGCGGAATTTGGATGTGAGCGGGTTCCACACGTTATCGAACGAGCCCTCGAATCCGTCGACCTCGAGTTCCATATGCACAATCTCGAGGCCGTGCTGTGCGTGGTCCACAGCTCGCACTTGCAGGTCGCACAGGGTGCCCAACACCGAGTTGCACGGGTTCCCAGGATTCGCTTCGGCGGTATTGCCGCTCGCGCGATCAAAGAAGCCCGACGATTCATCGCAGTACGGGTACAGTTTAGGATGCAGCGTACAGCGTAGCGGCAGCCGCCACGTCATGTGATTGCAACTCATCATGTTGAAGAGCGTGCAGTCATCGTCGGCGAGGTGCCACTCCATGTCGGTGAGCGCCTTTCGGCAGACTCGGCGCCAGAAGCAGGAGACCGGCTTCGCCAGCATGAGCTGCAAGATGCGATCCGGGTACAAGTTGTCGAGTGCATGCTCAAGTTCTTTGCGCTTCGTGGTGGCGGCCGTGACATCAATGGAGCCTGCGTGTTTTTTAGTCTCATCGAGGAGGTTTTCCAGCTTGCGGCGCTCTCCCACGACGCTTTGCAAGATGTGGGTGAGTAGGTCCTCGTTGGAAAGGACCGCAAGCATGGGGTCCTCGGTGTCGCAGGTGACACATTGGCTGGCGCAGTCGAAGCAGTGTTCGTTCGGGCACTTGCAGAAGCGCTTGGGCATTGATCCGCAAGGAAGCGCGGGCGGTTGGGTTTGGTCGGGGTCCATCGGATACACATGTGTACATACGCGCGCTGGCTGCGGCTGGACGCCCTCACCCCTTAGCCTGTTTCTTCTTCTTTCTTCTTTAAAGTTTGGAAAAGAAAGAAGAAGAAACAGGCTAAGGGGAGAGATCGGAGGGAAGTGTCGGACTTTTGAGATACACATGTGTACCCAGATCAAACCCAACCGCCAAACCCAGCCGAACCACGCGGTACGTACGAGCCACGCACATCCCCTCCCGCGGCTACCCTTGCTGCGTCCAGGGCGGACTGTGATGCCCCGTCGTACCGCGCGCAACAGCCAACCACTGCCACCTGGCCCGTCAAGAAACAGATGGTTCTGACTCGCAACATGGACAAACGCGCCGGTGCAAGTCTCGTGCGTCGTGCAATCTCAATGGGTATCGTACCCGAATTCAAGTACGGCACCACTCTCAAGAAGCAGACTTCGAAGACAAAATGGGCACTCCACATCTTGGCGGTCATGAGCAAGAGTGAGGGTGATTATCCCAGGTATCCCAGTGTGGAAGATGTGAAGCGTGTCATCGCCGAGACGGAAGATTTAGTACAGGTGGCGTCGTGACGCTTCAGTTTGGTGCGGTGCTGGAGGGCGAAATCTGGATGGACATTGTTATTTAGTTAAAGATAAGTCAATAAAAATTAGCATTAATGCTGGCTTTTATTCAATTCATCATGACTTTTGTGCTGCATCCAACAAAAATATTGAAACCAATTACTCCTCCCAGGTGTTATATTCAGAGTTTTGCTAACGTGACGCGCAAGGATGTTATTGATGATATTTGTGCTTTCATGGCTGGAGCAATCGCAGCCGAAGGTGTAATTGTTTCTGTAAGATTTATACAAGAGGTAGAAAGGAATCGATCCATAGAAAATGCATTCAATATGTTAGATACGATTTAAAGACAATATACAGTAAGTAGACATACAAAATGTTATTCATCACAATTGCACTTGCTACTTTGGTTCCAAAACCAGTCGTGTTCTCATCTGGCTTATATGGAACAATTCCTAAGTTTGCTTACAGCAACCTTTTTCAAAGTATGGGCAATGTATCCATAATCAATCCTCAATCTCCATTAAACAAGCGGAAATTCGAGTTTCTGTGTGATCAATATGAGCGAGACAAAATGCCTCTGATAGCACACTCATCAATCGATCCAGATATTCTAAACTCACATCGTCTTGAAAAAGCCCTTTTATTGGATCCAGCAACACTCCCATTATTGAGTACTTCGGGACTGATACCAACCACTGTGACTCCGCGGGCACCAGTGAACATCGTTTTGACCAAGTTTTATGGTTCTTTCGTTAAGACTGCATTCCAGCCTATTGTTGCAAACGCAAATGTGATTCAGCTAGATTACGGAGGACACAGTGACCTACTTGATGGAATGTGGCCGTGGGTAGCTCAAAAGATGGGAATACAATCAGATCCAGAAAAC
>Ga0181421_1000148_pt1 | contig 18871 bp, 20 predicted proteins | sample 44SPOviralmetaG_FD_130146 | JGI IMG/M metagenome (GOLD analysis project Ga0181421, IMG submission 130146) | Marine viral communities from the oligotrophic San Pedro Time Series (SPOT) site, San Pedro Channel, CA, USA - 44 SPOT_SRF_2013-06-19 | ecosystem: Environmental > Aquatic > Marine > Strait...
CCCTCACCGCGCCTCGTCTTAATTGCAAGATGGGCTACAAGGAAGTGAACGGGAGATGTTATCCCGAAGCCAAACGAGCCGACCCGTCCCTCACCGCGCCTCGCGCCATCCGCCCATCTGGCTCTGGCGGCTCGCGAGCAGCGTTTAAAAAATTCGTAGACATGGAAAATAAAGAAGTACATGATGCTCATGTTCGTGAACTAGAAATGGCTCATAAATTGCATGATAAAGAAAAAATGTATCGTCTTTCTGTGGATCACTCGCGCGCTCTTCTTGCCGACTGTGGAAAAGAAAAGATTAAATTTAATCAACAATTAATGGGAATTAAATACCTTTGAACCCGCAACCGGCGGTGGCGATTTCCCATAGTAGATAAATTCATTACATTACATCGTTTATAATTTAATAAATATAAGGGAAACTAGGACGCGTGGGGCTCGAACCCACGGCCACAGGATTAAAAGTCCTGCGCTCTACCAACTGAGCTAGCGTCCCTTATATTTATTTAATGTAATTTAAAACGTTTTATAAGATGTGGTTCCCATTTAATAAATTTATTTTTTAATTCTTTAAGTGTTTTAATTAATAATTCTTTATGTAAAATTTTATAAATGTATTCTATTATATCTTCTGGTAAATTATACATCACAAGTTATATATTATATATTAGAATTTATTTTTAAAATTACTAAAATATACTGTAAAAAGAGCGGTCACAGGATTCTTATAATTATTTTCATTTTCTCTCTTTTTAATTTTAGGTTTTTCAATTAAATTGTAATGTGATACAGCACAAGAATCTAAATTTGCAAGAGTCATTTTATAAATTTGATTGCATTTATTTTTATAAGCTTCACTTGAAGGATGACACCATCTCCCAAGTTTTAGAAGATTTTTCATTACAATCATATATTTATTATTTATTATTATTTTAAATTAATTTTAATATTTTAGAACAGGTTCTCCAACTAGAAGTTCGTTTGCCATTTGACATGCTACTACAACCATTGCTACGCGTCCTACAAACATTTCATTAGTTTTGATACTTTCTGAGTTATTATATTCAGCAATATTCAATGGATCAAAACCATATTCTCCTGGTACATGTTTTTCTTTCATCTTAAACCATTTACTTGTATTACTTGGGAATTCATATGCTGTCATAAGTTGAGCAACTTCTGAAAAACCAAAAATACTAAGAAGTACTACTTGAACAACAGGCTCAAGAGAATTAACATAATTTACACCAAGAACATCTAGATTTACATTATCTAGAAGAGGAATTAGAAGAGAGCTTACCATTGCTACACGACCATGTTTAAGTTCAGCTTCTTGAATAAACTTAGGTGGCATTACTGGTGGAACTACATAAGCATTAATAGAATTGAAAATAAAACTCATAATAAAAATAATACTTTTCATATTTCTATAATTCTATAATATACTAATGCTTTAAATTATTTTTTTTAAAAAAATATAATTATTAATTGTTCTCTTTTTATTATATCAAAAACTTATTGAGACTTGTTTTACATCTAATTTGTTCTATAACATTATTAAGGGCTTTTCTTTCTTTACTCTTAAATCTTTTATTGGGTACAATAAAATCTTCTAAAGAACCAGAAGAATCGTCTTCTTCTGATTCAGTAGAATCTTCTGTATTAAGAGTTTTAACTTCATTTATAAATTCCCATTCTCTACAAATGTGTCTTGCTATATGTCTACAAGGACATTTACATTCGTTTTCTATTTTAACTGCAACTTTACATTTATCAAATTTAGGCAATTCCAACCCTAAGGTTGGAAAACAAATTTTATGCCTTTCACAACAATTACAATTAACTAATTCATCTGGTAGATTTTCATAATCTTTACATTCTTTGAGTTTTTCATCAAAATAAGTTTCAAAATTTTTTCCATTTAAAAAATTTTCAAGAGTCATTTATAATTTAAAATAAAATATATTCTTTAATTAAATAAAATATATTCTTTAATTAAATAAAATATATTCTTTAATTAAAAAAAATATTTATAATAAATAATAATGAATTATTTACTAGTGATATCAATTGCATTAACAGTTTTATTTTCCTTATTTGTAGTCGTTAATATTTCTAGAGAAAACCTAGCAATGGTAGGTATTCAAAATAGTTTGGCACCGCGCAGTGGCCCGAATATGAAATTTATTTTAGCTGCAGATGATGGATCTTTAAATTTGAGTAAATCAACAACAAAATTTTTCGAAGATAAAATCGAGGGTGCTGGAGAGAATCTTATAGCTCGCATAGGGAATGATCAGGCGAAAAAAGTAAGAGAAGCCAGGGATTGGGCATACAACAACGCCGTGTCGGTCGGCAGCGCACGTGGACGTGCCGCGGCGGCGCGTGACACAGCTAAGTCTATCTCAGAAATTCCGAGCGGCTTAAACGACAATAGATATATTATGAGAAATAAAGAAACATATTTTACTATGCCCAGTGATGGTAAGGGACAGCAAGCGTACAAGTCCGGTGGGGATTGGTCCAACCCTGGAGAGGACACACACCAGTTTAGATGGGTCCTAACACACCAAAAACCCACGGATGCGTTGTTGAATCGTCGCATTAAGATTGCTTAATTTTCTTTATAAATAGTTTAATTTACAGCTTCTCATTTTCTAAAAATTTCAAGATACATTTATTATTCATTTATTATTCATTTATTATTCATTTATTATTCATTTATTATTCATTAAAAATTTAAAATATTAAATAAATAATAAATGAATAGAAAAGTTATTTTAGGTGTAACTTGTTTTGTTATAGTTGTTGTATTAGTAATTTTACTAAGTAGAAAAAAAGAAACTTTTAATTTTGATTTAAATCTTAATCTATTAAGAGGATGTAAAGTTCTTAATGATAAACATTCTTGTAACACAGGTTATTTTATGTACGATTTTGAAACTCCTGATGACCTTGTCGGGAGGGTAAGCGGAATTAAGGTCACATTATGTTGTGATAGTTATGAAAGTTTAAACAATGCAAGACATGAGTTAGAACTTAAACAAATAAATAGTAATATTAAGTTATTAAATAAACTCTTGCCAAAAAATATTCAGGATGGAATTAAAGCTACTGAATTTACACTAACTGACCATAACTTACCGGATAATCGAGTTACAAATGACAAAGTTGCAGCAACAGGAAAAATCATGGCGGAGTCGGCGGTGGCTATGGCTATTAAGGAGTCTAAACCTAAACCTAAATCTTTTTTTGGCTTTTTAGGATTTTAGTCAGAATCATTAACAATTTCGCATTTTTTCCTTGCAATAGGATCTAGAAATGTTTCTTCTTCAAGATCTGAATCTGATGATAGTTCATAATTCTTCCAATCAAGTGCGTGTCGGAAACAATAGCAATTTTTTGCATTTTCTGGTTTTGTTGTAGCCTCTTTACTACATGCATTTCCATTTTTATCTATACCAGAACATTTTTCAGTAATTTTTTCTTTTACAGTTTTTTTATTTGATTGTTTTTTTTCTGAACTACTTCCTGATCTAGATTTAATAAAATCATCGATGTCTTTTTTAGTAATTTTTTCTTTATTAAAATCGTCTAGTGTGACACCATTTTCTTCTGCATAGTCAACTGCAATCTTAGTAGCAAATTTTTTATTACTAATTACTTTAACTTTTTCTGGTTGTTTAAATTCTGTGTTAGACTGATTTAGAAGTTTATGAGCAAGTTCAATAAAGGAGTCGTTAAAGATAGACAGAAGTTCTGCAAGTGCCTCATCGGGAAGATCATGTTTCGTTTGGAAATTCTTGAATTTAGTATCAAGGCTCATAATTCTATATTAAATATATTTTTCGAATTTTTAAATATATTATTTTTTCGTAAAATTTTTTTTATTAAAAACTTTAATTAATAATATATGAACGAACTTATTAATAAAAGAGTGTTAACAAATCAGCAGCATCAAAATATGGATGATTTTTCTTTTTTAAAAGATAAACCTTTATTTTATAGTGCTGCAAAAAGAAACTCACAAAATGGGGAGGATGGTATTTTATATTATATTTTTCGATGTATAGGAGTTACTAATAGAAAATGTATTGAAATTTGTGCTGGAAATGGGGTGGAATGTAATACTTCAAATTTAATTTTAAATCATAAATTTAATGGTTTACTTTTTGATGGAAATGATAGAAATGTAGCAATAGGTAAAAATTTTTTTAAAAATAAAAAAGATCACAATCCAAATAATTTTGGAAATGTATTATTTTTAAAAGAATGGATCACAATAGGTAATATTTGTAATTTAATTTCAAAACATAATTATAGTGGAGATATTGATTTACTATCGTTAGATATGGATGGTGTAGATTATTGGATATTACAAAAATTATTAGATACCAATACAATAAATCCTAGAGTAATCGTATTAGAATATCAAGATATTATTGGGTATAAGTTATCAATAACAGTACCTTATGCCGATAATTTTAAAGGATGGACTGATAACTGGCACGGCCCTAATTACTGCGGTGCATCTTTAAAGGCATTTATAAATTTGCTTAAAAATTACAGATTTGTTGGCTGCAACGAATGTGGCTTTAATGCATTTTTTGTGAGAAATGATGAAATTTCTGATTTTTTACCAGAAGAAAAGGATTTTGAAAAAAATGTATTTCATTTTGAAAAATGTAAATTTGGTGTGGTTCATAGATGGGCTCGAGTAAAAGATAGGGAATGGATATCAGTTTAATTTTTATAGATTATCAAACATTTTTATAAGTGTTAATGCTGAATGTCTATCTCCTGGTTTTTCAGATGTCATATTTTTAATTAACTCTTTAATTTTAGAAGGACAGTAATGCCAGCGAAATTTATCTAATGGTAAATAAACTTTATTTTCAAACATCTCATAAAATACTATTCCACAAGCGTATATATCTATAGCATTTGTATAAATACTATTATTTATAACTTCTGGTGCCATATATCTTTCCGTACCAACTTCTGTAGTTAATTCAGTATTACTATTATTTAATTTAGTTAGATTATCGTATGACATATTAACATAAAATTTAGATAATCCAAAGTCTGCTATTTTAGGAACCTTTGAATTAGTAAGTAGAATATTTGATGTTTTAATGTCTCGATGTATTAATGAAAACGGTTTTCGATTGTGAATGTAAGCAAGGCCGCGAAGTATATCTTTTGCTATTTCTATTTTTTCTTTTTTATACAACTTTGGTATAAGTTGTTTAAGATCTCCTCGCCGAATGTATTCCATGACTAGAATAAAAGGATTATCAATGTATCCTAAAAACTGTACTACATTAGGATGATGCATTTTTGTGAGTATATCAATTTCGCGAATAATCAATTCTTTTTTAACATTTACAGAAAAAGAGTTCATAACTTTTGCCACAACAAATGTTTCGCGCCATTTCGCAAGATACACATCAGAAAAAGTACCAGTTCCTAATAGCCGGTCTTTAAAAATAAACAATTCCCACGGAGGTATTTCCCAATCTCCAAAGTCTTTATCTTTAATTTCATAAAATTCTTTTGGTACACCTCCGTGTAAACTTTTATCCGCATTGTCTGCTTTATAATTATTACTAATGCCTTTAACGAACATTAATAATAAATATACCACAGTTTTAAATTAAATAATTTTTTGCAATACAAATATTTAATCATAAATACACTACATTTTTAAATTAAATATCTTTTTGTAAAATTTTTAATAATTCATCTTGTGCGGGTGGAATATAATTTTTACACACCTTAATATGTTTATCCAGATTACCTTTTCTAATGTATTCTTTTTTACAATTTTCACAAATAAATTTAGCCATTCGTGGTTATATAGATCTATATCTATTTTACTTTTAAACGCTTTTTAATTTCTTTCTAATCTTTTTAACTTTTTCCGGAAGAAGATCTTTCCAAAGTTCCGACACGTTTTCCATCATAGGCTCGAATATAGTTTGAATAGCCGATTTAAATTGATGTTCGAAGTAGTAAATGTAATCAATAGGTACACCATTCTTAATTACATAAGCTGGGTCTTCTACTTTCTCAAACTGTCGAGATCCTGAATAATTTACAAATACATAAGGAACTCTGTCGCCTGATGCTACTTTGTCCATCTTATCGCGCTCTTCTCGTTTTCTAGATAACGCTACATGTGGAATATTAGCAGGGCATTTTTCAAAGTCAGTCTCTTTCTTGCATGAAATACACATATGTTTAACTTTAATGAACTCGTCTACTGATTTCTTAGTGAGTACATTTATATTCATCTCTTTTTTACCAAGTACATTAGTTTCATAGTACGTCTTACCACATTCTTTACAAACTGCTTTTTTATCAAATGCATAACCAGCGCGAAGACTTTTAGATAAAAGCAGTTCCTTCATAGCAACTTCGCCGTTGACTAGTTTAGAAATTCTTTCGCGTGCATAATTAGTAGATGTCTCAATGAGTTCTTCGACTGTGTCGAATGAATAATTAAGTATCTTATCGTTAAGAAAAATGTATTCAAAAATTTTTTTAGAGTTTTCTCTAACAAAGGAACAGTTATCTCGACGAACTACCTGAATACCTTTGTAATCGATGTAGTCATATTTTAATGGGTTAGTCCAGAAAAGACTAGCATATCTCTTTTTAGAATATAAAATAAACGGATACATAACTTTTTCAAACTCAAGTTCAATGGGTTTTTTAAATGTAGCAGAAATACGATCAGCACATTCTGGTGCTACTTTAAATACATAGTTCATATGATCTTGACCTTTAAGATCGCTTTTAAATTTAACGTATATAGAATCGGTGTCTCCATATACTACTTCGCAGTTGTACCAATCTTCGGCACAGCGCTTACTGTGTGCAATCATTTGTCTTCCCTTAGCAGTTACAGATGCAGCAATCTTTTTATTTGGAAGACGTCCATATCTAGCACCTGTAAAACCATAAATACTATTCATTGTAACTTTAATAGCTAATTGTACTCCATTTAGTACAGCGTACAAAGGATCATCTGGTGATAATGTTTTCATTTGTTTACGGATTGCTTTACGTTCTTTCCAAAGTCTTTCTAGAATCTTAGGCATAATACCCTTTTTATTTTGTACATACCTAACTTTAATTTCTTTCATAATAGGTTTTTCTTCGGAATCTAACTCTTCTGTTTCTTCTTCCCAAACGATGTCTTCGTATTCGATACCTTCCAAATTATCAAATTCATCTTCCTCTATTATAGTAGAATAATCAAAATTATGGGCAATCATAATAGATGGATAAAGACTTGCGAAGTCTAGTCCAGCAATAGGATCAAAATGAGCTCCTGGTGTTGCATCTAAAACAGTTGCGCCTGTAAATTTTTCTTCTATTATATTTTCGTCCTTTGGAATATATTTAGCCGCTGGAATTAAAAAGTTTTCTTGTTTAGTTTCATATGCAATTTGTGTATGAACTCTAATTTGCTGTCCTCGAAGTTCAATGTATTGCATCGGTACCATTGTGATATTTGCCATACCAATCATATTAGTAACTAATCGAAGTTTTAGCATTAAATCTATAAGAAGCCAGGTGTCCTGTGCACAATACTTTACAACAAGAGCTATTTTATCTTTAGTTGAGGTATTATATTTAAAAAGATCTGCAGGACTAAGATCATCTTTTTTATCTCCTGTAAAATGTTCCGCTACATTATTAAGCTTATAAGACTCTAATTTGTGTTCTTTTTTAATAATAAACATTAGATCAAACTGTGTCAATCCGTAAACTTTGAGATATTTCATAGTATTATCTCCATAAGCAGATGTATTAAGCTGGTCTTCATGTAGTTGAGCAGGTTTACTTTCAATTCTACTTAAATTCTCAAGTACATATTCAATACCAAGCAATTCAGCTCTTTTACAAACATACTTCCAATCGAAGTCATAACCGTTATATTGAACTAAAATGTCTGGATCTGTTTTAATTATAAATCTTACCCATCCTTCAATAAGTTCTTTCTCAGTATCGTATTTTTCAATAATGATACCTTCTACGGGATCACAATCGTCGTCAATAGGACTTTTAATAGTAACAACGTGCTTAATTTTTTCTTTACTGCCAAACTTATACAAACTTGTTCCTATTTGTGTAATTATGTCTTCATCTTTCTCTGGATCTGGCATTTCATTAATACCGTTGTATCTAGAATTATACGAAAAAGCCTCAATATCCCATGCACCAAGAGTTAAATTACAAATTTCTTGGCGATCTAGTTTAGAAACGTTATTATAATCTGTGAAATAAGAGTTTTGACAACGAGAAATATTATTATCGAAATGTACTTTATTGACTTCAAGCCAACAAGCCATCGAAATATTCATTTTATGCGTAAAACGAAGATAAGGTTCAATATTAGATTCATATAATTCAAATTCAATACTAAATTTAGGGTCTATAGACATAATCTTGGGTAATCTAGATTTTTCACGAGGACTAAGAATGTATCTAATTTTATTAAATGTTGTTAAATTTTTACAAACAAATCTAACAAATTTATATTCTTTATCGTTAGTAAATCCTTTATATTTTTTTCTCTTAACAATACTAACAGACACCAAATCTTCTCTATTTCTAAAAAGTTTATTACGAATGTATTTTTCTAATTCTTTACATTTAAAATTGTCAAATACATTTTGATATTTATCTGGTACTAATGCAAAAAAATATGGTTTATAATTTTCAAAACGAACACATACTGAGTTACCTTCTAAATCTACACCAAAAGCATATATATTATATTCTTGTTTTTCAGTTTGGTCGTCTGAATCGTCATTTTCAAAAGTTTCATCAAATGCTTCCCAAGATAATACCTGAAATATTAATTTATTTTTATCAGCTATTATTTTAGATCTATTAAAAATATCCATAATATTTATTATATATTATTATTTTATATTAATTATTATTTTGTAATATACTTATACCAAATAAAAGGAAAGAACCAAATGCAAATCCTTTTTTAATAATAGATCCATCCGCAGTTGAAATTCCTAGTATACTAAAATCTAACCATTTTTCAGAAACTATATTTCCCAGTACTATCCAATCTATTGTAGTTGCAGTTTCTTCCGCGATGTTAAAATTAACAATGGATATATTTTTTTTAGATTTCCTCATTATATCTTCAGTAGACATTCTTATAATGTATCTATTCATAAAATCCATTGACTTAATATATTTTAATATTTCTTCACGACGATAAGAATACCTTAACATATTTACTAAAAGTATAAAATTAGTTAATATATATAAAATAACTGGATGTATTAAATATCTATCGTGATCATTTAAAATAATAACATTATCTGTACTAATTATATTTCTTACAAATAACATTAGTCCTATTCCTCCTATGAGAGTCGTATATGATATAATATCATTATAATATTCTATTGTAATTTCTAAATTATGTCTAATAATTGATATCTCTTTTATTATGTTACTTAAACAAGTGTTATTTTCAAAATCAAATTCATTATTTTCTAATTCTTTCTTAAATTTTTTAATTTTGATTATATGCTGGTGTAATATAAACATAAATAAGTAAATAAATAAAAATAAAGAAATACGAGCATATATCCATTCTATTACAATTAAAAAATAAAATAACAACTTAGAATCTATATTGCTTAACCAATAATATTCATTATAAAAAGAATTTATATCTAGAAAATTTATAAAATAACTCAATAGAGAAGTTAATATTATTATTCCAGTTTTAAAATTTTTACATTTTAAAAACCTTTCATAATGATCTGTTCTAAAATAAAATTTTTCCCATATATAAATCATTGGTAAATTTAGATGTAAAAAAAATGAATACAAAAAAATTATATCAGTATTATTTATATATTTAACTATTGTATATAATGGTTGTATACTTATAATCGACAAAATTAAAAAAGAATAAAAAGTATATAAAATGTAAAAAATTTTTTTCTGAACAGATATATTACTATCTAAAACAATGTTATAAGAAGATATAATAGGAGATGGAGTTTCATTTTCTATCAATTCTAAATTTTTAACAGTCTTAATCTCTTTTTTTTGAGAACTCAGATTAAATTTAATCTTTGTTTTTTTAACAAGAATGTAATTTACTTCCCAAGATTTAATTCCTAAAAATAATAATAAATAATCTAACATTATATTATAATGAATAGTTTTTTAATTATATGTATTTTATTTTGTATTTTTATTGTAGTTTTTGAACCGTGTGATAATTTTATTAAAGCTGATTCAGGGAACTATTATTCTGCTAGAGATAAGGAAACAGCAAATTTAATAGATATTTTACGAGATATAAGTTTTGATTTAATCAGTGAAGTCAATGACAAAGATGCAAAAACTTTAAAATATAGTTTGAAATTTACATCTTTCGTTGAATTAAGTAGTGGAAATCGCAATATTATGGCTACAAATACAGATAAAGGAAGAGAAATAGCTATAAGAATATATGATAGAAATAATAAACCGTTTAAAGCATCATTTATATTACATTCTTTATTTCACGAAATAGCACATAGTTTAGTAGAACAAACTGGTCATGGAAATATTTGGGAAGACAAAAATAATGAATTACAAAAAATAGTACCTAAATACGTTGATTTTCTTATTAAAAATACATTTTTAACAGAATAATATGAATGAGTTGTTTATAGGAGGCGGAGGTTATGATGGAATAACTTATATAGGCGCCTTAGAATATATTCATAAAAATAAATTATTAGATTTAAAAAATTTTTATGGATGTTCTATAGGTTCTTTAATAGGTATTCTTTATTCTTCTGGTTGTAGTCCTTTAGATATGTTAAATTTCTTTATGGAGGAGAATATTCAAGACGTTGTTAAATACGACATCAATAACATCGATAAAAAATGTATTCTTGATGACTCTTTATTAGAAAAAATATTATCAATTTTAGACAGATATATTAAGCCTGGTATTACAATATTAGAATTTTATAATAAAACTAAAATAGATATAAATATATACGCAACAAATATAACTAAAAATGAATATTATATATTTAATAAGAAAAATAAACCAAATGTTAAAGTTAAAAATGCTATAAAAGCGTCTATGAGTATACCTTTTTTATTTAGACCAGTTGAAATCGATAAAGAATTATATGTAGATGGTTGTTGTAAAAATTTACTTGGTTCTCCACCTGATAATAGATTTATACTTGGTTATGCTATAATAGGAATAATAGATAAAAATAATTACATAACAGATATATTAAAGTCCATGATAAATACATCTAAACCTAGGTGTAATTTTTTAATAGAGTGTATTAAAACTACAGATATATATGAATATGGAAAATTAAACATTAAGGATAATTTTAAAATTTTTAAAATGTATAAATCTGGTATAGATTTTTCTAAAAAAGAATTACCTATTGGTATTCATGGATTTTAGCCATTTTTTTTTATTGTTCATATATTCTAGATAAGAATATTCTTTAGATGATTTACAGTCTATTTTAATTATAGAATTATTTTTTTTATCTGCCTCAATAGATTCATAGTTTCTTCTTAACTTTTCAATCACTTCGTCTATTGACAATGGATTCATAACATTGTTATTTTCATAATTGAATTTTTTAATAATTTTTATATCTCTTGGTTTAGGAACAACGGAATATGTTCTAATGTACTTATTAAATTTAATATCTGTTTTATTTAAATTATAAGTATAATCTGTTGTTTGATTATTAAAAGTGAATATAGGTATATTATTATCTATACATATCTCTGTTACTATACTTGATAAATTATTAGATTCTGAAAAATTTGTAAAAACTAAACATATATCTATATATTTTAAAATTTCGTAAATATTTTCAATTTCTTTATCTTTTATTAATGACCTTCTAATAATATGTTTCATATTACTTGAACATACTTTCTCTATAATACTTAATTTTTTTCCATAACAACTGTGAATAGTCACATCTTCTGGTAATACTTTAATTCTTTTAGATATAATTGGTATATTATCCCAGCTGTTATCACACACTATAAAACAATTCATTTTATATAGTTTAATAAATATTTAATCTTATTATTAGTTTTTTATTGTAAAATTTTATATATATAGAATTATAAAAATGGAGTTAATTAATATCGTCACTTTAATTTTATTAATTTTTTTAACTGTCATAAATATATTTTTATGCTATAAAATCTTATACAATAATGAAGATAGAGAAATTAAAAAAGATGATGACCAAGGAAAAACACTTAATGATATAATAAAATCTTTACCTAAAAATATTATATTAATTTATTATATTGAAGGTTGTTCATGGTGTGAGAAATTAAGAGATATGCTTAAAAAATTAAAAAATACTAAAAGAGATATTATATCTGTATACTTTCAATCATATGGTAATTATACACTTTCGGACAATGTAAATAAAACTGACAAAAATATAATAAATAAAGTAATTAAAGATTCTATATCAGTCGTAACTGCATTTCCCATGATTATTAAGAAAAATAATTATAAAACTGGATGTTTCAATGAATTGAAAGACTTAAAAAAATTTATTAATAAAGATTAAAATAATATTTACATTACATTAAATTACAATATGATTAATAGAATAGTTGCAATAGGAGATTTACATGGAGATTTTGGAGTGTTTATTAAAGTTTTAGAAATGTCTAGATTAATTGATAATAATGGATATTGGTCGGGTGAAAATACATATTTGATACAAATGGGTGACATCTTAGATGGTAAAAGACCAGGTGTTAAAATAGATAAAAATTTTTTAAATTCTCCTGGCGAATGGAATATAATCAAAAAAATACTAGAATTAGATTCACAAGCTAGATTAAAAGGAGGTAGAGTAATATCTATATTAGGAAACCACGAATTATATCCTTTTTATTTTAAAAATGATCCAACGTTTGAAAAAGAATATGTTAAAAAATCAGATTCAAAAAAAATAAAAGAAATTTTTGGAATATCAAGAACTAATTTTTTTAGTCCGGGCGGAGAAGGCGCAAAATTTTTTTCGAGAACTAGACCTTTATTATTAAAAATAGGAAAGGTATTATTTGTACATGGTTCTGTTACAGATTCCATGATCAATAATTCCATTGAAAACGGGTTTGTTAATATTGATAAAATTAACAAAGAAGTTTCTAAATGGTTATTAACTGGTAAAAAAATACCAAATTATTTAAAGGAAACTGGTAATGAAAATCCTTTATTTTCTAGAAATTACTCCGATATAAAAAATTATGACGAAGATACATGCAACATGATTAAAAAACAATTAAAAAGTTTTAAAAATATAGAACACGTAATTATGGGACATTCTAGATTTAAAAATATAAATTCAACATGTGATAAAATGCTAATAAGAACAGATATTTCTTTATCACGTGCATTTGGCGGTAAATTAAAAGATAAAAAATTACAAGCACTAGAAATTATTCAAAATAAAAATGAAGTTAAATTTAATATAATAAGTCCTCTTGGAATTACTCCTATGTAAATAAAATCTTAGAAAGCTTTTCAAATTCAGGGGATACTTTACACACTTTGTTTTCTTTAATTTCTATAAGATTTTTACGTTTTTGAAAAACTTTTTCGTATGGAAAAATACATGTATTAAACATTTTATCAAAGAAATCATTTAATTCTTTTATAAAAGTATTAAACTTGTCTTTCCATTTATCATCTGCAATATCTATTATCCCATATTCATTATCTGTTTCTACATCTGAATCATAAATAGTTTGATTGTAATATTGTACAATCTTACCCTTATTTTTATTCATAACGAGAAGATAACCAAATAGTTGATAAAGATCGTATTCATTTTTTCGAACATTTTTGTATGACATTCTTGTCTTGATTTCTATAACAACATTATTTTCTGTTGCATCATGTAGTCCCCTGATTGACCATCCATTTTCATTTTTATAATACCACATTTTATTATTTCCTTTTTTATATCTTTTAAAATCTATAACCGACTTTTCATTATTTGTACCACAATCTTTTTTAAGGCTACATTTAATTTTTTCTTGAATGTGATTAATATTTTCTGGTGTAATTGTCGGGTCTTCTTTAACAATTTTAGAAATAATTTCTCTCTCTATATTATCAAATTCAGATGTATCTATAACTCTTTTTTTATAATTATTATAAATACCTTTTAGTTTTGTGTCATAAAAAACTTCATTTTGTTCTCCTTCCTTTATAATTCCTAAGTTTTTCATCTCTGAAATGTATTTTTCTTTATTAGATTTGCATAACTGTATAAGCATTGTTTTATACATAGGTTCATATTTATTCTTATTACACGCGGAAGAAACAGAGGATATTTCCAGACAATTCATATTAATTTATTAATATTATATATCTTTAATATAATTATTTTACAGAAATTTTTAAATACTAAAAAAAAATAATATAATTATAATAAATGTCTAACTATAGTAAAACTAATATAATAAATTATATGAATGGAAATATATTTAAAGAAGATCTCAAAAAACTTGTACAGACTAGACAAATAGAACAACAGATTAATTCTGAGGTTCCCTTATTTAGAAATTTACTTATAGAAAATTACAATAATGATGAGATTTTTCATGGATACATTAATAAAGTTGCCATGACTTGGGGAGAAATAATTTCTTATGAATTTATTAGTTTGATTAGAAATTATAACGAAGAATATTTTAAAAAACAAGAATATAAAAAGTCCCAATTAATTAAACTCGCGGATGAATATAATAGTTCTGAAACAGAAAAAATGTTAGACAATATGTCTATAGATACACCTGGTATATATTCATTAAATTATTTAATGAAAAATCAAAATTTAAACCCTGGTTAAAAAAATACTATATTAATTTTTTAATTTATTTGAAGGTTCTGGTACAACGTCTGAAAGATCATATTGAAGTAAGTTATTTCCAAAAAGTAAAGGTTCATCTTCGTCTTCTCCAAATCTACCAGGGCCTGAATTTACAGAAGGACTACCCTGAAACTCTGTAAATTTATCTTCTTCTATTAATTCTGCATCAAATTCTGGGTCTATAAGTCTAGATTTATCAAGCGTTATATATTTTATTTGTATTGTATCAGGCGGGGAATTAACTGGGTGATATAATTCATACGTTAAATTTTCTGCTCTTTTCCCAAATAATTTATATAAATGTTGTTTTATCTGTTCCTCTGTAAGTTCGCCGTCTGCAATTTGTCTTGCTATACCTTTTTTAGTTTTAGGTTTTGTAATGTTTAAATTTTTTAATTCTGGCATTTCAATTTCGGCTGGGGAAACGTCTGAACTCAAATCTTCTAAGTCATCGAGTGTGTCCCATTCATGGTGTTCCATTCCGAAAGAAGTAAGATTTCCTAGAAATTGTTTATTATATAAATTAGTAAGCTGATCCCAAACTGGAGGCGGCAAAGTATTTACTAAATTCTGTAATTCTATTTGTATATCATCTGTATTATAATTACCATTTGCTATTTCTTTTTCTAATGCTGTAGTTCTCATTTTAAATACTAATGGTAGATTAGCTAATGGTTTTTTTTCATCTATAAATTTTAAACTTCCTTCTTCAAACTTTGCATAATAAAATTTAATAGTTGTATCCCCTTCATAATCGTATATAAAAAATGGTACGCTTTTAAGGTTCTTAGAATATAATAATGGATAATCTTTTTGCATAGTTTTGCATGTAGTTTTTTGTCTTAAAAGAGCTTTTTTGAGAGTATCATTAAATCTAAAAGGAGTAGATGGTGTTTTTTCAAGTTTAGATAAATCTAACCCTGAAATAGGGGAATCTATTCCTTGTGATAAATATTCTTTAATCACTTCAACTACAACAGGAGGTGGGTTATTATATTTTTCAGAAGTAGTTTCGTCAAATGATAATAATTCTTCTAGAGATTCTTTATCTTCTTCATTACAATGTTCTTTTACAAATTCATATTGAGGTTTGGTTTTTAACATCCAATTAACATCTCCTACGATAGCAGTTGGATTTAAAATTAAGTCCTCTTCTTCTATAAGATTAAAATCATAATATTTAATAATTCTTTGACCAACCTCTGGTTTTTCTATACTTACAAGTATATAAGGTCTTTTTAAACATCTTTTACGTAATCCATTTAACATTCTAACAGACATATCCTGTTTAGTAGTTGCTTTGCCAACAGAAGCTGGAACAACATTCATTCCAGAAAACATATCAGATACATCTGTTACAGAAGACGTAGCTTGCTCTAAAGAAGCTGGTAATGTATCAGAACTAGAACCTGCTACAGAAGTAGAAGCTGCTGAACTTTCTTGTAAAGTAGTCTCTTGTTGCGCAGATGGACTTTCTGTAACTTGAGGTTTAATATCAGCACTATCTAAACACAATTTAATTTGTTCTTCTGTTAAATTTTGAATCATCCAATTAATAATTTCTTCTGTGCTTTTATCTTCAAAGAATTTTATTGTTTCTGCACTCATTTAATTATAATTAATATATTTTTTTTATTATTTTATTTATGAAATAGTTTTAATTATATCATCTAATATCTTTGGATTTTCTATAGCTATATTCATTAACTCTTCTATATATGTTTCTGGGTACAATTTATGAACGAAAATAATATCAAGTACCTTTTTATTAATTTCCGTTTTAAATTTATCTCTTTTAAACTCGGTTGCAATATTTTTCTTAACTTCTTCAGATACTAAATTTTCTTTTGCCATATTTTTAATACATTCTATTAATTTAATATTTTTTCTTGGATCTGTATTAAATTTAGTATTTCTTGTACCAATTTCATTAAGATAATTTTTTCTTAATTCTGGTATTAAACTATATTTAGATAATAACTCTGTAAAATATTGTTTAATTTCTGAATTTACATTTAATTCATTAAATGTTTTTTCAGATAAATATGGAGTTATATTTTCTTTTATAATTAAATCTTCATTTATTAATGGCTCTTCTAATATTTCAGAATCAGAGTATGGTTGCAACAACTCCGAATCTTGTACACCAGCCTCGATAAATTTAATAGGGAAGTCTTTATTATTGGGATAAGAGTATTTTCTAGATATAATATCCTCAAATGATATAACATTTGGAATAAAATCTCTTATGTATTTTCTACCTGTAGAAGGATTTTTATAGTACAATTGATATTTACCTCCTGATATTGGAGTGATATACTCTTCTAATCTTATTAAATTTCCATTTTCATTTAAAACTGAATCAACTGCTACTTCTTTCAATATTTTATTTAGTTCATTATTAATAAAATATTTTTTATCTGATGCTATAAACATTTTAATATCAAAGCCAATTTTATGCAAATCTTTAAAATCTTCTTTTCCTATTGTTTCTCTTAGCATATCCTTTGCATCTTCATCTTCTCCTGAAAATGTAGAATAATGTCTATATATATCAACATACTGTTCTTGTAATTCTAAACTAGAGTGGCTACAATAACGAGAAGCTCTTGCTAATATTTGTTCTATTCTAGATTCGTTCCACCAAGGGTCTGTTATATGAACTTGTTTAACATTCTTAAATGAAACTCCTTCCATAACAGATCTGGTACCTAATATTATTTTAAGCTTCGACCCATCTTTATTAGACAAGGAATTAAATGTAGATCTCGCTCTTTTAATCAATGTCTTATCTTTATCTTTAGCTATAGTATCAGATGACCATATAAAAAAACTCCCCATTCCTTTATCTTCACTTAAAAAAGGTACCACACCACATGCTTCAAACATAGCGGCTAAAGGTTCTACACCATGTGTTAACCAATTTGAAAATATAAAAACAGGGCCGTTACTACTTAAAGAAAGCTCGACTATATTTGCAAATTTAACAGAATAAATCTTAAAAAATTCTATTTTTTGTCTAAAATTTTCAAAAGTTGTTGTTTTTAAAATTCTTTTAAAATTATCTAATCCTAACTGTTTAGTTTTAACTGTATTATTAACTTCTTTTGAAATTTTTGGAAAATATATATTAGAATATTGTTGTGTTGTAACATACATACCAGTTATTGAATCTTCTTTTTCTGTATCATCTATATTTCCCAATAATAAGTTCTGATATTCATTATATTCTTCGTTTCCTACAATTTTATCTTTTTTAACATCTGATCTTAAAGCGTCAATGTATTCACTTTTATGTTGGGGAGAAAATATATGCTCCATTGTAATAATTCTTTTATATGGATATGCATTTGGATTACCTCCTTTAAAATAAGAAATGTAGCCTGAACATAGGTGTTTAATTATTTCTTTATTTAATAGGCATGATTTTTCATTGACAAATTTTTTACTTGACACAGAACATTCATTTGTTTTTTGGTCTATTTCACCTATAAAAAAACTATAAAATTTAGATTTATCAATTGGAAAAGGTATTCTTGGTTTCAAAAGATTCATAGTTAAAGCTAATTCATAAGGGTTATCATATATAGGAGTAGCAGACATCAAAACAATTTTTAATTTAGGATGAAAATAATATTTAATAGAATTGTACAATTTTTTATAAAAAGAACCAGATTCACTAACTAATCTTTGTACCTCGTCTATTATTAATAGGCCATTTTCTGTAAAAAGTGCAGAGTTAAAATTTAATAATTTATCATTTTTAATTAATTGTCTATTAGAACCTGTTTTATATAATTGATTTATAAAAGTTTGATGACTTACTATTTCAAATGTTCTTATTATTTTACTTCTTAAAGTTTGTTGAAAGTTACTAATGTCTCTTTTTTTAAGATTTATATCTACTTGTAATTTTTTAAATTGTGA
>Ga0181421_1000149_pt1 | contig 18826 bp, 21 predicted proteins | sample 44SPOviralmetaG_FD_130146 | JGI IMG/M metagenome (GOLD analysis project Ga0181421, IMG submission 130146) | Marine viral communities from the oligotrophic San Pedro Time Series (SPOT) site, San Pedro Channel, CA, USA - 44 SPOT_SRF_2013-06-19 | ecosystem: Environmental > Aquatic > Marine > Strait...
AAGGTAAACGATATCGTTCTGGTGATGAACTTGTCGATATGTTAAAAGATAATTTTATGGGTCAAGTTGGTATGAGAATTATGCAACGTCCACAAGGTGCATCTGTGTTCAAAGACGAAGATGGTAACTTTGACAAAGCTGCAATGGATGAGTTTATGGATAGAACTTACATAGAGAACATTTGGTATTTCAGTAAAGATAAGAACAAAGATATTTTTAGACATATCAAAAGAAGTACGTTAGAAAGTTTCTTCACATGATACATTTAGAAAGTTGTCTGGACACTTTGCAAAAAGATGTTAAGTATGATTATGTACTTACATCTCCACCAGATTATGCAGAACTAGGTATACCAGCACATACAAATGAATGGGAAGAATTTTTAGATAGTTGGGTATCACTATTAAAACCTACAAATAATTTAGTGACCATTTGTACCACTGATAGAAAAGGTGATGGTAGAATATATCCAAAACATATAAAGGTAATTAATGTATTTGAAAAGAACGGTTGGTTTTTAAGAAAAACTAATATATGGGTTAAGTCTTATAAAGTAAATATGTTTCGTATGAACTATATGCACATACTTACTTTCGCAAAGAAACCATTTAAATTAAAAAACCCACATATGGTGGATGTAATATTGGATGAAAAGTCAACTATAGTAGATGGTTTCAAATATGGTATGAGTCCACTAGTTTGTCGTATGATGATAGAAAATCATACAAATGAAAATGATGTAGTATATGACCCATTTATGGGAAGTGGTACTACTGCGATTGCAGCCTTAGAGGTTGATAGGAATTATCTTGGAAGCGAGATAAGTGAAGAGTATTACAAATTGTGTAAAAAAAGAATCGAAAGTGACTTGACTTTACGATAATTTTGTAGTACTATATAGTAGTGCTCGAAAGAGTATGTTAACCAGTGTTATGGTGAAAAATATGAGACTAATGGATGTTGGTTTCACGCTCCATCTCACATAAAAAGGAGAATCTTTATGATTACTTTAAAAGAGGCGTATGGAAGCGCCGATATTATAAAACTATTTCCAAAACCAGACTATACATTCATTTCCCCAAACATTGTTATCCATGATGCACAGTGGATAAAATTTGAAGATATCAATATTGATGATGAAGTTGGAAACATTGCCCGAGCTGACGGTCAAGATGCATCTCATGTCGAAGATTTGAAATATTCATTTAGTAACGGTGTTTTGGTAAATGAAGAACTTGGTGCAGTTGTGCGACAACCAGAAGGTTCACCTCAACCATATAAACTATTGTATGGTTATGGTAGAACACTATCTCAACAAGAGTTGGGTGCAGAAGGTTGGGCATTTAACTTAATTGATGCAAATCAAACTGAACAAGAAGATATTGCAAGTGCTGAGAATGAACCCAAAGCACCAAAGAAAAACAACCAAGAAAGAGATATTGTCAACATAAAATCTAGACAAGTGAAAGAGGGTAGAATTCCTAACAACGAGGATGATATCTACGCAAACTTGAAAAAAACATATCCATACCGAAAGAAAGAATCTCTGGATAGGATTGCTGCTGGTATCTTTGAAACAAATGCAACTCCAGTAAAATATGCATATTACACTGAAGCAAAAATTAAAAACTGGAGAAAAAACTATGCTTCTGTTTGGTTTGAGATTGACGGCAAATGGGATATTTCAAGACAGAGTTTTGGATATACATCAAAAATTGGTGGTCTTTACAGAACTGAACACAGAGCTAGAAGAAAGTATGCATCTAGTGGTTTCAAATCATATGTAAATGTATTTGCTGGTCAAGTAACAAAAGGTTCTACTTTGGAACAACAAAGAGTTTCTATCTTGAATGAATACATTCAACTAAGAGTTGATGCATATATGACTTATGGTAAAGATATAAAATTCTTTATACTAAATGGTTTTTTCCCACAAGCTCATGGGTCAGAAAACTGGAGTGACTTTATCTTGGTAGACCAAGTTGAACTTGAAAAGAAAGTAAAAGAGGCGATTAAAAACGCAAGAGATACTAGACTTAAATCAATGCAATCTGCCGCTTAAAAACAGAAAGGGGAGTTCGCTCCCCTTTTTGACTTGACTTTTAAAACTAAATAATGTATATTATACAAAATAGGAGATACAAATGGATGATAATTTATTAAAAGATTATCAAGAATTCGTTGATGAAGTATCCAGTGACGCAACTAAGAACATTGATGATTTTAGTGATGCAGTTGATATTGTAGAAGAACAAGGTGTAGAACCAACAAGGTTACTTACTGCATCTATCGGTCTATCTGGTGAAGTCGGTGAATTTAATGATATTGTAAAGAAGTGTTTCTTTCAAGGTAAAGAAATGGATGAGGATGTTGTCACTCATCTGAAGAGCGAATGTGGGGATATTTTGTGGTATCTTGCACAAGCTTGTATTGCACTTGATACTGATATTGAAGAACTTATAGATATTAACACAGCGAAACTTTCTGCTAGATATCCTGGCGGTTTTGATGAGTTTCGTTCTGACAACAGAGATGAGGATGATATTTAATGGATTTTTTGAAAGATATTGTAAAACAAGCTGGTAATGAATATGCTGGTTTGGTTGCAGATGGTGTAGAAGCAGGAGATGTAGATTCGTTTATTGACACTGGTTCTTATATTTTTAATGCACTGTTGAGTGGTTCTATTCATGGTGGATTACCAAGTAATAAAGTAACTTGTATTGCTGGTGAATCGGCAACTGGTAAAACATTTTTTGTAATGGGTATGGTTAAAAACTTTTTGGATGCAAACCCAGATGCTGGTGTTATTTACTTTGAAAGTGAAAGTGCGATTACTAAACAAATGGTAATTGATAGAGGTATTGACCCCAATCGTATGGTATTGTTTCCAGTAACTACTGTGCAAGAGTTTAGAACCCAATCACTCAAAGTACTAGAAAAGTATCTTGAACAAAATGAAGCAGATAGAAAACCTATTCTACTTTGTCTCGATTCACTTGGTATGTTATCTACAACTAAAGAAGTAGAAGATACCGCTGATGGTAAAGAAACTAGGGATATGACTCGTGCTCAAGTTCTCAAAGCTGCATTTCGTGTATTGACTTTGAAACTTGGTCGTGCTAAAGTTCCTATGGTGATTACTAATCATACCTATGATGTTGTGGGTTCAATGTTCCCACAAAAAGAAATGGGTGGTGGTTCTGGTTTGAAGTATGCAGCTTCTTCAATTATATACCTATCCAAGAAAAAAGAGAAGGATGGTACTGAGGTAATCGGTAACATTGTTCACTGTAAAAACCATAAGTCAAGATTGACTATTGAAAATAAGATGGTTGATGTTCGTTTGACTTACGATAAAGGTTTGGATAAATACTACGGACTACTTGACTTAGCATTAAAATATGGTATATTTAAAAACGTATCAACTCGTATTGAATTACCAGACGGTTCTAAGACTTTTGGTAAGACAATTAATAATAATCCAGAGAAGTTTTTCACTGAAGATATTATGGAACAGTTAGATAAATGTGCAGAGAAAGAGTTCAAGTATGGAAATAGAGAAGAAGTACAAGTTAGTCCAGAATAAAGATGCTAAGTGGCAAGGTATCGGTCTAACTAAAGAAGCTGGTTTCTATCAAGGTGTAGTCTATAAGTATGGTAGGGTTACACCACACGAAGAAGATGGTAAGTTACGATTAGAATTTGAATGGCAAATATTGGATTCAAATGGATTAGCAAAAGAACATTTTAATGATGATTTTTTTGACTTGATTGGTGACGTACTTTATGATATAATGGATAAACAATTGAAGGATGGAACACTACAATATGTCAACACAGACAATTGAGAGAACAACTCTCACACACTTAATTTATAATGAGGATTATACAAGAAAAGTCCTACCGTTTATAAAACCAGAGTATTTTGCAAACCGTAATGAAAGGGTTGTATTTGAAGAGATTGAAAAGTTTCTAGATAAGTACAATTCATTACCTACAAAAGAAACTCTAACTATCGGTATTGATAATCGTAAAGACATTAATGATGAAGACTATAAGAAAGTTGTGGATATCATTAGTACACTTGATAAGACTGAAGTGGACTTACAATGGTTACATGACGAAACCGAAAAGTTCTGCAAGGACAAAGCCATATACAACGCTGTTCTTGATGGAATAAGTATTATTGATGGGAAAGATAAGAATAGAACTCCAGAAGCTATTCCATCTATTCTTTCTGATGCACTTGCTGTATCATTTGACCTATCAGTAGGACACGACTATGTTGAAGATGGTTTGGATAGATATGAGTTCTATCACAAGAAAGAGGTAAAGATACCATTTGACTTGGACTACTTCAACAAAATTACGAAAGGTGGTTTACCACAAAAGACACTAAATATTGCACTTGCTGGAACTGGAGTTGGTAAGTCTTTGTTCATGTGTCACATGGCTGCGTCTACACTTATGCAAGGTAAGAATGTTCTGTACATCACACTAGAGATGGCAGAGGAACGAATTGCAGAACGTATTGATGCAAACTTAATGAATGTAACTATGGATGACTTACACTCACTCCCTAAAAAGATGTTTGAAAGTTATCTTACAAAGATAAACAAAAAGACAAATGGAAAGTTAATTGTCAAAGAATACCCAACTGCGTCTGCTCATGTTGGAAACTTTAGAAGTCTGATTAAGGAACTCGCACTCAAAAGAAGTTTCAAACCAGACATTATTTTTATTGACTATCTGAATATATGTGCGTCTTCAAGGTTTAAAGGAAATGCAAATGTTGGTTCATACTTTTATATTAAAGCGATTGCAGAAGAACTTAGAGGACTTGCCGTTGAAACAAACGTACCGATTATGTCAGCGACACAAACTACTAGAGGGGGGTTTGTCTCAAGCGACATTGGGTTGGAAGATACGTCAGAGAGTTTTGGTCTACCAGCTACGGCTGACCTTATGTTTGCTCTCATCTCTACAGAAGAACTTGAAGACCTCAATCAAATCTGTGTAAAACAGTTAAAGAACAGATATAATGACCCTACTATGAATAAAAGATTTATATTAGGTATTGACAGAGCGAAAATGAGACTGTATGATGTTGAACAAGAAGCACAACGAGACTTGGTAGATAGTGGACAAATCAATGAAGAGCCTGTATTCGACAACACTCCATTTGCTGGAAAGACTAGCAAATATGACAAATTTTCGGACATCAAGGTCTAAGGTAAAATATTACCATGACATTAATGTGAACACTAAAAAGTGGGAAGTGATTGAACTTCCTACCAGAAAGATTATTAAGGTTTACAATTTTGAAGATGATGCAGAACAAAAAGCAGATGTTCTGAATACAAATAAACCTTTTGGTGATTTCGGTTTTCCAAGTTTCTTAACGCATAAATAATACTACTATTATAGATGGGGTTTTTGGACAATGGAAGGTTTTAAAAAATATCTGAGAGAATTAACTGTATCTCCAGATTATCAAAGTAGAGGAACATTTAATCCGTTTTATGTTCTTGATATACCAGAAGATGATATTAGACCGTCAGTTGGTGACGGCACAATAAAGTACAAGAATGTTGATTCTGGCTCTGGTGAACTAATCAAAGATTATGGTGGTAAGTATCATTTCCAAGTTAATGTAAATGATGAAGATACTAATTATTATGTTATCACTACAAAATCAAAAGTAAAAGCACACTTTGGTCAAAGAACCAGAAAAGACTCAACTGCATCATCAAATGTGAATGAGTTTTTAACAGTATATTTTCTTCTTCATACAGACTACACAGACCCAAAAACTTTCCAATCAGAGATTGGTGGAAAGACAGGCAAAACTGGTGTTCTAAATGGTGAGGGTACAGATGTTACATATGAAGACCTTGTTGCACTAATAGACAAAGACGAAACTGCTGATAGAGATATTGAAATCGGATATCAAAATTCACTTGCAGTTAAATCTGATTTGTCTGGTACAATTGATAAAGTTTTTTGGGTGCCAAGAGGTAAACCAGATGGAGTTGGTGCAAAGAATCCATCTGATGTTATTATTAAATTATCTGATGGTAATTATGTTGGTTACTCTAATAAGATTGCATCTGGTACAGACGCAACACCAAAAATTAATACAAACATGACTGCGTTTTATTCTAAACTTGCAGACAGAAAACAATTACAAAATATTGAAAAAATGATTGATAATGCATGGAATGACGCAGCTTCAACTATTGATGTCACAACCCCAACTGCACACAAAGCAATAACTGCATTTAGTATTTCTGGTGAAGGATTTAGTGAAAGTTCTTCAAAAAGAGCGTTTGCAAATCTTGCTCGTGCGTTTCAAAAAGACAAATTAAAGTTCTATGCAGATGATTTTTACTATAAGTTTAGAAACAATTTAATATCTGCATTTTCCACATATATATCAGATTCAAGAAACATGATGTATCTTTTAAATACAGTTGGGTATTATACATATGATGACCCAGATGCAACACCTTGTCCATACAAACTTTTAATTGGTAGTGAAAAGGGTTCTACAATCAAAGATGTTTCTTCAGATGAAGAACAAAGACAAATATTCTTTACTAATAAATCTACAGAATTAACACAAGTTAGAACTTCTTATGATAAAAAAAGTCAAACTTTTAATCTTGCATTTGGATATAGACCATTAGGTAAAGTCATATCTGCACCAATTGTTTTAAGAACAAGAGCTGCTGGTGGTTGGTCTGGTAAAAGTTTATACATTACAACAAGTGGGTTTAAAGTGAAATGATTAATTTACTAGAGGGAAAAGAAGGTAAGAACCTACACTTAGAACATATAGAAGATGAGATATTAAACTTTGGTGTGCCTGGGGGTAGAGCTGCAATTAACTTTGTTCGTTCCCTAAGAGATATGCTTGCTGGAGAATCAAGGTCTTCAGTCAACATGACAGTCAAGTGGGATGGTGCGCCTGCAATATTCGCTGGTAAAGACCCAAGTGATGGTAAGTTTTTTGTTGCAAAGAAATCAGTATTCAACGCAACTCCAAAATTATACAAAACAGCCGCAGAGATTGATGAAGATGGTCTATCTGGTGCATTGAATACAAAGTTCAAAGTTGCACTAGAAGAGTTTTCTAAACTTGGTATCAAAGATGTTCTTCAAGGTGACTTGATGTTTACATCTGAAGATAAAGGTACAGAAAAAATTGATGGTAAGTCCTTCATCACATTCCAACCCAATACAATCGTATATGCAGTTGACCCTACATCTGATATTGGTAAAAGTATTAATAGTGCAAAAGTTGGTATTGTATGGCACACAACATATAAAGGTTCTACATTACAAGATATGAAAGCATCATTTGGTGCAGATATTTCTGGACTTACAAAATCAACTTCAGTGTGGATGGATGATGCAACTTATAAAGATGTATCTGGTAAAGCAACTATGACCACAAAAGAAACTGCTGAGGTTACTACACACTTATCAAACTGTGGTAAAACATTCCAAAGAATTAATGCACCTCTACTCAATAAGTTCTTGAGGTTACAAAATTCACTCACTGGTAAATTAGTTGGTGCGAGTTATAAAACATATAACAATACCAAGGTTCGTGCTGGTCAGGCTGTTAAAGACCCTAAAGGACACGCAAATGGTTATATTACTCATGTAGAGAATCATTTTCAAAAAGAGATTGAGAAACTAAAGACCCAGAAATCTAAGGATGTTCTGGAAACAAAGAAGAATGAATACGTTAGAGAATTTAAAAAGATATTACCCAATCTGCAACAAGTGACTGCATTTCAGATGCACCTTGTAAATGCAAAGATGGGGATTGTGAAAAAACTAAATAGTGTTAAAGGTTTAACAGATACCTTTATCAAGACTAGTAATGGATTTAAAGTGGTTAACCCAGAGGGTTATGTTGCAATTGATAGGGTTTCTGGTGACGCTGTGAAGTTAGTTGATAGAATGGAATTCAGTTTCAATAACTTTACTGCAATAAAGGCATGGGATAAATGAAAACTTTAAAAGAAATGTTGTGTGAGAAGGCACCAGTAAAACCTACTAAATCTCCAATGCAAAGACGTAAGGAGATGGGTAGAAGGATGAAACTTCTTGCAAAGAAATCTTCCACAAAACTCAAGAAAAAGAGAGCTCTTCTCCGTAAGAGAGATACTGCTTCTCTTATGAAATCAGCACAAAAACAAGCAAAAATGACGGTCATCAAGAAACAGTTGGGGCCTGAAGTTAACTATAATGAACTTCCAATACAAAAAAGAATTCAAATAGACCAGAAGATTACTGCTAAGAAAGCAAAAGTTATTCAAAAGATGACTAAGAAAATTTTAAGAAAATTAAAAGCAGGAGAAGGTGAGAGAGTTAAGAAAGCAAAACTCGCTCAAGCGGAGGATTGATATGAAAACATTTTCAGAAGCAAGAGGTGACACTGCTATATTTACATTTGGTAGATTTAATCCCCCAACAACTGGTCACGAAAAACTCATAGACGCACTTGCAAAACAACAAGGTAAGAACGCTGGTTCTTTAATGTATGTTTATCCATCACACTCTCAAGATGCAAAAAAGAATCCACTTCCTCATGCAAGGAAGATTGCATATATGAAAAAGATGTTTCGTAAGTATGCGAAAAACATTATCACAAGTAAATCAAAAAATGTATTTGATATTGCAGTAGAACTACACAATAAAGGACATAAAGCAGTCGTTATGGTTGTTGGTTCTGATAGAGTTGAAGAGTTTGATAGATTACTTAACACATATAATGGTGTTGATGGTAAACATGGATATTACGGTTTTGATGATATCAAAGTTGTATCTGCTGGTGACCGTGACCCAGACGCAGAAGGTGTAGAGGGAATGTCTGCATCTAAAATGAGAGCTGCAGCTGCCCAAGGTGATTTTGATTCTTTTCAACAAGGACTACCTAGAAACTTTGGTGATGGTAAAAAGTTATTTGATGATATTCGTAAGAATATGGGTGTACGAGAACAGAATTGGACAGACGAAGAAATCATGAGGGATGCATATATTCGTGGTGAAGTTTGGAACGTAGGAGATGTTGTCGAAACAAAACTAGGTGACGAAGGTACAATCATACGAAAAGGTACAAACTATGTCGTATTTGAGAATATGCAAAGAGTTTGGTTACATGACCTAGTTGAAGAACCAAAGAAGATTACAAAGACAAAACAAGCAAAAGGTGACGTTGCAGACGTTAAAGGTACACAACCAGCAAAGTATTATTCTAAAGATGCTGAGGGTGATGATATGTCTAAGTCTACTAAGATTGCTCGTGCAAGACATTTTGCAAAGGGTGGTTCAAGAGGTAAAGCTCCAGGCGATGCTAATGCAAAAACTAAACCATCTCAGTATACTAAAAAGTTTAAACAGATGTATGGTGAACAAGATAAAAAGAAAGAACCAGCAAAGTCTGACCAAGAAAAAGAAAGAGATGAATTTAAGAAACTGCAAAAGGATAAGAAGATTGCAGCTCTACAATTTCGTATGGCAAAAGATGCAGAGACAGTTGCAAAACTATCTGCAATGGAACGTAAACTTTCTGATGGTGAAAAAGATAAATTAAAAAAATTAGAAAAAGATATTGACAAGAAAGATTTTATTGATAGATATGGAAAAGAAGAAGGTGAATCAATCTACTATGCAACTCTAACTAAACTTGCAAAAGGTGAGAGTATAGAAGAAAAAGATAATCCTTGTTGGGATACACATAAACAAGTTGGTATGAAAAAGAAGAATGGTAAGATGGTGCCTAACTGCGTTCCAAAAGAATCTTATGAGATTGGTAAAGACTACGCACAACACACATTTAAGATTGACCCACATTCTGCACCACAGAATTTAGATGAAAAGATTGAAGGTCTTGTAAACAAATCTAAACAAACTGGTGTTCCATATTCTATACTCAAGAAGAGTTATGATAGAGGAATGGCCGCATGGAAGGGTGGACATAGACCAGGCGCTTCCCAACAACAGTGGGCATTTGCAAGAGTAAACTCTATGTTAACTGGTGGTAAAGCTGACCCAGACCTACAGAAACAAATTAAAGCTGGTGGATACAAAAAGAAGAAAAAGAAAGAAGAGTTTGATAACAATGTAAAAAGTGGACTAAGACCACATTCTTTTTCTGATACACCTAGTAGTAAAAAGATGCCCATCAATGCAAAGAAGAAAATTAAGAAATACGATATTGATGAGTGGTATGAAGATGATGAAACCATTATGCTATATCAAGGTAGATATGGTGATGAATGGTTGAAAAAACTAAATAATACATACGAAGCGATGTTATCAAAACTAGATGAAGAACCTTGTTGTGATGACTGTTCAGAACATTTTGACCATATTGTTGAGGCCGCAGAGTATCAAGGTAAGAAGGTCAAACTAAATGACCCCATTCGTACAAGTGAAAACCCTAAAAAGAAATTTAAGGTTTATGTAAAGAACGAAAAAGGTACAGTCGTTGTGGTTCGCTTTGGTGACCCAAATATGGGTATTAATCGTGATGACCCAGGCGCAAGAAAGAATTTTCGTGCGAGACATAATTGTGATGACCCAGGCCCTAAATGGAAGGCAAGATACTGGAGTTGTTATCAGTGGCGTGCTGGTGCAAAGGTAGATAACTAAAGGAAAAAGATATGAGTAAACATGGACAACCAATGAGTCAGACACTTGCACAAATGCATTTGAATGAATTAAAAATGAATGACCCAAAGTTAAACAAGATATTTGATAAACTTAAAAAGGGTGATAAAGTAAAACTTAAAACTAGTTCTACAATGAGTAAGGGTAGTGACTTTGTTGAGTACATTGTAAAATCAAAGAATGTAGTAAACAAAGGTAGAGTCGAAAAGATTACACTTGCAACTGTAGGAAATGAAAAAGCAGTTAAGAAGTTTCTTTACAGAAGAGATGGTAAGGTAACTTTTGCTATGGGTGATATGGCTGCATCTATTGATGATATCAAAGAAAAGTACTCTGTAATCAATCATGAGATTATTGAAGAGATTGAAGTAGAAGAACTTGATGAAGGTATGGCTTACAAGTTTGCCGCTGTAGATAAAAAAGGATTAGTTATTGGTTTTGCATCTAAGGAATCTGATGCAAAGGATATGGCAAGAAGAAACAAAGGTAGAGTTGTTACTCTAACAAAACCTCTTCCAGATAACAAGAAGAGTGACATGATGATTAATAGACCATTACCAGATGAGATGGATAAGTTTCCAACTAACACAAGTGCAACTCAAGGTAAACGTATGGAAGAAGATGAAATTGATGAAGGTAAGATGAAAGACCGTCTAATGAAGGCACAAGACCTCATGGGCCCATCTAAAAATAGAGAACAAGGTATCGAATTTGTGATGAAGGGTTTAAAGGTTTCAAAGAAAGAAGCAACTAAACTTGTTGATGCAGTTCTAGATATGATGATGAATAATGAAGTTGAAATTGATGAAGCATCTGCCCGTGATGATGCAATGAGAGCCATGGGTAGAGGTAGAAGAGTTGACCCAGCAGATGTAGATGAACCAAGTGCATCTGACGCTGATAAGAAATCTGCAATGAAAAATGTGATTATGCAGATGAGACAATCATTAGATTCTAAAGGTTCTAAACCTATTGAGTTTGAAGATGGTAAGAAACAAAAAGTAGACCCAAAGATTTTAACTTTACTTACTAAAGCTCATGACCAAATTCAAAAACCTAGAGACAAAGAACAGTTTGTTAAAATGATTTCTAAGTCTTATCGTGATATGTTAAAAGTATCAAAGATGGTTAGTAAACAACTTAGAATGGGTGAAGAGATTGTACTTGATGAAGGGTTCTCACCAAAAGAAATCAAGATGGCAATCGGTATTGCATCTGACCCAAGATACAAAGGTGGAAACTATACTGGTGCTTTCAAAGCGATTGAGAAAATTAAAAAAGGCCTTGCATCACATCCACAAGTTGCTGCTGTTCTTAAAAGACAGAATGAAAATTTAGATGAGAAGTATGATTTATATCACAAGACATTTTCAGATGCAATGCAACACGCATATGACTATGCAAAGAAGAAATTGGGTATTACTGTAGACCCAAAAGAAATTGACAGTAAAGTTGCAACCGGCCCAAAGAAACCATCTGAGGGTAAAACAAACAAATACAGACTCAAGGGTAAAGGTGGAAACCTACAAATCCAAGTTTACAATAAAGGTGGTTCAAAACCATTTGAGTTGAATATGTACAAAGAGGAGAATGAAATGACAAAATCATTAAAAGATACTATTGTGGAAATGTGGACTGACTCTATTACCGAAAAAGTTGAGTATGTAGAGTATAAGTTCAAAAACGAAAAAGATGCAAAAGCTGCTAAGGCATATTTTGATGGAATTCAACTAATGAGTTTTGAAGTAAATGATGATAATATTCGTGGTGGAGAACTTATGGTTGATGCTGGTAAAAAAGATATGACCAAATTTCATAAAGAAGTTATGAAAAAGTTCAGACCAAAAGTTATGACTCAAGAAGGGTTTGATAGTGATGCACAAAGAAAAGCTGCATTTGCAAGTGGATATAAAGAAAAAGGTAAAAAGAAAGACAAAGAAGAAGGTAATGAATTTTCTGGTAACCTTAACAAAGCAAGAAAAGATGGAAAGAAAACTTTCAAAGTTGGTGACAAAGAATATCCAGTGAAACCAGCAAAAAAAGAATCAGTAGAGAGATATCTTGAAACAAAGAAAAACTCTTTAAGAGATGCAGTTCTTCAAATGTGGGGTGAAGGTGTTAATGAAGAAGAAAAAGATAAAAAGACCTTGACAAAAGAGAAAAAAGATGGTAATGTAAAGAAGATGACAGATACTGGCAAAGAAATGACTCCAGTAGAAACATCTGTGAAGATGCCAAAAATTAAAGAAACTAAAAATAAGGTGTAAATGTGAAAAATCTATATAATGTATTGAACGAAGTCACAGAGGCAGTCGAAGATTTACCGACTATCTACTGTGACATGGATATGGTTCTTTGCGACTTTTTGAAAGGTGCAGAGGATGTATTGGGTGTTCCTTTTCCAAAAGCTGAGAAGGGAACTAAATGGCCTAAAATTTCTGCAAAGAAAGATTTCTGGGAAAGTTTAGAATGGATGCCTGGTGCAAAAAGAATGTGGTCTTTTATTGACAAATACGAATCACATATCTTGTCTGCATACTCTACTAAGGATGCAAACTCTAGAAAGGGTAAGTATAAATGGTTGAGTAAAAATGCAAAGTTGACAAAGAAAAGTAGAATTCATCTAGTTATGCGTGAGGATAAACAGAAATACGCAATGACAACGGATGGTAAACCTAACCTATTGATAGACGATTATATTAAAAATGTGAATGAATGGAAAGCAAAAGGTGGAATTGGAGTTCATCACACATCTCCTAGTGATACTATTGCACAATTGAAAAAGTTAGGTTTCAAATAAACATAAATAGAAATAGTATATACTAAACTAAGGAGAATTAAAATGAGCTCATGGAGTATGAATGATGGTTCTGCATTATCTGGTACTTACACTTTAACTAACGCAAGTGCAATCGTACAAGGTAATTCAAGCGCAGATACATCCGAAATTAAAGTGGGTGATATTGTCATTGATGACAACGGTGATAAAGTAAGGGTTGCTGATATCCAGCCTGCTAGAACTGTTGCAACATCTGCTGTCAATGCATCCAATGACCAAATTACAATTACAAACCACGGTTTTGTAGCAAACCAAGAAGTGCATTATAAAGCAAATGGTGGAACTGCAATCGCTGGTTTAACAGATGAAACAACTTTCTTTGTTAAGACAGTTGCAAGTGCAAACGCATTTACATTGTCTGCAACTGCTGGTGGTGCATTAATTGACATCACTGGAACTGGAAACAACGCACAGACCGTTTCTGGTACATCAACAAAAGCATTTACTGCTTCTGAAGCATTTGCAGAATCAACAAACAGTGGTTCATCTTGTACAGTAACAAGACCGCCTGCAAACTTTGCTGGTGCCGCCCCACATATTGATGCAAATATTTTGGGTATCACTGGTGGTGAGGCAGTAAGAGGTGTTGATAACATCACTACACTTCAAGTAGGTAATACATCTCTTGGTGGATTAACTACTATTGGTGGTAACACTTATAGTGGTTCTGCACCTTCAGTAACAGTTGCTGCTCCAACTGCAAGAACAGTTACAGCCGCTAAAGTTACAGTTGGTACTGACCAGATTGAGATTGCTAGTCATAATATCAGAACTGGTACATCTTTAACTTATACTTCAAATGGTACTAATATCACACATAGTGGTGGTACTCTTGCAGACGCAACTGAAGTATTTGCAATCAGAGTTGATGATGATAATATCAAAATTGCATCAAATCTTACAAACGCAGACGCTGGTACTGCACTTGACTTAACTGGTGCTGGTAATAACGCACAGACTTTCCAAGGTACTACTGCAACTGCAACTGCAACCACCTCTGGTGGTAAGGTAACTGGTTACACTATTACTAATGTAGGTTCTGACTATCAGTCTGCACCAAGTGTAACAGTCGCTGCTCCTGCTGGTTCTGGAAATCTAGACTTAACAGATTCAGCAGTATTAATTGTTGCTGATGATGAGATTGTTATCCCTTCTGCAATGTACGCTGTAATCTCAACTGGTGAAGCAGTTACATATGCACAAGGTGGTTCTGGTGCTCAGGCAGACCTTACTGACGGAACTGTTTACTTCTTAATTAAATCTGGAACTGCAAATAAAATTAGTCTTGCAACAACTTATGCAAACGCAGTTGCTGGAACTAAGATTACACTATCTGCTGTTGCATCTGGTGGTACTGCACATAAACTTACTGGTGGAACTGCAACTGCTACTGCAAGTCTTGGTTTAGGTCAAGATGGTGATAGTAACATTAGTGAAATCGCTCATGTAGGTTGGGTTAAGAAAACTGTAGGTACTGGTGGTCGTGCTGGTAGAGTTCACTATGAAACTCTAGTGGCCGCTTCAAGTATGTCTGGTGATGCAGAGGACGTTGCAACCCCAGATAGTTAATATATATAATATAATGTTTAAATAATGGAGATACATAATGCCTCAATTGACTGAGACTGAAATTAACATTCGTAAGCAAACACTGGAAAGTGACTTACAAAATGTGAAAGATAGTTTAAATAAACTTGATACAGAGAGAACAAATCTCGTTGCACAACACCATGCGATTAGTGGTGCTATTCAGCAATGTGATTTGTTTCTCACTGAATTAAAGGTGGTGCCAGTAGATACTGGCAGTAGCATTCCCAAAAATAAAAAGGGTTAATAGGAGAAAATAAATGGCTGATAAGAAAATTACTGCGTTAACAGACTTAGGTAATGCAATTGCATCTGAAGATTTACTTCATGTGATTGATGACCCATCTGGTACACCAGTAAACAAAAAGATTAGTATTGCAAACGTCTTTAATAATATTCCAACTTATCTTGGATTAGACGGTACTGCACAATCAATTACTGGAAGTACAAATGTTAACACAACTGCATCTATCACTTTACTAGATGGTGCAAGTTTTTCTTCAAGTGCAACTGGTACTCTTGCAGATGGTTCAAATGGACAAGTTAAAATTATACTTATGTCTACTGCACCTACAAGTTCAAGAAGTTACACTTTGACAGTTACAAGTTGGGGAACAACTGCAACTAACACGAACCAACTTATATTTAATGCACTTGGTGAGGCTGTTGTTTGTGTATTCACTAACAATAAATGGTATGTTGTTGCAAATCTGAACGCAACTATTGCCTAAGGAGATAAATTATGGTTGATAACATTGTATATGGTGCTGGTGGTATTCCTATGGTTAAACAACCCAATGAGGTGAAACCAGTGGAAAAATCTGCACCAGTAAAAGAAAAGAAACAATCTCTTCAAGAAATCTATGGTGATAATCAAAAAGATGGTTTTGATGAAGAGCATGGAGATGAAGAATGAAAACTTTTTTAGAGTATTCATCTGTCAAATCAACTGATGGTTCGCACATTGACGAAGATGGTAACTTAATGGATTTGTCTGATGATTCTGTTATTGAAAAACTTAACTCATTTGTGGGGTCTATTGGAATTAAAGAATATTTGAATCCAGAAGCCGCAGTAAATGAATTAAGACAAAAATTAATGCGAGTTGGAATTAACTTTGGTGATGTTCAATTTACTGGAGAAGAAGGAGAAATTTCTGTACCTCTTGTGAAACACGGTGGAGTTTACGGAAAAAATACTGATAGTGCCCCAGAAGAAGTAGTTAACGAAACTGAGAGTGGTAGAAGTATTAATTTTGTATTTGAGAAACTTCCAACTGGAACTCATAAGGTATTTGCACAAATTTCTTAAATGTTTGAAAAAATAACCAATGATAATGTATTATTATTTGCACTAAAACATTATGATAATCCACAGTGTGAAGGCGAAAAAGAGTTTTATGATGACATGAAACGATTTAAGTATATCAAGAGATTACTTAAAAAGTATAAAGTTGATGGTGTCATTAAAGAACGGTTATTGCTAAATCATATTATTATCTTAAATAATGTATTTGGGCCAGATGCGGCTTCTACCTTACTTCTATTTAAGATAGAACCAGAACATTGGTCACAGTTGAAATCATTTTTGGTATATTTAAATATGTTACCACCAAATGAATTACAAGAAATTAATGATGATGTGAGGATTACTGAAGTTTTAAGGAAACTATAATGGGAAGAGCGATAGATTTATTTGTTACCTACAGATTCATAAAGTTGTTGGTAACACCTTTTGAAAAACAAGAGGCATATAAACTTGGAGTTATTGATAAAGATGGTAATCGTATCTTAATTCCAGGCACCAATAAACCTACGATTCTCAATACAATCGCAGAGAAAAATTCGTACACCGTTCTCCACAAATTAGTTTTTAATATTAAAAAGTTATTCGCAAAAGTGCCTGGTTTGAGAACAAAACTAGGTAGTTATGCAGCCGCATTATTTTTATTAAAAGATACTTTCAAAGAAGATGTTGACCCAAAAATGTGGGAACAAGAATTCATGAAGTATCTCAAAGAAAATAATATTGAATTAGATAATACGATATCAGAAGAAGTTACACTAGATAATGGTCAATTACCAAAAGGTATCTATAAACTTATAACTGATATTACATTTGATGCAGAAGATGTTGACAGTCCAGATGCACTAGAAGGTGATGAGGTTCAAGTATTTGAACCAGTTGCACCTACGGACACAGTTTTGGGAGTAGAAATATTTCCAGTTATACATATACCAACACAAACTAAAATCTTTGTTAGTGCAGAGGATATAAAAGAAGTTGGAATAGAGGATTTAGAACTATGAGTGTAAAATTTAATGACATCATGAAAAAGTTTTACGAAGATGAGATGTTGGGTATTCAAACAGAAGATGCCCCAGCAAACTCTGTTGCAAGTGGTGGTGTAGATATGCCTGCTGATGCAGTTAGTAAAAAGAAACAAAAAGAAATGCAGAAGAAATCATATGATGGTCGTACTAAAGAAGCTCGTGCATTTATGAAAAGAATGTTAGAGTTAAAGTCAAAGAGAGAAAGTGCTTTTAGAAAATCTGTAAAAGAAGGTATGGATAACTTTGGTGAGGAATACCTTAATGAAGCAAACGTAGATGTTCTTAAAAAGATTGTTAAAGACAAACAAAACAATAAGATTAAATTAAAAGATGGAACAGTACGAGTTGATTTGTTCACTGCATCTGCATTAACTCAAGCTCTTGAAAAGGTAAGACCAGATACTAAGAAAAAGATGGAAGATATTATCAACAAGGGTGGGAAGGCACAATTCATGAAACTTGTTGGAGTTGTCTTTAAGTGATGCATGATACACGCATTTCTCTTGGTGTTTCTTTTAGGTGACGTACAACAAGGCGGTCAGCCTATGTATTTTCGTGGTATTGAAACTTGCAATTGGTATGCGAGTAAACTTGTAAAAAGATATGGAAATTATGGAAGTTCCTATCTAGTTCCTAAAGAACATAGAGCAACAGCTTATTGTAAACCAGTATATATAAATAGTAATACTAAAGGTCTTTATGACCACTAGGAGATACAATGAGTTATGAAGTTGACTATGTGAGTCATGGAAATATTAAACCAGTTGCGAATCTAAACGCAAAGGTTAAACGACTTGTTAAGAAAACAAAGAAGGTTGAGGAGAAACCAGAGTTTAGGTTTTTCCCCAGAAGCGCACACAAGCGCATTAAACTCCCCCCACCCACATTTAACCTCAAAGAAGAAGCAGATAAGGTTAAACAAATCATGGAAAGAAGAACTCCAGAAGATGAGGAGTCAATTCGTAATCATGATGAAAGTGCAGCTTATGCTGTTCATAGATATGTTGAAGAACATGGGTTAGAGTTTAAGGAAGATGAACTTAACGAAATCATAATGCAGTGTAAACCAACAATCAAATATTTTAAAGAGACATTTAATATTCCTAGACCACATGAAGTACACAAAGATATTGATGCAATTGGAAGAATGGATAGTACAACAAATAAAACATCAAGTTATCCATCTGGTCATGCAACACAAGGAATGTTAGTTGCGTTATATGCTGCTCAGAAATATCCACAACACAGAGATAACCTTATCAAAGCAGGAAAAGAAAGTGGATTAGGAAGAATTAAAGCAGGATTTCATTATATCCCAGATTATATTGCTGGAAACCTACTCGCAGAAAAATTGATGATGATTATCAATAGAGAG
>Ga0181421_1000150_pt1 | contig 18816 bp, 33 predicted proteins | sample 44SPOviralmetaG_FD_130146 | JGI IMG/M metagenome (GOLD analysis project Ga0181421, IMG submission 130146) | Marine viral communities from the oligotrophic San Pedro Time Series (SPOT) site, San Pedro Channel, CA, USA - 44 SPOT_SRF_2013-06-19 | ecosystem: Environmental > Aquatic > Marine > Strait...
GTTAATATTCCAAGTATAACTACACCATCTGCACCTGCAGTAGCTACACCACAAGCACCAGCATTTAATATAGTAGGAGCAAGTGAAACAAATCAATTAGCAGAAGCAATTGGAGGACAGCAACAACAACCAGTAAAAGCATTTGTAGTATCAAACGATATCAGTACAGCCCAAGAGTTAGACCGTAATATTGTACAAGGTGCATCAATTGGATAACAAATTAAATAAACTATTATTATATTAATATGGACATCGTAGAGCTTTTTATAGACGACGAGAATGAATATTCAGGTATTGACGCAATATCAGTCGTAGAAAATCCAGCAATAGAAGAAGACTTTGTTGCTTTAAAAAATCAAGAATTTAAGTTAGCAGAAGTGGATGCTGAAAAGCGTATACTAATGGGACCGGCATTAATTCCTAATAAACCTATTTACAGAAAAAACGAAGACAAAGAATACTATATATATTTTTCTAAGAATACTGTAAAGAAAGCTAGTGAATTATTCTTAATGCGTGGTAAACAAAACAATTCTACATTTGAACATCAGACTCCATTACAAGGAATGAGTGTTGTAGAGTCTTGGTTAGTAGAGGATGACAAACAAGATAAGTCACGTAAGTATGGATTAGACGTTCCAGTTGGAACTTGGATGGTGTCTATGAAAGTAAACAACGAAGAAGTTTGGCAAGAAGTAAAAGCTGGTAAGATCAAAGGATTTTCAATCGAAGGTTATTTTGCAGATAAAATAGAACGTCCGCAAGATAAATCAATAAAAGACGAACTTGCTGAGATAGAAAACGAAGAAGCAGAATACTTACTTGCAACTATTAAAGGTATTATTAAAAAAGATAAACGTTATAAGAGTGGCCAGACGATGGAATTAGAGTCTTATAGTGATTACCCATCTGGTGTAAAAAACAATGCAAAGAGAGGCCTTGAATTAAATGAGAAGGTCAATAATAAATGTGCTACACAAGTAGGTAAAGTAAGAGCACAACAATTAGCACAAGGAAAAGCTATAAGTGTACAAACAATAAAACGTATGCATAGTTACTTGTCAAGAGCAGAAACATATTATGACGAAGGTGATACTAAAGCATGCGGTACTATAAGCTACTTACTTTGGGGTGGTAAAGCTGGTAAACGTTGGTCTGAAAGTAAACTAAAAGAACTTGGTGTAATTGATCTTAAAGAACCTTGCTATGAGGGATATGAGATGATTGGTTTTAAAATTAAAAACGGACGTAAAGTACCTAACTGTGTACCTATAGACTAATGGCAAAAAAGATTATAAATAGTTACAAGCCAGAAAGTAGATCTAAACGACCTGGTGTACATAGCAAGAATGCTAGTAAAGGACAAAACGGATATAAACAAAAATATAGAGGGCAAGGAAGATGAGAAAAATGTACGATAGATTTAAAAGATTTTATTCAAGTCCTAAAACAAATAAACGAGCTTGTCTATGTAAAGACAATACTTACTCACGTAAATGCTGTGATGGTAGTATTCAAGCTCAAGGTATAGGCAAAATATAACAAATAAAAATTAAATTATTATATTATTATGGAACCACAGGTAAGAAAGATTTTTAGTAAACTACCAAAGACTGAGTTATCTACTGAAAAAGTAGAATTAGCTATATCAGATGACTTAAGAAAAAAAGTTAATCAAATAATAAAATTAGCTGATGATGCTGTTAAAGATGCCGATAAAGTAGAGCAGGCTTTTAAAAGAGTAAAAGCTGCTAATGATAAAAGACAACAACAAGCAAGAGCTTTAAGAAAAGAAATATCTATGGAGCTTATTAGAGTTAGTCGAATGAGTAAAGAATTAGGGATGGATCTTCCAGCACAATTTGATGCTTTTGATGATAGAGCTGCAAGAGAAGTTGGTAGAATACCAACGTCAAACCAAGGAAATGTTTTCCCTTTTTAAAAATAATATAATGAAAGCGAATGATATGTTAAACCAAGTAAAAGAGCTTCTAGGAATGGAAGCCGAAGCTGAAAATGTTGAGCTTGCTCAAATGAAGCTTGAAAATGGAACAGTTTTGGAAGCAGAGTCTTTTGAAGCTGGAGGAGAAGTATTTATCGTAACAGAAGACGAAAAGGTCGCTGTGCCAGTTGGTGAATACGAACTCGAAGATGGTAAAGTTTTAGTAGTAACTGAAGAAGGCGTGATTGCTGAGATCAAAGAAGGTGGAGCTGAAGAAGAAGCTGCTGAAGAAGAAGTAGAAGCAGAAGAAGAAGAAAAAGTTGAAGCTGAATATGCTACTAAAGAAGAACTAGCTGAAATTAAATCAATGGTTGAGGAGATTAAAGCTATGATCACAAAAGAAGAAATGAATGCTGATGAACTTGGTAACGTTGTTACTGAAGAACTTGCAGCACAAGAAAAAACTGAATTATCTGAAGAGCCGGTACAAAAAGTATCACATTCTCCAGAGGCTTCAGTTGAAAAGAAGATGAATTTGTTCTCACAAAAAAGAGCATTTTCAACGATTGATAGAGTATTTAATAATTTAAACAAATAAAAATGAGTAACCACAATGTAAATTTGACTGGCTCAGTTGCCAGTATCACTTCGACTTACGCTGGTGAGTTTGCAGGGAAATATATCTCTGCTGCTTTACTAAGCGGTAAGACATTGGCTGAAGGTGCTATCACTGTAAAGCCTAATGTTAAATTTAAAGAAGTAGTAAAAAAGGTTGCATCTACCAATATCATTGCGGATGGTACTTGCGACTTTACTGAAACTTCTAATGCGCTAACACTTACTGAAAGAATTCTACAACCAGAAGAATTTCAAGTAAACTTAGAGCTTTGTAAGAAAGACTTCCGTAACGATTGGGAAGCTGTTCAGATGGGGTATTCTTCATTTGATAATCTACCTCCTTCTTTCTCTGACTTTTTGCTAGGTCATGTTGCAGCTAAAGTAGCTGAAAAAACTGAGCAAAACATTTGGGGTGGAGTTAATGCTACTGCTGGGGAATTTGACGGATTCACTGTTCTTATGGCTGCTGATGGAGATGTTGTAGACGCTGCTAATGGTTCTGAAACTTCTTATACATCTTCAAACATCGTAAGCTTGCTTGGAAATGTTGTTGATGGAGTTCCTTCTGCTGTCTATGGAAAAGAAGATCTAACACTTTACGTACCTACTGTAGCCCTTCAGGCTTATGTACGTGCACTTGGTGGATTTGCTTCTGGTGGACAAGGTGCTGCAGGTACTGACGATAAAGGTCAACAATGGTACAATATGGGTAATGCACTTTCTTTTGAAGGTATTAAAATCCAACATGCACCTGGAATGCCTGCTAACCACATCGTAGCTGGTGAAGCTTCTAACCTTTACTTCGGTACCGGTTTATTGGCTGACCACAATGAGGTTAAAGTTATCGACATGGCTGATCTTGATGGTTCGCAAAATGTTCGTGTAGTAATGCGATTTACTTCTGGTGTCCAGTATGGTATCGGTAGTGATTTGGTACTACAAACTTTAGCATAATAATAACTAACATAAAGGGGTAGGTTAGGTAATATCCTGCCTGCCCTTTTTATTTAAACAAAATAACTATGGCTTGTGCATTAACTAAAGGTAGAATTGAACCTTGCAAGGATAGCGTTGGTGGTCTTAAAGAAATTTACTTCGGTGATTTTGGAGATTTAAATGCCACTGGTGCCAACCTTACAGCTGATGATTCAGTTGACAATTTTGATACTTCTGCCGAAACTGTTTTTAAATATGAATTAAAAGGCAACTCGTCTTTTGAACAGGCAATCACAAGTTCTAGAGAAAATGGTACTACTTACTTTGAGCAAACATTGAATTTAACACTTAAAAAACTATCTGCTGCAGATAATAAAGAAGTGAAATTGTTAGCTTACGGACGTCCTCAAATTATTGTAAGAGACTACAATGATAATTACTTTTTAGTTGGACGTGAGCACGGAAGTGAAGTAACTGGTGGAACTATTGTAACTGGAGCTGCTATGGCCGATTTGAGTGGGTATACACTTACTTTTTCTGGTCAAGAAACTTTGCCTGCTAACTTTATTAATGTAGATTCGAATGATGGTTCAAGTATGGTTGTAGGTACAACTACATTGACTATCACATCTGGATCTGATTTTTAATAACTGATTTACTTGATTAATTAAGGGGCTTTTTGCCCCTTTTTTATTATATAAGAAAATAACAAAAACAACTTTTTTTTATTATTATAATATGATAGTCTTAACAACAAGTACGTTAGCACAAAGCTTTGATTTTATTCCTAGCAATTATACGCTATCTACACAAGATATTTATCATATAACAATTGATAGTGAAACAGAAAACAAACAAGTATACTCTGAGTCAGTATCTAGTTTTACAGAGAACAAGTATTTTTACAATCACTCAGGTTTATTTAACTTAAAGAGCGAGAATTTTTATATTTTAAAAATAAAAAAGAACGAAGATATTATTTTTAGTGATAAAATCTTTTGTACTGATCAAGCTTTTTCTGATATTGTATGGAATACAAGTGGTTTTGTATGGAACCTACTAAGCGAAAGTTGGGATAATCCAGCAAGTGGCTTTTCAGTAAACAAAGGGGATTATGTTAAACATAAATCCGATAATGAATTTATAATTATATGAGTAACTTACACATATTAAACTTAGCGTCTTATAATAGGCCCGAGATATCTGAAAATAAAAATAAAGATTGGGTTAACTATGGTACTGATAACAATTATTATCAATATATCATAGAGCGCTATAACGGGTCAGCAACAAACAATGCTATTATTAATGGTGTTGTTAATATGATTTATGGTAAAGGATTAGATGCTACTAACTCATCTAAAAAACCAAATCAATACGCACAAATGAAGTCTATTTTTTCTAATGATTGTGTTAGAAAAACTGTGTTAGATCTTAAGTTACTTGGTGAAGGTTCTATGCAAATCATTTATAAGAATGGAAAAGTATACAAAGCTGAACACTTTCCAAGACAAACTCTAAGAGCAGAAAAGTGCAACGAGGATGGTCAAATTGAAGCTTACTATTATCACCATAACTGGAGTAAAATAAAGCCCTCAGAACAACCTAAAAGGATCCCAGCGTTTGGTTATGGTAATGGCAAAGAGTCAGAGATTAAGATGATTAAAAGATACGTGTCTGGATATGACTATTATGCACCTGTAGATTATCAAGGTGGATTAGCTTATGCAGAACTAGAAGAAGAAATTGCTGACTACTTAATTAATGAAGTGCAATGCGGATTCTCAGGTACAAAGGTAGTTAACTTTAATAATGGTGTACCAGATAGAGAAAAGCAAATGCAAGTAAAAGACGATGTACTTGGTAAGCTAACTGGTTCGCGTGGAGAAAAAGTAATTGTAGCATTTAATAACAATGCAGAATCTAAAACCACGGTGGAGGATATACCTTTAAACGACGCACCACAACATTACGAATATCTATCCAATGAATGTGTAAAAAAATTAGTTATTTCACATAGAATTACATCACCACTTTTAATTGGTGTCAAAGATGGAAACTCTGGTCTTGGTAATAATGCTGAAGAAATTAAGACTGCTACTTTATTATTTGATAATATCGTAATAAAACCTTACCAAGAATTACTAACCGATTGTTTTGATGCTATTCTTGCTGTAAATGGTATTTCTTTAAATTTATATTTTAGAACATTACAGCCGCTTGAATTTACAGAAACAGATGATATTGTTAATGAAGAGCAAAGAGAAGAAGAGACTGGTGTTAAAATGTCTAAAGAAATAGATGGCAGAACTGCTTACGAGACAAAAGAAGAAGCTGAAGCTGTTGCTAAAGAAATGGGATGCAAAGGTTATCACGAACACAAGCTTGATGGTGTTACATATTATATGCCCTGCGAAACTCACGACTTAGAAAAACATTGCTGTGAGTTATCTAAAGAAGATTTAACAGACGAAGAATTTGATCTTATTCTTGATGGTTTACGTGGCGAAACAATATCCAATCGTTGGGAAGAAGTTGACTCAAGAGAATTCTCAGATGATAATGATGATATAGATACTTGGGCTAATAACTTGATAGACTCAAAACAAGAAAACTTAGAGAAGAAAAGTATTGATTCTAAGAAAAGTGGTTTTAGTTATTTAGATAAATCTTTATACAAAGTAAGATACCAATACGATGCTAAATACTCATCTGGCAAATCAAGACAATTTTGCCGTATCATGATGAGCAGAAGCGGAAGGGGAATAGTATATAGAGTAGAAGATATCGATAAGGCAAGTAATGCAGGTGTAAATAAATCTTTTGGACACAAAGGAAAAGCTTATGATCTATTTAGATTTAAAGGCGGAGTAAACTGCGGACACGTTTGGCAGGAAGTTCTTTATAGATTAAAATCTAAAACTATGAAAAAGGATATTAGAAACTACAAAGAGGTTGACGATATTCCTAAGACATATAAACCTACGCCTAGAGGTTATAAGGATGCACGTAAAGCACCAAAAGATATGCCTAACAATGGACATCACCCAAATTATAGAAAGTAATGGCACAAGCACTATTTATAACCCGTAACGATTTAGTAAAATACACTGCTGTAAACGGTAATGTAGATACTGACAAATTTATTCAGTTTATAAAAATTTCACAAGACATACACATACAAAATTATCTTGGTAGTGATTTGTTTGATAAGATAAGTGATGATATTATAAATGAAGATTTGACAGGGGATTATTTGTCTTTAGTTGATACATATATAAAACCAATGGTTATACATTGGGCTATGGTAGAATATCTTCCTTTTGCAAGTTATACAATAGCTAATAAAGGTGTTTATAAACATAGTTCTGAAAATTCAGATACAGTTGTTAAAGATGAGATAGATTTTTTAATTGAAAAGTCAAGAAACTTAGCTCAATACTATACTGATAGATTTATTTCTTATATGAGTTTCAACCAAGATACTTATCCAGAATACAATACAAATAACAACGAAGATGTTTATCCAGATAAAAATGCAAGTTTCGAAGGATGGGTATTATGAGGTATAAACCAAAACATAAAAATATAATAAAATTAAAAAAATATTTAAATGACAATAACAAACGATTGGGGAAAAATGTACTGTGTAAGTTATTGGGGAGTAAATAGCAATAAACAAACAATACAAGAAGTAATAAATTCAGTGTGCTCTTAATTTTAAAAAAATATGGCAAATTTAACAGATAAAAAAATAAAAGATACCTACGAGGGGTTAATCAAGACAAATGATAACAACCCTATAACAGGCCAAGTTGAACTAACTGATGGCTTAGGCAATGGTACTGGTGTAAGTGTGTCTACTGATGGTCGTGTTGTTGCTACAGGTACAGTTTCTTTTGATTCTTTAAGAGATACAAGTGAAAATATAACTGTCACTAAATTCGTAGATGAGGCTGATGGAATTGGAAACAATGATAACGATACTACGCTGCCAACAAGCGCGGCGGTTAAAGATTATGTTGATACACATGTTACAGCACAGGATTTAGATTTTCAAGGAGATAGTGGTACAGGTGATGTTGATTTAGATAGTGAAACGTTTGAAATAACTGGCTCTAATGGTATAACAACAACAGCTTTAAATAATACATTAGATATTGACGGAAGTACCTTAGAAACATCTATAAATACCAATGCGAGTGATATAAGCACTAACGCTAGTAATATTTCTACGAATGCTGCAAATATAACGTCTAACGACAGTGACATATCTTCTTTACAAACAGATGTTAGTACAAACACATCTAACATTAGTACTAATGCTAGTAATATATCAAGTAATGATACTGATATAGCAACTAACGTATCGAATATAGCGACTAATACCAGTGGGATAGCTACAAATGTAACTAACATAGCAACTAATGTTTCGAACATAAGTAGTAATGATACCGATATTAGTAACCTACAAGGTGACGTAAGTACCAATACTGGCAATATAAGTACAAATGCAACTAACATTGCGTCTAACGATACCGATATAGCAACCAACGCATCCAACATTGCAACGAATACATCAAACATATCTAGCAATGATACTGATATCGCCACGAATGCCAGTAATATATCTACAAACACATCTAACATAAGCAGTAACGACACAGACATTGCAGCTTTAGACGTAAGAGTTACGGCAAATGAAGGGGATATTACAACGAATGCTAATAACATATCTAATAACGATACAGACATAGCAACGAATACTAGTAATATTGCTACTAATACGTCTGGAGTTGCCACAAACGTAACTAATATTGCTACAAATACAAGTAACATTACTACGAATACAAATAATATTTCCACAAACACAAGTAATATCTCTACTAATACAAGTGATATTTCTACAAACACAGGAAATATATCCACAAATGCAACTAATATATCATCTAATGATACTGATATTGCTACAAACGCAAGTGGTATATCAACTAATGCATCTGGAATATCTACTAATGTTACTAATATAGCAACTAACACATCAGGTATTAGTACAAATGCTAGTAACATATCTACTAACACATCAAATATATCGTCAAACGATACGGATATTGCAACTAACGCTAGTAATATATCTACCAACACAAGTAATATTTCTACGAATACAACAGGTATAGCTGATAAGGTATCTAAGTCTGGCGACACAATGACTGGTACATTGACTAATACATCTGGCAATGTAAAAACAGTAATAGGTGGAAATGATATGTTGGCGTTTGAAGCCGATAGCGGTTCAACAAACAACAAAATAAGGGTTTTAAGAAGCGGAAGCGGTGGTCCGCAGGCTTATATAGCATTTGAAGAAGGCACTGGCTACACAAATAACAAAATGGTGTTTAATCTTGCTACTCCTGGCTCATATACAGAAAACAATATGTTAACTTTGAGTCATAGTAACGTAGCCGCAGTTGATACCCATATCGACGCGCACAAACGAATTATTGCGCGAGAAGGCATTTATCTAGGGACTTCCTCTACAACTTCTGCAAATTACTTACACGACTACGAAGAGGGGACATACAACCCAGAGTTTTACCACTTTACCTCACCATCTAATTTGGGCACAATAGGACAAAGCGATGCAAGTTATTGGATAAACGCTTCAAAGTATACTAAAATTGGCGATATCGTTACAATAAGCATAAACTTGGAGTTTGGCTTTGGGACAACTAATTGGCCGTCAGGTGGTACAATATACTTAGACAACTTACCATTCACACCAAGAAATATGCTGGATGTAAAAGGTAGCTGGAACGCTGGAAGTTTAGATGGCTCATATATGGCAGGCTTAAATGGCAATTTAGGTGGGACGGGGATTTTTACTTCTCAAAAAGTAGGATTTACAAAGGTAACCGATTCAATTGGTCAACAGTCTTCTATTGGAGGTTCAATGCACCCAGATACTTTCACTTATGGTGACGGTACTACATCACCCCAAGTAGCAAAACTATACGGACATATTATATATAAAACAAATTCATAAATAAATAACAATGGAATTAAGCAAAGCAACAAAAATTGACAAAGTGGAATTTGTAGGAGATTTTAAAACCCTACAAGTACGACATTTAACAGAAGTCAAAGAGGGTGGTGTGGTTCTAGCAAGCAACTACAGCCGAGACACTTACGAAATTAGCGTAGGAATTGAGGGCTTGCCAGCAGAGTTACAACCTTATGCTACTGGTGTGTGGACAGACGAATTGTTAGCTGAGTTACAAGCTGAACAAGCAGAGTATTTAGCTCAACAAGAACTACAAAACGAATCGGCAGAAACAGAATAAAAAAGGCTTTGGAATGAGTAAAGAACTCTCAAAAGACACTAAATTTAGTATGTCAATAGAAACTATTGTATCTCTTGCTGTGGGCATAAGCACAGTTACAGCGTTTTATTTTAGCTTAAAAGGTCAGATAGACGAAGCTATGATGTTACCTGAACCTGTTATATCAAGACAAGAGTATGACTTGAAAGACAATGCTATACGTAGTGAGATTATGAACAATAGAGAGCTGATAGAAAAAAACTTTGAAAAACTTGAAATAATAGAGCAACGCTTGTATGAATTGAGATGAGACTTTTAATACTTTTATTGTTTTTACTTTTTACCCCTGATTCTTTAGCAGAGGTAAATACACCAAATGTAACAGTATTGCAAATAAATACAGCTTGGAATAAACATCACGATGTAGATCTAGATGGTCTTATAGGTTGTAATGTTAAATATGGGTTGTTAGAAAGACAAAATAAAGATTTAAAAAGTCAAATACAGTACGTACCTGTTATTGTTATATATAAAAACAATAAACCCGTTAAACAATGGTCTGCTGATTTAAGTTTCAAATTAGATGTTAATGTAAACGAAATACAACAAGTGATAGATAGATTATGAAACACTTTAACTACTTTGAATTCGATAGTCCTGACATACAAGGAAGCGGTCAATTAATGGATTCTAAGTTATTAGAAATGATTGATCTTGTTAGAGATAAATTTGATAAACCTATTCACATAAATTCTGGTTATAGAACAGAAGCACATAATGCTAAGGTTGGTGGTAAATCTAATTCAAGCCATTTAAAAGGTTTAGCCATTGATATTGCATGTAATAATTCAAGAGATAGACATGAACTTTTATGGTGTTTACAAGATATTGGTTTTAATAGGATTGGCATTTCAAAAACATTTATACACGTTGACATAGATAAAGATAAGGACAAAAACGTTATTTGGACATACTAATGAAAAAGCTACTACAATTAATCTCAGGCACTCTAGTAAAAGATATTGGTAACGTAATAGATAATCTTACTACAACAGACGAAGAGCGCTTAGAAGCAAAGAGAAGCATACAGGAACTATTAGAAAAAGCCGATAAAGATGCACAAGAACAAGTCACAGAGAGATGGAAGTACGATATGCAAAGTGATAGTTTTCTTTCGAAAAACATTAGGCCACTTATTATGGTGTTTCTTACAGGAATTTTTACAATTCTTTCTTTTACCGACGGTAACATTGGAGGATTTGAAATTCAAAAAGAGTACGTACCAATATTTCAAACATTATTGGTTACAGTGTACGGAGCGTACTTCGTTGGTAGAACTTGGGAGAAAGGTAAAAAAAGTAGTTAATAACTTTCTGTCTTGACAAAAACATTTTTATATACTTTTACAACATACTTCAGCAACCTAATAAAGATGGACGGCTGTTGGATCAGGTATTTAAATTTTTCTTTTTTGCTTGGCTTTTTTCTTTTTTCTTTTTACCCTTTTTCTTTTTTCTTTTTAATTCTAATTTATTATATTTACTAAAATGACAGAATATATGGTTAATAAAATTTTAAACTACAAAACAATATCAGACAAAGATAAAATAGATAGGCTATTAGAATTAGATGCTATAATGTATACTAATTTAGGTAGTGACTCTACTAAGACTGATAGGAATGAAACTAAAAAGAAGTCTAGAATTATATATAGAGCTATAAAAAATTTAGATAGAGATTTAGGTGATATGTTATTAATCAACCAATGTTAGGTGAAAAAGCCATCAAGAAAAAATATAGTAAAAAAATTAGATAATGCATTTAGCCAATACATACGACTACGCTACGCTGATGCACATGGGACTACCGAGTGTTATACATGTGGAAAAAAAGATCATTGGAAAAAATTACAGTGTGGACATTTCATGAGCCGTAAACATTATGCAACTCGTTGGGATGATACTAATTGCCAAGTACAATGTTCAGCTTGTAATGTATTTAGATACGGTGAACAATATATATTTGGAACAAATTTAGATAATGACTATGGATCTGGTACAGCTGATTCTTTACATTTAGCATCAAGACAAATTGTTAAGTTTTCTAACGATGATCTGCTTGAAAAACTAGATTATTATAAACAAAAAATTGAAGATTTTTCTCTGTAATTTCTGTTGTGTTTATTAAGAAGCCGGTGATTTTTATATTGCCGGTTTTTTTTTATTAAAAAGTTTTTATATATTTGTATAAATTAATTTAATATGACACATACAGATGATTTATTACGACTTAAAAATGCTAGGATAAAAGCATTGGAGCGTGAAGTTGAAAGACTTGAAAAGAAAGTAGAATTTTATGGAGCACAATTAGAAGTTATTGAAAATGGAAAAGAACATATATAATAAAATACTAAAGGTTCAGAAAGAGATTGGTACTATTAGTAAAGAAGTAACTAATCCTTTTTACAATTCTAAATACTTTGATATTAACTCGCTATTAAAGCAGTTGACACCTTTGTTGCAAAAACAGAACTTAGTATTATTACAACCTATCCAAGATGGACAAGTTAAAAGTGTAATTATAGACACAGATGGTGGTAGCGTAGAGTCTTCTATGTTTTTACCTGAAATATCTGATCCGCAAAAACTTGGTAGCGCTATTACCTATTACAGACGTTATACGTTGCAATCTTTATTGGCTTTACAAGCTGAAGACGATGATGCTAATGCAACTGTAAATGAAGTAAAAGATAATAAAAAATGGTTGAACTTAAATACACCAGAATTCAGTAAAGCAACTGAGTTTATTAAAAACGGTGGTAAAATTCAATCTATTCAAAGTAAATATAAATTAAGTAAAACAGTTAAAGAAGAACTTTTAAAAATAAATTAAATGGCAGGATTAATAAGTGTAAGTTTAGATCTAAGTAAAATAGATAAAACTAAAGTTAAAGATGGTAAATATCTAAATGCTGTTGTAGCAATTGGAGATGAGACAAATCAATATGGTCAAAACGCAAGTATGTATATTTCTCAATCAAAAGAAGAAAGAGAAGCCAAAGAAGTAAGAACATACATTGGTAATGGCAAGGTTGTTTGGAATGACGGTAGTATTGTAACGGCTGAAAGAGTTGAGCAAGTAACTAATACCGAACAAAACCCGGGACGTGACAAGGACATGGATGATTTACTAGACTTTTAATATATGGGGAGTTTATGCTCCCCTTTTTTTTTATGTTAGCACAAATAGACAAACTACAGGAAAATATACTTGATATAAAATATGGTCGAGTAAAAGAAGGACTTAAAATTGGTGTAACAGAAATAGATGAGCACATAAGATTTAAGCAAGGTAATTTTAATATAATAATTGGTCATGCTAATGTTGGTAAGACAACTGTTATTATTTACACAATGTTACTTTATACTATTAAACACAAAATAAAATGGCTTATATTTTCTGCTGAGAATACTCCGCAAAGTATTGCAAGGAAAATTATAGAATTTAAAACCGGCAAACCAATTTCTAAAATGACAGATGAAGAAATACAAGAAACTCTTGAATGGGTTAACGAGTATTTTAAAATTATAGATGTGTCAGATGCTTATACTTATAAGAAATTATTAGATGAAGCTATAGAAGTTAAAAAGGATTTTGAATATCACGGTTTACTAATAGACCCTTACAATTCTTTAAATAAAGATAGAAATTTATTACGCGGCATTAACTCACACGAGTATGATTATGAAGTAGCAAGTGAATTCAGGTTATTTTGTAAAAACAATAATGTTTCTATATGGTTAAACACTCATGCTGTAACAGAAGCACTTAGAAGAGTACACCCAAAAGATCATGAATATGCTGGTTTACCTCAACCTCCAAGTATGGCTGATGTAGAAGGCGGTGGCAAGTGGGGTAATAGAGCAGATGATGTGTTTACTATTCATAGATATACACAACATGCTACGGAATGGATGTACTCAGATATACATGTAAGAAAAGTAAAAGAAGTAGAAACAGGTGGAAGACCTACACCTATAGAAGAACCTGTTAGATTAAGAATGGTTAGAAATAATGTAGGATTTGAATTTCTAGGTGTTGATATACTTCACTCTAACAATACTAACGTAAACGAACTTTTAGACTTCTAATGAATAACTGGCTTAACATAGTAGCAAAACAACATAAACATTGGATAAGAGTTGTAAACTCTTTTGGTGAATATGATTATGCTGAAGATATTGTACAAGAAATGTATATTGCACTTTATAAGTATACTACTCCTGAAAAAATAATAAAAGATGGTAAGGTTAGTAATGGCTATATATTTTTTACATTAAGATCTTTATATTATCAATTTTATAACGCTAAAAACAAAATAACTAAAGTTAGTTTAGATGACATACAGTTAGAACATTTTAGCAATATGGATGAGCAGGAGGCATATTATAAGTTTTGTGAAACTTTAGATAAATATATTGATAGTTGGCATTGGTACGATAAAAGATTATTTAGATTGTACCGTGATACCGATATGAGTATTAGAAAATTAGCTAAAGAAACCGGCATTAGTTGGGTTAGTATATTTAATACGTTAAAAAAATGTAAAATAGATTTAAGAGAAAACTTCTCTGAAGATTATGATGATTATATAAATGGAGATTATGAAAGAATTTAAAGGAGATAAGCGTACCAAGGCTTATAAAGATTGGAAAAAGAAATACAACAAAGACTCTAAAGGAGTTGGTGATACAGTAGAAAAAATAACCAAAGCAACTGGTATTAAGAAAGCAGTTAAGTGGTTAGCTGGTGAAGATTGCGGTTGTGATAAAAGAAAAGAAGAATTAAATAAGCTTCTACCTTATAAAAAACCAAAATGTTTATCAGAATGGGAATTTAATTTTTTACATAACTGGTATGACAGAAATGCTAGTGTAATAACACGTAAGAACCAAGTTGAATTCTTAAAGATTTACAATAGAGTATTTAGTGATAGAAAAAAAATAAGCTCATGTAGTACTTGTGTAAAACAAATTATATTAGATTTAAAGAAAATTTACGAAAAATACTTATGACACTATTTCAAAAACAAACGTACTTAGGACATTACAGTTATATTACTTCTTTTATGGTTAGTATAATGGAAAAAGCTGCTAATAAAAAAAATACAAAAAAATATAACGAAGCTAAAAGTTTAGTTGATTGTGTAAACCAAATGTATATGTATACACAATTACTTGAAAACCAAAATAAATTATATGAAAGTAAATTAAAAATTGAACGTAAAGATAAATTAAGAGCAGTTGAATCATTAAGAAAATTAAGAGGCGATGGGTGATATAATCAGTAAATACTTTGAGATGTTAGAAGACGGAGCATGGACTTCTAATAATACTAGAGAAAATAGTAAAGATCAAATAGTTGAGAATGTAAAAACGTTATACGATATTAGAGCAATAAAAGGTAAAGAAAGATACGGTGTTACTATGGACCGTAATGATCTAAGTTTTGTAGAATGGATTATACATTTACAAGAAGAGCTGATGGATGCTACTATATATTTAGAGAAACTTAAATTTGAATACAATGCCAATACCAACTCCAAAAACAAATGAGAATAGGAAAGAGTTCATGACAAGATGTATGGCTAATCCTATTATGATAAAAGAATATAAAAACACAGAACAACGATTAGCAGTGTGTGCTGTACAATTTAGAGAGAAATGAAAGTAGATCTTGCACAATTAGGTTTTATTGGTATTTTAATTATACTAATTTTTTTATCCTTTATGTAGTTAATTGTAAATAAATTGTTTATATTTACAAAAATTATATAAATGAATACAACACTAATTAATTTTAAAGAAGTTGATCTTACAGTTGATTATGACTTTAGTCCTGAAGAGCCAACAGTATGGAGATACCCTGACGGTAGTGGACATCCAGGTAGTCCAGCTTATGTAGATATACAAGATATCTTAATAGGTGATGTTAGCATTATTGATATATTTGATGAGGATTTATTTGTTGAACTAGAAGAAATAATACTAAATGAACATTCTTAAAGAAGCAGATAAAATAATAAACAAGCGTTCGGAAGAGAAAGAACGTATGTATGGACCTTTTAGTGAAGGTATGGAAAGAGCAGCAATGATTGCATCAGGTTCTATTGGTAAACAATTAACTGCTCAAGATATGTATATGTGTCTTGTAGCTTTAAAACTATCTAGACAATCTTATAATCACAAAGAAGATAATTTATTAGATGCAGTAGCTTACTTAGGAGCTTTAAACAATTACAATACAGAAAAATGAATATAGCAATTTTATTAGGTAGAGGAATAGAAGGTTGCGGTGTTACTAGATTTGCAACAGAATTACAATCCTATTTATTATCACAAGATTATCAATGTAAATCTTTTGCTGCTACTGACAAAAAATGGGGTAGAAAAAATTCACAAAATACAAGTATAATTGAGTTTGACAATAACGATATAGATAAATCAACAATAAATTCTTATAGAGATTGGAGAGATTTAAAAGACTTTAAATAATTTTTATTATATTTGTTAAAAGATTATTAACATGGAATTTAAAAACGCACAACAAGCTTTCGAGTATCTTTACGAAGATATACAACAAAACGGTATTGACTTTAATAATACTAAAGCTTTATTTAATGTTGGTTTTTATATAGAAGACCCAGTAAATAATAGAATAGATACTAACTATAGAAAATGGAGTGAGGTATATGCTAATGCTGAGTGGCAATGGTATTTATCAGCTGATAATAATATAGAAAAATTAGGTGATATATATGGTAAAGTACCTGCAATATGGAAATGTATGGCAAGAGAAGATGGTACAGTCAACTCTAATTATGGCTGGCAATGGTCTAGAGAAGGTCAGTTAGATAAGGTAATAGATATACTTAGAAAAGATAAAACAACAAGACAGGCAACAATAAGTATTTACGATGGTAAAGAAATAGATGACTATAAACACGATACACCTTGTACTTATGCTGTACAGTTTACTATTATAGATAATAAACTATGTATGTCAGTATATATGAGATCAAATGATTTATGGTATGGATTTTGCAATGATCAATATCAGTTTTCTATGTTACAACAAAAAGTAGCACAAGAATTAAATATCCAAGTCGGGTGGTATTATCACCACGCACATAACTTACATTTGTATAACGATAAATTAAATAATAATGACTGAGTTTAAATTGATTAGAAACTGGGCTAAAGAACGTGGTATATATGATAAAGGCGACGTTAAAACCCAATTAATAAAACTATATGAAGAAACAGGAGAATTATCGGAAGCTATTCTTAAAGACAACGAAGAGGAGTTTGTTGACGCTATTGGTGATGCCGTTGTGGTACTTACCAATCTTGCCAGTATGGGCGGTTTTGATATTGAGCATTGTATTAAGCACGCGTATGGCCAAATCGCTTCTAGAACTGGAAGTATGGTTAATGGAACATTTGTAAAAGATAAGTAATTATGATAACAGTAACAAAAAAACCAACTTGGAAACACGTAACATTTACAACTCCAAAAGTAGGATTTAAAGAATGGGCAAAACAAGGACTTAAAGTTATAATTAAAGATGAGTCTTTTGAGTTTAAAACAGAAGAAGAGTTACACGCTTTACATATTAGTCTTAACGGTTCTTTCCACGGCGATAATAGTTGTTGGGTTAGTGTTGATGAAATTAAAAGCATTAGTGCTAAACAAGGAAGAGCAGAAAAAATCAAACTATTAAACGGTAAAGTGTGGGATAAACCTGCTTTATTAAAGAAAATGTACGATGATAGTTTTTACTATGGTGAACTAGGTAAGTATGCATTGAGCTCATCTGCTATTAAGTCTTTGATAACTTCACCAAAAGAATACGCTAGAAGTCTTAACTATAAGTCAGATAGTGGAGCATTTAAAATGGGTAGGTTAATACATTTAGCTGCATTAGAACCCGAAAAGTTAGATACACTTTGTCACGTTGTTGAAGTACAATCAGAGGTTACTAAAAAATACAAAGAAAAAGTAGACGAAATAGGTAGTGGTCAATTTGTGTTTACAAGAAAAATGTATGATAAAGCTATGTATACTGTTGACGCTTTACTACAAAATGATATATGGCAAGAATTAACTAGAGATTCTATATTTGAACAACCTGGATTTGATATTCTTAATGGATATCCTTTTAGAGGTAAAGCAGATGTTCTTGGTCCAGATTATGTTGCTGATTTAAAAACAACAGCTGATCTACGTGCATTTACTTATAACGCTAAGAAATATGGTTATGATGTTCAGGTTTATATTTATTGTAATTTATTTAATGTAGATTATAAAAATTTCTTTTTCTTCGCTATTGATAAAGGAACAGGCGACTTAGGCCATTATAATGTAAGTAAAGAATTTTACGAATCTGGTAAAGCTAAAGTTGAATATGGTTTAAAGGTATTTGAGACTTACTTTGTCAAGCAAGAACAAGAACTAAATGAGTATATCATCAAAGGAACACTATAGCCAATACTTTTATGAGCTAACATATAATAGTGTATACGAAGGAAGTTCATTGCAGGAAATGCATAGCATTCTAAAAGTATACGAAGAACTACAAGATTATGAAGCTTGTGAAGGTATAAACAAAGCATTAGAAGAGATTAAAGTAATGACATTAAGCAATTTTATAGACAAAATAAATTATATACATGGAAGATTATCACATTAAAAAGATTAAAAAATTAGTAGAACAAGAATATGGTTACTGTATAGACTCTCCTACTAGGAAAAGAGAAGTAGTAGAAGCAAGAGGGATGTATTATACAATACTAAAAGAATTTAGTAGTTTAAGTTTAGCTGCTATTGCAAGAACAGTAGGTAAAAATCATGCTACTATATTACACAGTTTAAAAAACTTCAGTCAATGGAGAAAAGAAAATAAATATTTAAATATAGCTTATAAGAATGTTGTTGGTA
>Ga0181421_1000153_pt1 | contig 18658 bp, 19 predicted proteins | sample 44SPOviralmetaG_FD_130146 | JGI IMG/M metagenome (GOLD analysis project Ga0181421, IMG submission 130146) | Marine viral communities from the oligotrophic San Pedro Time Series (SPOT) site, San Pedro Channel, CA, USA - 44 SPOT_SRF_2013-06-19 | ecosystem: Environmental > Aquatic > Marine > Strait...
ATATATGAATAATTTAAAATTAAATTTAGGATTTGTAATGTTTAATATTACAATGTATTATATTGGATATAATCATTCAAAGATTGAGAATCAAATAAAAAGATTTAATAGTTTTACATTCATAGAAGATTAATCTTCACTTCTAAGAAGTTCTAATAATGTATTGGGAAGGTCTTCTCTTAATTGTTCTTTTAGTGCATCATCTTCTGTTAATGCATCTTGAACTAAATCAGAATAAGGTTCATAATTATATTTAGATTGAATATGATAATAATTTGTTTCAGTATAATTATCTAATAATTCTACATCTGTATCATAAAATAAATCATCTAGATTGCAAACTAGATTATTATAATCTTTTCTAGCTTCTTTCTCTATCTTATCTTTCTTCATTTCAATACTTCTAATATTTAAAATTGTTGTTAAAATATCATTTGGCAAAAAGTTCTTGTTTTCCATTTTCTATATTATATACATAGAAAATAATTTTATCTTTAAATGTTTTTTTTCTATAGATTAAAAAAATATCTAGAAAATAAAAAATTAAATATCCTAGAAATGAGACTTTTTCATAAAATTGTCTCATTTTTTGAGAAAAGATTTAAATTTATTCTCATTTTAGCACTTAAAGAAGTAATAATTTTAAAATTCTTGTATGTTTATATGGTATTTTAAGAATAAAGTTAAATTATTTCTCATTTTGGATACATTTTTGAGAAAAAGTATCATTATTTTCTCATTTTAAAAATTTAATTTATAGAAAAAATGATTTTTTATTTTAATTAATTTAAAATTATTTTCTATATATAATATATAATGGATAGAAAAAAAGTATTTAAAGAAGATTTAATATTTAATATTAAAAATAAAATGGGGGATAAATATATGGACTACAAATATGATTTTACTGATATTGTAAATGTTACTAAAGCAAAATATATTTATAATTTAACATTCAGTGATTTTAAACATAATTTTTGGACAAAGGACGAATTAGATCAAAATTCTAAAAGTTGGGATTTAAAAATTTATTTCAATCAAGTTAGAAAATTTTGTGGTGAAGTTATTAGAAATAAAATTGATGATAAAGATTATGCATTAATTAAAAAAAAATATAGATATTCAACAGGAAAGAATGGAAGGATATATGTTAATGGTTTTGGAATTCAATCTTTACAAAATAAAATAAGAAAGTTTTTAACTGGTGATTATTTACTTGATATTGATATTAAAAATTGTCATCCAAATATTTTATATAAATTGGTATTAGAATATAATCAAAATCATGAACATCAATTAGAATATTATTTATTAGAAAAATATTGTAAGCACAGAAATGATGTATTAGATAAAGAAGGTTTTGATAAAACACAAATGCTTGTGTGTTTGAACTCTGATAAGATTTCAACAAATCTAAGAGATAAAAGTGGATTCTATACAAAGAATAAATTTTTGATTGATTTTCATAAAGAGAAAATGGAAATATTCAAATGTTTAATTAAATATACTGATTATATTAAAGATTATCAAATTAAAAGTGACAACACAAAAAATCCTATATCTTCAAAGATAAATAAATTATTTTGTATTAAAGAAAATGAAATTATTCAATCAGTAATGAAATCAGATATTTGTGTTCCTATGTTTGATGGTTTTATGTTTGTAAGAAAAGATAAAGTGAAATATGATTATTTACTTGAAGAAGATGGAATTATTCAATGGGATTATAAAGAAAATAAAAGTGATATTGAAATGACTGATTTTGACGAGTTTGATAGTCAGGATTATTATACAATAAAAGAAAATTATGAGAAGAAACATTGTTTAATAAAAGCAAAACCTATTGTATTTCTTGAAAAGCAGACAGATAATGAAGGTAAATTAATAAATAAATTTTATACAGAAAAAGATATGTATAGCATTCTTAAAAATAAAATTATTGTAAATGATGAAGGCAAGAAACAAAAGTTCTTTGATGCTTGGCTTGAAGACTCTAAAAGAAAAGAATTTGATGATTTTGCTTTTAATCCATATGTTACTATAGATAAAGATACAACACCTAAGAATATATTTAATACATTTGAACCTTTTGATGTTGATGAGATTAAAGATTTTGATGATAAAAAACTTAATAAAGAAATTAAATGGTTTAGAGATTTTTTATTTGATGTTATTTCTAATAAACATAAAGAAACCTATGAATATTTATTAGATTATCTAGCAGACTTTTTTCAAAGACCTTTTAGAAATTGTCAAGTAGCATTAATATTAAGGGGTCCTTCAGGTTCAGGTAAAGATACATTAATTGATATTATTAAATCAATGATTGGTGTGAGTAATGATTATGTTTATAGGGGTGCAAAGGTGGAAGATATTCTTCCAAAAGATGGTTTTAATAGTCAATTAAAAAATAAATTATTAGTTCAATTTAATGAAACAGAAGGTAAAGATGGAATTGATTACAAGGAATTAATCAAAGACCATATTACAAGAGCATATAATACAATTAATGAAAAATATGTTAATCCATATAATCAGAAAAATTTAGCACAAGTTATATTCTGTTCTAATAATACTTCACCTGTACAATTTATGTTTGATGAAAGAAGATTTGTAATGTGTAAAACAGGACAACCAAAGTCTAAAGATTTTTATGTTAATATTCACGAAAAGATTCTAAAAGATAAATTTAAATTAAATTGTTTATATACTTATTTATTAAGACGTGATATTTCTCAATGGGATCCTCAAGGTGATAGACCAATGACTGATTCTTATATAAGTGCAGTATCATCAGCCATTCCTCATCATATTAGATTTTTAAGAGATGCTTTTGTTGATGCTGAACCTAAAAAATGTGGTTTTGATATATTAGAATCAAATGGTAAAGTAAAAGGATATTTCATGAAAGCAAAAGATTTATATAAAATATATGATTCTTGGGCTCAGGATAATCATTTATTAAAATATGGACAATTTAAATCTCAATCATTTAAGAAACAAATGGAAGATGTAAATGGAATTAAATTTGATGTTAAATATAATGGTAATAGAATTGTTTTATTTAGAAAACATTTAATTATAGATTATTTGAAAAGATTTACATTTAATACTAGTGATGAAGATAATGAACTTGATTTAGATGATTTAAGTGATGATGAGTAAATATATATTTGTCCCTAAATTAAAAAAAACATTTTTAAATTTTTTTATATGTGCTTTTAAAACACATCATTTCTTTTTCTTAATAACCTTTTTATTAGATTTTTGATATCCTTCAAAAATATCTTCCATTTTATCTACCTTTTTATTTTTCTCTAACATTCTAGGAATATCTATTTGTATTTCATCAGCATTCTTAGATTGTTTTACATTAATTGTTTTATATTTCTTTGGCATTATAATATAAATTATTTTTTTTTTAAAGATTTTTTTATTAAAAAAAATTATTATATTAATATATAATGAGTTTAGTAATTACATCCAATGAAGTATTGGAAGACAGACCTGATACATCAAATGCTTTCAAACCTTATTCCTATCAGAATAGACTACTTAACACTATGAGAATACCACCTAATTCAGAAATAGCATTACAAAGTGCTAAAATAAATAAAAATGGTTTATTTATATTAGATAGAGCAAATAGTGGATTTAATCATTATTTTGGTACTCGTATTGATTCAGATGCTGCTATTCCTGATTTATCTTATTCTACTACACAGGCATTCCCTGCTGTGATTGGAGCAGGTGAGGCTTTCCGAGCAGGAGGAAAAACCGAGAAGAATGTTGATGATCTAGCAGTTGATGTTGAACGTGGATTATCTAAAAGTGCTTTTCATCCATCATTAATAAATGGTTCAACGACCGCTTCAATTAAAGTAAATCCATTAATCAATGCTTCCACTGGTTCATTTGGTGGATATAAATTTGATTTTACTCAACAGACTGGTAAAACTACTAGAAGTGCTGCAAGTATTCAATTTACTGATGTCTCACTTAATAATAATTATAATTTTACACAGGCAAATGGTACTATTACTGCTAGTGATATAAATGGTTTTTATGTTCAGAATCGTGAATATCCAATATCTCAAAATGCGGGTGAATGTGTTTTTGATTTTTCTAATAGTGGTAGTCAATTTATGGCAGGTTTATCACGTGTTAATATTAGACGTGAATTTGGAGGAGGTGATGATTATGATTATCTTCCTGATTATTTTGATTTTAATGTTGGAGGTCAAATTAAAAATCCATTGATACATCGTGGACAATTTCAATATGCTGATATATGTATTATGATTGTTAAAGGTGTACTTCGTGTATATCAATCAGGTTCTAGAACTGCTGCGGGTAGTAAATCAGGAATTATGATGAATGAGGTTAGATACTGGGAAACAAATGGCAGTTTTACCGATGCCTATGATTATGCTACTAATGGTAGTAATTATGAAAAAGTTAAATTTACATTAACTAATGAAGAATTACAAATTGATTTAATTGATAATAAAGCAGCAACACAATTTCTTGTTGATTACACAACGGCACGAGCGGCAGGTGCTGAAAAAAATGAATGTTTAAATCCTGTATGTGCTCCTAAATGGGCATTATATCCTGTATGTGCTATTAGTGGAGGGAATGGAGCAGGGTCTATAGAATTAGAAAGTGTTCAACATTATACAAATTATCCTTCATATAGTGATACTGGTTATTTGTCTTATGATTGGTGGGGATATAGTCAACATAGAGAACTTACTCGATTTTGTCAAGAAGTAGAGATGAGAGATTGGAATAATCATAGTAGAACTGTTTCGGGAACATTAGGAAATGGTTTATTAGCACCTAAGTTACTTAATGCTTCAGGGGGTATGGCTGATTATGATAATATTCTTATTACTGCACAAAGTGAAGAATATGGTGAAGTAATAACTGCTAATGCGAATACATCTAGAACATTAGGTTTTGAAAATGTTCCTGTATCTGCTAATGCTACAGGTGGGTCAAATGTTCTTAATGTTGTTGAATCTGTTAGTGTTCCAAAATTAATATCAAATGTATCATTATTTATTAGATTAAATAATTTTACTCAAAATACAATGAATGCTAAAAAGGGAACTCTTTCAAAGATTGTTGCTCATTTACCAAGGTTTGATAATAGTGGTAATGAAACAGGAGGATTATATTTTGAACCTCATGAAAAAACTTATTTAGCATTAAATAATCCTGAAGAGATTTTAATTAATAGTTTTGATATTGATATTGTTTATGATAATGAAACATTATGCACTGCTTTATCAGGAAAAACTATTGTTTGTTTTCACATCAGACCATCTAGAACATAATTATATATAAAAAATTAAATTATATAATATATAGGAATGCCGAGACACGGATTAGAATTGAAGATAGATTATGAAGATGTTATGTGTGGATTTGAAAATGAAATTGAAAATTTAAAAACTCAAATTAAACAATTAAAACATTTTGGAGAAATTCAAGTTCAAATAAATTCAAAACAATCAAAACAAATAAGAGATTTAGTAAATGAAAATGAAAAATTATATGAACATATTAAAATATTAAATAATTAAGTATTTAAAAATATTATTATCTATATTATTATATAGAAAATGGATTTTAAAGATGATGAACTTACAAATGAAGAAATTATGAAATTAATCCAAAAATATAAAAACAAAAGAACTAGTGAAAAAAAATATTATCATAATGTAACTAAAACTAAAGAGGAGTTTAAAGTTAAGAATCGTGAGAACTCAAAGAAACATTATGAGCAAAAAGGACGTGAAATGAAAAAGGAAAATTATGAAAAAAATAAAGATATTGTAAAAGCAAAATCATTATATAATTATTATTTAAAAAATGATAATATTGATGGTTTTAAAGATAAACATAAAGATAGATATATTTTACTTTTAGAAAATAACAAAATTAAAAATTAAAAAATTCTTTTATTTAAAATCTTTTTTTTAAAAATTTATATAATATATATTATATGAGTGAATATCTTGAAACTACATTATTAAATTGTAACAGATTAGCATCTGTTGAATCAAGAAGTAATAATAATCAAAATCCTGCCGTCTTTACTAATCCTTTACAACAAACATTGAGATTAAATGTAGGTGATAAGGTTAGTGTAGAACGAGCTTTTGTTAATGAAGTAGGTGCAGGTAACCCACAAACAATAGAATTCAAAGGTATTAGTAGAGGTATTAATAAAGTTGCTACTTATACTGATATACAATATAATGAAAAATATTATAAAAAATCAAATACTTATGATGCTAAATATCGATTAGGTTATTATAGAAGTATAACAACAACAGAAGTTGAAAATGATACAGTTGATTTAAGAGATAATCTTGCTCCATTAGTTTTTGGTTATTTTATTACCAATAATGAATATCCTAATTACGTCCAACAACCAAGAAGATATATAAGTAATCTCATGGTAAGAGGTAATGTTAATCGTAATACACCCAACACATTTACCGTAAAAGATAGTCAAACAGACGGATTAACATACTTTCGCTTCACAGTTAATACTAATTGCCCTTGTTTTGCTGATTATAGAAAAAGAGAGGATGCTAATGATGTTGTTTTTTTTAAACAAAAAGTAGATAATACAAGATATACTTTATTTATCAAAGATAAGATTGCTTATAGTGTTGGAGCTACAAATGATATAGAACAATTCCCATCGATAGATCATAATGGTATTTTTAGTGAAGCAACATATTATCGAGTAAGAGATAAATTAGATATAGAAGTCAATAAAGGTTTTAATACTCCAAGTGCCGTAGCAGAACAAATTACTCAACAATTAACAGAAACTAAAAATGAAAATATTTTTGAGATTTTAGATGGAGATAATTTTGTTAGACCTTTAACTAAAACAATCGAAACAAATACTTTTAAACCCATCAACGCTCAAAATGTTTATAATTTCTCTAAAGATACTTATGATGTTTATGAAACACAAGCTTTACCAGTAACCAATGAAAATGTATCTCAAGAAAGTATTGATTATATTGCTACATTTGGTTATATAGGAGTTAAAAGACCCGAAATATTTGAAGCTGGGAGAAAGATGCATAAACTTCTTAATACTACCGAAAATCAACCTACTATATATGATTTGAACCGTAATCTAATTAATGAAACCGTTAGACCCGATTTAGGATTTAATACCATGTATGATAGACCAATACTAGCAAGTGAAACGGGTAATCAACTTGATACATTTGTTTTAGGTATATTATATACAGAAGAAAACTTAAAAATAATAAGAGATTTATTTGACGCTCAAGCATTATACCCCGAACTATGGGATAATTTACAAGATACGATCGCTTATAGTGATACAGCACTTACGGGGCTCGAAAGACCAACTGTTAATAATTCTAGATTTTTTCACATGAATAAATACAATACTCGTGTGGGTGCTGCTCCAAGAAACGAAGCATTTGGAGATGATGCTTTTACTTTTAGACCATCACCAAACAATATTGAAATGTCTACTCAACCAGTATTTTTTTATTATGATGATACTGCAAGAGATAATTTTGTAGAAGCAAAAGATTATAAAGAAGATACTGATGGTTATATGTATGGTTTTGCTGAGCCCGTGAGATTTACTAATCATAATGCCGATGGGAGTTTTAAAGAATATATTTATTTAATTAGTATTACTAATCGTCTTGTTGGTGGTGTCCCGAGAAATCTTTATAGCGAAGATACAACACCAGTAGATCCCGAGTATCAAAGTATCGAAAGAGGTAGAAAGATTGGTTTTGATTTTCATAGTACAGCATATTCGACAGCAATCATTACTCCTTATAGTGGTTATGGTAATACTGATATTGGAGTTACAGCAACAGAAAATGACGGAACGAAAGCGACCGATGTTGTTTATGCTTATCCAACACAAATAAATTGGATTAGAAGCACGGGAACAGCAACAAATATGACTGATTTAAATCCATATATGACTATGAGCTATATTGGTGCGAATAATCCAGCAATAGAATATAATGGTGTAACTAATAGATTTGAACTAAAGAGATTTCATACAGGTAATAATATCGGTAATAAGGCAACAGCGGGTAATCCAAGTACATATGTTAATAGTGAAAGTTTATGTCCACCTAATAGAATAACAGAAAGATTAATTAGTCCAGCACAAAAAAATCAAGAGGCGGGTAATACTGTTTACAAGATTAATCCAAGACCTCCTCAATTTGGGTATTCGCCAACATTTAAACCTTATCAAAGATACGACCAAGCATATAGAAGACTACCATACACCAAAACAGCAAAACAATCTGTAGATGACATCACACACCTTCGGGGAACAAATACAATTAAATATGATGGATTTAATCTTAATATAGAACCTTATAAAATCTTTGATAGTCACGGAGGAATATACATAGAGAATTGGGGATTTGATGAAGATAATTGGGAAGATAATTTATGGGATATTTTAGGTTTTGATTATAATGCTGTGAATGCTAATCCAAGTAGTAAAAATGTTTTAACTAAAAGAGTTGATAATGAAAATAGTGATTCATTATATAGACCAACTACAAATGCGGAAGTAGTCCAAACTGATACTAAAAATTATGTTACAAATCAATTTGGAGCAGTTATGTATTATAACTCTTTACCTTATCCTACATGTGTCCCCAATTATACTGCTAAACACGCAGGAGGTATAGATCAGTTTTATTATAATGCTGGTGATGCTTTTACTGCCGCACACGCACAACCTTTAGAATTATGGAATGAAGTTGCTGTATTAACCCAGTCAACAACTATCACTGCTACAGATATACAGAAAAGTGTATTAAGACCATACTATACAATAAGAAGTAATATTTTAGAAGGTTCTAGTGCTATAGGTGGAAATCCTACAGGTGCTAATTTACCAATCATAAGTATAGTGGATAAGTATAGTGCTGCTTCTGATTTTTTTCTAGGTAATCCTAGTAGTATAGATTTTACAATTACACGAGATACAATGTTGAGCAATGTTGTTACATCAATACATGATAGTGATGGTGAATATGCTAATGTTGATAATACTTCATCAGTAATTTATAAAATACAAAAATTAAAACCATCTCCTAAAAATTTGATTGAAGAATTATTAGCAGATGAAAAAGATAAAAAAAAAGATAAAAAAAAAAAATAAATTTAAATTTTAAAAAAATTGATTTTAATTTTATAAATTAAATATATTATATAATATATAATGTCTAATTTAGATACTCCTGAAGTTGCAAATATTGAAAGATCTAAAAAATGGAATTTAACTTATGAACAAGAATGTAAAGTTTTAGATACTTATGAAAAAAAGTTTAAAAAATATTTTTATGATAGTGTAGAAGATACTGCTAATAGTAAATTTTATGATGATTGGTGGGGTGACATATATGAAGGTCATCCACTAAAAGATGAATATGAAGAAATGGAACCACTTGCTCTTCGTGATTCTGTAAATAAAGATGTAGATGCTGGAATGCCAATTATTGATATTCTAGAAAAATATTGTGTTGAACATGATAAACTTTATCAATAAAAAAAATCTTTAAAATTAATCTTTAACAAAATATATTATTAATATTATATAATGCCTATATTAATTAAATTAGAACCTTCTAAAAATCCAAAAAAGAAATGGAATGCTGTCTTTAGACTTGAAGGAAATAAATTTAAAACGGTTTCATTCGGAGACCCTAAAAGAGAAGACTTTTTAAAACATAATGATTTAAAACGTCGTGAATTATATTTAAAAAGACATCAAAGAGATTTGAGAACTGACGACCCTTTAAGAGCAGGTTTTCTAGCATATTATATTACTTGGTCAGGATTTGAACAGAAAGGAAGACCTACACGAAGTATTCCTAAATTAATTAAAATGTATAATAAAAAGTTTTTTAAAAAGTAATTTATCATAAAAAAATATTTATGATATAGGATACAAAAAAGATAATATGATTAATGATATTATGAGAAAAGATAATGGGAGGAGGATTTTTTCTAATAATGGGTATTGTATCCTATACATATTAACAATATATTTATTTCTTTAAATTAAAACTAATAACATCCACTGAATGGATTATATTCTTGGGGAGGTTGAACCGCTCGACGTATAGTCTGCTTTAATGCTTCTTGTTCTTGATTTTTTAGTTCTTCCTCACGTTTTTTCGCTTTTCGTTCTTTTCTAATTTTCTCATAATTAACAATCGCATTTAATTGTGCATCTTCTAAATCTTTTTTAGAAAATTTCAATGTATCATTAACAACCTCTTTTGGTTTTTCTTCTTCTACTTCCTCTTTTAATTTCTGTACTCTTTTAATTTTTTGTTTTTTTAAAAGTTCCTTTTCTTGTTTTTCAAGTGCCTTTGCTTCCTTGTTTTCCTGTGCCTTCTTTTGTCGTGCCGCCATTGCCTTAATACGTGCCTGTGCCAGTTTCTCTTTATGCTCTTCACTCATGGGTGCTCTCTTCTTTTTAGGTTTTCCATTTTTATTAAGCTTAGGTTCTTCAACCTTCTTCTTTGGTTTTTCAAATATTTCATCAGGTTCTTCCTTTGTAACAACTGGTAGTTCTTCAGGTTGTTCAGGTTCAGGTTCAGGTTCTTTATCTATAATTTCTTCTTCATTTTCTTCTTCAATTTCTTCTTCTTCATCACTTGGTATAAAATCTGTTTTTACTTCAGGTAAAAAATCCATAGACATCTATATAATATTATAGATATTTTATTTATAAATTATTTAAATTAATTAAAAATATTAATAAAAGAAATGGAATTTTAATTTCCTAAAAAAGATTTACTATATGTTATTAAAATATCCATCCTTTACTAATTTCTTGATTATTTGATTTTGCAATTTCTTTCAATAATTGTTTTATTTGGATAATTTCAGTTTTGATATACATTACTTCATCCTTTAGTGTTTGAACGTCTTTTATCATTACGTGTAAGTCCTTCCTTACATCGTCAATGGGTTTGGGTAGAATAGAATGTTTTTTATTTTTCATGTATATAATATAATATATATTTTTTTAAAATTTAAATTAATAAAATTAAATATTGATTTTTGATATATGGATACCATACAGACACCACGACCATTGCCTGATAATATAGATGATTGGAGTTTTGAAATAGAAGAACTATTAAGTGAATGGGGAGAGATAAGTATGTGTTATGCTTACTTACATAATTATTCAACTAGGAAATATAAAAGAAAATATCAACATCTACAAATTCCTATAATTGTTTTATCGACATTAACGGGAACTGCTAATTTTGCAGTAGATAGTTATATTCCAAAAGATTATCAACATGGATTTACCGCAGTTGTAGGAGGGTTTAATATTTTTTGTGGTATATTAGGAACACTTGGTTCATTCCTAAAATATGCTGAGATATATGAAGGACATAGAATAAGTGCATTAGCATGGAGTAAATTAGGTAGAGCAATTGAAATAGAATTAAGTTTACATGATCTAAAGAGAAAACCTTGTAGAGATTTTCTTAAAGTATGTAGGGCAGAATATGATAATCTACTAGAAAGTTCACCTAATATAGATATGGATATTATCAATATGTTTAATAAAAAATTTAATGATGATTATCCTGAAGTGTCAAAGCCAATTATATGTAATGGACTCAAGAGCATTAAACCTTTTAATGATGATCATAATAAAAAACCTTTACCTAAAATAGATGAAGAGATTAAAGAAGAAGAAGAACCTGAGAAACATCCAGTATTTGATAAAGAGATTAATATAATTAATAAAGAAATACATGTAGATGGAAATGTTGATGAGAATATATTATAAGTTGTTTTCTATACGTAATTATAGAGAATACGGATTTGTCCCTTTTTTTAAAAAAACTATTATTTTAAAATTATCTTGTGTTCCTCGGACACACATCTTTTTTTTTTAAAAAACTTTTTTTTTCATTTTAGGGACAAATATTTTTTAGTAAAAAGTGAAGAAAAAAAAGTAATGTTAGTAAGAAAACCATCCATATTAATATATTTATTAATACTAATATTTATGTTAAGGAAGGGCAGTTTAAAAATGGATTTGTCCCTAAACTTCGGATTTGTCCCTAAACTTGATTTTCTGATGTCATTTTGATTTTATGATGTCATTTATTCTATAATTCTATATAGAGAATAATTATATATTTGTCCCTAAAAATATATTTGTCCCTAAATTAAATATTTGTCCCTAAATTATTTTTTTAGATGTTATTTTTATTTTAATCTTTTTTATTTAAATATTTATTAAATATATATTATAATGGAAACACCAAAAGTATTACCAATTAAAGATTTTAGTGAAGAAAGTGGAAAAGTATTTCATGAACATTTACCTGATATAGGTTTAGGAGTAAAAGGTAAAGGAGAAGTAGTTGTTTTACTTAGTCCAAGAAATACAGGTAAGAGTACCTTAGCGACCAATATATTTCTCAACAGTGCATTCTTTGGAGACCCTAAAGCAGATAATGGAACAGCATTTGATGACGTGTTTATAATATCCCCTACTATCAACGTAGATAAATCCTCACGTCATATGAAAAAGAAATTTACAACATTTGATAATTATCATCCTGATATTATACAAGGTATTATTGAAAATCAATTATCTTTAGGTGATGACGCTCCTGAGATTGCATTATTTGTAGATGATTCGGTTGGACTCATGGATAAAGAACTATCTATGTTAGCAACTCGTAGTCGTCATTACAATATTAAATTGTTAATGATAAGTTCACAAAAATTCAAAGGAGCATTAGATCCCATTCTTAGAGTCAATATTACATCATTATGTGTAGGTAGTCCTTTTCCAAATATGAAAGACCTTGAAGCAGTAGCCGATGAATTTGGAGATGAATTTGGAGGAAAACAAAACTGGATGAAATTATATAGAGAAGCAACACCTAAGAAATATGATTTCGCATATATGAAGTTATCAAATCCACCAAGATTTTTTCATAACTTTGAAAAAGAATTAGTTATTAAAAAAGATTAATATAAATTTTTTTTAAATTAAATTGATTAATATATTATATTTAATAATTATATATAATGGATTTATACGGAAGTGGTGTAAGTATTGGACAAGCAAATTCTCAAAACGAGTTAGTAAGACAAGCAAATGCTGTAGCAAGTGATTTTAATAATTCATTAGCAGAACAGTTAGATCAAGCAAAAACTGCTGAAAATGAAGAACAGACAGATGTTACAAGTAAAAATTTAGCAAGTGTAGCAACTAGTGGAGGTAAATTATTAGGAAGTGCATCCGCTCGTGATGATGTAGTAAATGCTGCCAAAAAATTAAAGAATGCTCCTGGTGCATTAGCATCTAAAATTCGTGGTGTAGGTGGTGCTGCTGAAGATATCGCACGACCCGCAGGAATACAGACTAGTGCTGCTGTTGTTGAATCTAGTGCCGATTTAACAGAAGGTGCTGCGGAACGTGGAGCGGCACGACTGGCAGGTGAAGCTACAGAAGGAGGAGGAGTAGCAATATTAGAAAGTGGAAGAGGTGCACGAGTAGCAGGGAAATTAGGAATTAAAACTGCTGAAGAATTAGGTGCTAAAGGTCTTGCAAAAGGGGCTATCGCAGGTTTAGGTGGTGGTATTGATGTTGTGAAAGATATTGAACGTGGAAATTTTGGTTCTAATAATATGCAAAGAGTTGGTAATATAGGAAATATTATTGGTAGTGGTTTAGAAGTCGCAGGTCTATTTACTGCATGGACTCCTTTTGGTCTCGGTCTAGAAGGTCTAGGTGCAGCAATATCCTTAGGTAGTTCAGCATTAGAAACCGCAGGAGATATAGAAGAAGGTGGAGAAGAATCAGAAAAAACAGAATCAGATATTAAGAGTCAAGCACGTGGAGAAATAACAACAGACCAACTAACAGCCGCAGTTGGTAGAACACAATAAACAAATATAATATTAAAAATTATTATATAATTAATATTATATATGGAATTACAAAAAATAAGTATATTAACACCAACATATAATAGACATTATTTATTAGGATTTTATTTAGAAAATATTAAATGTCAAGATTATCCACATCATTTATTAGAAGTTGTTATAGACGATGATGGAAAAGATAAATTTATTCCAAATAATAAAATTGATTATGTTAAAAATATATTAGCACCAATTAAATTAAAATATTTATATTATAATAATAAAAGAAGTATTGGAGAAAAAAGAAATAATTTAGTTAAAAATGCTTCAAATAAAATAGTTATTAATTTTGATGATGATGATATATATCAAGAATGTATTATATCATATAGTTATTATAATTTAAAAAGTAATTCTAAAATTGGATTAACTGGAACTAATCAAATGATATTCTGTTATATTAATGATAATTTTAAAATAAGTGCTATTCAATGTAATCATAAAAGATTAATACATGAATCAGGAATGATGATGACAAAGAAACATTGGAAGAGTCAAGGAGGTTATGCAAAGACTTCAAGAGGTGAGGGATGTAGTTTAATAGATGGTCATAATCTTGATTGTATTAAATTATTAGAATGTAATAAAATGTTATATTGTATATGTCATGATAATAATACAATCAATAAAGATAGATTTAATAATGAAAGAGATATTCAAGAACATATGAAAATATCAGATAATTTGAAAAATTTAATTATCAAATCTTTTAAACAATAAAAATCTTTTTAATTAATTTTTTTTTAAATTTATTTTGAATAAATAATTATATTATATAATTATATAATGAGTTCTTATTGGAAAAACGATGAAAAAATTAAAGTATCGCAGACCCAAGTATCTGTTCCTTCAACCAATGGTCAATCATATTCTATGACCGCAGGACAAGGAACACGTCGTGTTGACTTTGAAATTCCACCTTCTGTAAAATTTATGGATGGTAAAAATACATATTTAAATTTTGATGTTAAAATAGCATTAAATGGACAAAATAAAACACGTTTAACTTTAGATCCTTTTATTGGAGGAAATGCTATGATTAAAAATTTTAGATGTTATGCAAACACAGCAAATCGCCCATTATTAGAGGAGATTACAGAATATAATGCTAAGGTTCAGATTCAATACAGTTATGACCAAGATGATAGTAAAAGAAAGATGAGAGCATTAAAAGAAGGTGCTTTAGTTCCAACTATTAAAAATCGTGGAACTCTTGGAACTAGTGTTTCTAATAATATTGATTTATCCACTAATCCATATTTTCAACCTGTTGTTACATCTCCAACTGCTGACTGGTCTGATGCGGATTTTGTAACTGCCAAGATTACACTCCCAATTCACAGCGGACTATTTTCGGGAAATTCGGTGGTTTTTCCCTGTATGCTTACAAACGGGCTCCTGTGTGAACTCGATTTGGAAGACCCTGCTAGATATGTAAAACAATTAGATAGTGTCAATCGTCATCGTAGAATGCAACAGAATCCTGTATTCCATGGTGTAGATGCAGCGGGTACTGCTTTAGCAATTAACAATGCTTCTGATTTTACAGAAATATTCTTAGCAAAATCTAATAATATCAAATCTGTTGAAACTTGCCCATTTGTTCGTGGTGAATTAATTGGTATTTGTTCTAAGACTGATGTTAATAGTGAAGCGGCATTAACCACTACGGCGGCAGGTGGACAGGCATATTTAACTATCACGGATATTGCTCTCGATGGAGGATTTGTTAAATTAACTTGTGGAGAATTTCAGAACAGTAATACTGGTACAGGAGTAGCTGTTACATCAGGAAACTTTATTGTTTTCTCTGCTGCTGTTGACCAATTCAGAACACAGAATGATGATAATACTACACAACTTATTGCTAAGAAGACTTCCTTCCCTGTAAAAGTTGATGTATCAAATCTTGAAATGGTTGTTCAGCAGGTAACGGTTGACCCACGATATGAAAGTGGTATGATGTCAAAGATTAAAAGTGGCGGAGCAATTGAAATAGATATTCCTAGTGTAACTAACTATAAACATTCGCTTTTATCTTCTAATAGAAATGCTACAATTCCTTTAGATGTTTCTAATACTCGTGCTAAATCTTTAATCGTGATGGCAAGTGACGCTAAGGTTCTAGATAGTGCTGATTTAATAGGTGGTCTTCGTGATTGTTATCAGGAAGAAGTAACAACTATGGACGGTTCATTAACATCTATTAGAAGTGGTCAGGTAGGAATTATAGATAGACTTACATCTTGGCAAATGGTAATTGACGATGTTCAAACCCCATCGCAACCTTGTGTTGTTTCAAAAATAAATAGAGGTGTATCAATTGCTGCTCAACCACTTGTATTTTTAGAACAAGCACTTAAACAAGCAGGTATTGAACCAACATCATTTGTTGATTACAATAGAAATTTCCTTATTGGTAAAGCATATGCTCTTAATAATGGTGTAGCGAATCTCAATAATAAATCTAATCAATTACAATTATTATATAATGAACGTAACGCAGCAGGAGTTGATCTTCCACCAACACATAATAAACTGCTTTACTGTTATGTATTCCACTTAAGGAGAATTACCATCAAAGGAAATTCTGTAGTTGTAACTTTATAAACAAACTTTTTAAAAAAAAGTTTTATCAAAAATATAATATTTTAAAATAATATTTTAAAATATTATATTATTATTATTAATATGAGTTATTATGAAAAAAATAATGAAAAGATAAAAGAAAGACAACTTTATTATTATCACAAACATAAGAATAATCCTGAATCCTCCCATTTTTTACCTCACAGATTAAAATTACAACGTGATAAATATAAAGAGAAAAATCCTTTAGCAAAATCTTATAATACAAAAAATAATAAACCCATTGATATTAAATTTAATTATGGTAATTATACAATTTCTTTTCTATGAATAAAATTTTTTTTAATTTCAAAAAAAATAATTATATTATATATAATTATATAAATGAGTGTTTCTAAGAAATACCTTTCCATTTTGCCAAATAATGTTCCAGCCTCGGGACGTGTATCTCACGCTCGTGGTAATCCAATTCTAACTATTACATTAGGTCGTCAAGATGGTGTAGTAGATTTATCAACTCTTCGCTTATCAGGTAATCTTGATATATGGAGAAGTGCTGGAGGTCTAGCAGATAATGAACGTCCAACAGCCGCTAATGCAGCAGAACTACGTGGTTCTCACAAACTAGGAATTTATGCCTGTATTGACCAACTAGTTTTTCGTCACGCTGAAACTAAACAGGTCATAGAACACCTTCGTCACAATGGACGTTTCATGAGTTCATTCCTTCCAATTATGGCGTCAACAAATGGAGACTATGCTGGTCACCTTATGGAGACTGCCCTTGTTCATCCTAACTATGATTCCTTCACTAAATCAGTTATTCGTAATACTCGTGAATCGCCCTTCTGTATCCCATTAGTTTCAGGACTCACCCTAGGAGGAACTAAACTACCTCTATCAAAAATTCCTGTAGAAATCGAAATTCATTTAACACCTGATGCTCAGATGTTCTATTCCTCAGATGGTAATACTACTAATATTGCCAATTGTTTTTATGAACTTAGTGGATTAGAATTAAATTGTGAAGTAGAATACAATGTTCCAACTCCTGATAAAGGCATATTATCGTTCAACTCTATTACATCGTATTTCTCAACCCTTGAATCAACTAACTCGATTATCAACTTCAATCTTGGCTTGTCTAAGGTTCTCGCTGCTTTTGTCAATTTTGTTCCTAGCAATTTTATTAATAATCTTGCTCAGGATGGTTTCCTAACATACATGCCTACTGTTGGAACTACTGGAGGACCACCAAGCACTGGAGGAGGAGGTGCTGCCAATCTGCAGACCATTTCCTTCTTACGTAACGGTGAACGCTTTCCAAAAAGTTTTGAAGTTTCAAGTGTTCGCAGTGATTCTAATCCTACGAATGTTGCTGACCCTCAGGTTATTAAGGATTTCTTACATTCTATTATTCCTGAAAGACATCACACTAGAACTTCCATCTCTCCAATGAATTCTAATAGAGGTTTTGAAACATCTGATATTCAAACTGAAGGCGGTTATCGTTTTGCTCCTGACTCAGGATGTAATTACGGTGTAGGACAACTTTACGATATGTTAGATTCAGAAGGTGTTGATTTTGCCAATGCTCAGTTTTCTATTCAAATGACAAACGATTTAAATGACGGTAATCCTAATAGTGCTTATCTATTTATTAAATCTAAAGTATCAGTAGCATGGGATGCTCAGATGGGTGTTCAAATTATTATGTAAATAAACAGGATTTTCAAAAAATCCTTACCAAAACAAAAAAAAATTCTTTTTTCAATAAATTAAATTTTTAATTTATTTATTTTTTAAAATTATTTTATATTAGTATATTATAAAATGACAGACATTAAAGATGATCCTGTAAGTGGTGACAGAATTCCTGACCTTATCAAAATTGGAGCAATCCCTGCTCAATATGGTCAATCTCTGCGCTCTGATATAATTGACGCTACGACGATTAGTCAGAATCGTGTTAGATTTACTTTACAAAGAGTTGGTGGATTTTTACATTCAAATAGTAAAATAACATTAG